>Ga0068863_100004354_pt1 | contig 13953 bp, 10 predicted proteins | sample KBSSwiS62_FD_66596 | JGI IMG/M metagenome (GOLD analysis project Ga0068863, IMG submission 66596) | Switchgrass rhizosphere microbial communities from Kellogg Biological Station, Michigan, USA - KBS Switchgrass S6-2 | ecosystem: Host-associated > Plants > Roots > Rhizosphere > Soil ...
CCAGCAACGGATTCGCCCTCGACTCACCGACGCACCTGCGCGGCGAAACGGGTAGTCCGCGCTGTAGTTCGCTAGCTCGCCAACGTTTCGTATTGCGGCAATGCATCCGTGATGTCGTACCACGGCGCTTTGGACCCGACGAAGATGTGATAGCCCGGCCGGATGCGTGGATCGGTGTCGAGGGAACCCGCCGGGACGTTCACGCGGCCGATCTTTCGCGAATGGCGCGGCACGTCGCTGCCGCAGATGTCGCAGAAGTTGGTGCCGAAGCGTTCGGCACCGGGCAGGTCGAAGACCTTCACGTGGGTTTCACCGCGCGTCCATCTGAACTGGTCGAATCCGACGAACACGTTGCTTGCATGCGCGGCGCTGCGCCCGCGTCGGCATCGGGAGCAATGGCAGTTCACCATCAGCAGCGGGTCACCGTCGATCTCGAAGCGGACGGCATCGCACAGGCAACTGCCGCCGATCGCGTCGGCTGTACTCGGCGGGCGCATCTCGGTTGCGATGTTGGCGTCGGGGAACCCGGGCGGTACCGTTGCGAACTGAGGGACGGCGTCTGTGATTCGATACCACGGCGCTTTTGAAGCCGCGAAGATGTGCATTTCCGGTCTGGCGTCGCAGTCTTCGACCAGGTTGCCGGCAGGCACGAAGCGCACCTCACTGGAATCGTTGGGCGCGGGTGTGACGGAACCGCACGTCGGGCAGAAGTAGCGGGGGAAGCCGTTGGATCCGGTCCACGTCGCAATCGTGTCGCTACCGGCGAGCCATTCGAATCGGCTCGCTGCCGCGCCGACGAACGTGGCGAACGCGCTGCCGTGGTGCTTGCGGCAGCGCGAGCAGTGACAGTGCATCATCATCTGGAACGGACCGTCGAGGCGGAACTGGATGTTGCCGCACAAACAGGTGCCGGTGGTCATGTGCAATCTCCCGGATCGGGGAGCGGACTATAGCCACGCCGTCGAATCGACGGCAATGCGCGCTACTTCGAGTAGTAGAGGTTGTCGTCGCGCAGGAACGTCTGCGTCATCATCATCCGGGGTCGGTCCGCGCAGTTTCTCGCGATGTTGTGCAGCATCCACGGATGCATCAGGCACACGTCGCCGGCGCCGCCCGTCGCTTCGACCACACGCACGCGCACGCCGTCCACTTCGTCGCCGTCGATCATGAACCGGTCAACCCGGTCGCCTCCGGCCGTCGTGAGCGCCTTGAACCACGGCGAGTGGCCGACGAGGCGTCGTCGAACGTCTGCGGACTGGCCGGCATTCTGATTGGGCGAGCGTTCCACCATCCGTCGCACCAGTTCGTGCGAGCCTTCGACCAACAATGTCGCTCCGCCGCGCGGCGCCACGGTGGCGGCATAGCCGAAGAGACGCACGGCCTGGAACGTGTCGATTACGCCTTTCGCGGGTAAATCGAAGTGCCACGTCTTGTGCGGAATCTCCCAGGGATCCGGTTGCGGAAAACTGATCAGCGCCTGACCTTCCTCGCGCGGTTTCGTCCAGGTACCGACGCCGAGCAGCTGATCGACGACGGCGAACAGCGCCGCGTGCGCGAACGGCGCGAACACGCGGGCCTGTCGCAAACCTTGAACTTTGCTCATCAGACCGCCGGGCGGCCAGGTCGAGCGATTGGCTCGATCGATGCCGCGTCGTGCAAGGAATGCCCAGATGCGATCCTCGATCGCGGCGGCCTGCTCTGCAGAGATCAGCGCGTGGATATACGTGAGGCCGCGCGTTCGGAGTTCGTCGAGCTGCGCGGCGGCGAGCATCGCTACGGCCGATAGCCGAACGCGACCGAGCCTGGCTGCAACCGACGGCGCGCGAGGTGCACCCATCGCGTCAGCACCGCGCGCGTGTCGCGCGGGTCGATGATCTCTTCGATTTCGAAGTACTCGGCCGAGCGGAACGGCGAACGCAAACGATTCAAGCGGGCTTTGATAGCGGCGAGATGCGCGTCCGGATCGGGCGACTCGGCGAGCTCCGCTTTGTACGCCACCTCGATGCCGCCTTCGATGGGCAGTGAACCCCAGTCGCCCGAGGGCCACGCGACGCGAACGTGATGGCTCCCGGGCTTGTGATTCGCGGCACCCGCAACGCCGAACGCTTTGCGGACGACCACGCTGACGAACGGCACCGGCGATTGGCCGAGCGCGGCGAGGGTCGTCGAGCCGAAGCGGATGGTGCTGTCTTCTTCGGACTGCTTGCCGATGAGGAAGCCGGGGCAATCGACGAGGTGCACCAGCGGCAGATGGAAGATCGCCGATAGATCGATGAAGCGCGTCAGCTTGCGACACGCGTCCGCCGTCCAAGCGCCGCCGTACACGAACGGATCTTCGGCGAACAACGCCACCGGCACGCCGTCGAGGCGGGCGAGTCCGGTGATGATCGACTTGCCCCACTGGCGGCCGATTTCGAAGAAGCTGTCGCGATCGACCACCGCTTCAATGATCGGCCGCATCTTGTAGACCTTGCGCGGATCGCTCGGCACGACGTCGAGCAGAAACTCTTCGCGCCGCTCAGGGTCGTCGTTGGTGGCAGATAGAGGTGGCAGCTCGTCGACGCTCGTCGGCAGATAAGACAGAAACGCCGCCGCGCGCTCGAATGCCTCGGTTTCGCTCGCCACTTCGTCGTCGATCGCACCGTTGCGCGTGTGGATGCGGCTGGCGCCGAGTTCTTCCTTCGACACGTCGCCGAGCTTTGCCCAATCCACCAGGGCCGGACCGGCGATCATCATCTGCGCGGTGTCCTTCACGATCAGCGAGTAGTGCGACGTCGTGACGCGCGCGGCGCCGATGCCGGCGACCGATCCCAAAGCGAGCGACACCGACGGCGCCACGGACAGATGTGCCACCACCGTTTCCCAGCCGGCCACCTGCGGAATGTACGTGCGGCCGGCAGTCTCGATCGTTTTCACCGAACCGCCGCCGCCCATACCGTCTACGAGACGGATGTGGGGCAGGCGCAATTCGAGCGCCAGACCTTCGGCGCGCTGCCGCTTGCCGGCGATCGACGCATCGGCGGAACCGCCGCGCACGGTGAAGTCGTCGCCGGAGAGAATCACCGGACGGCCGCCGATATCCGCGGTGCCGAGCACGAAGTTCGATGGCGTGAATGCGCGCAATTCGCCGTCCGCGCCGTAGCTGCCGACGCCTGCCAGCGTGCCGATCTCGTGAAACGATCCGGGATCGCTGATCGCGGTGATCCGTTCGCGAATCGTCAGCTTGCCGAATTCGTGCTGCCGCGCGACCTTGTCGGCGCCACCCATTTCCAGCGCCAGCGCTTCGCGGCGACGCAGTTCTTCGATCTCTTTTTCCCAACTCATCGTTACGCTACCGCCCGAACGATCCAGCATGCGGCGCCGAGCGCAACGCCGGCTTTGGTCAGGTTCGCCTGCAATGGTTCGCGGACCGCAGCCACGATGCGAGACCGCGTGGAAGGATCCACTCCGGTCAACGAGCGGCTCAAAGGGCCGACGTCGCAGACCATCTCCAATGCGGAATCCACGGTGTCGCCGAGGACGAGCGCGGTCGAGAGCTCGTCGATGGTGATGGATCCGAATCCCGCGCCCTGCAGAATTTCTCTGACGTAGTCGGGTTCGGCGAATGCGAACGGGCCCGGCGCGCGCGGCTCGAGCACCGGCTGCGGCGGCAGCATCGGCTGCGCAACGGCGAACGGCGCGGAGATCCACGGATTGCGCTGAGGCGGCTGCCAGCACACGAAACACAGTTTGCCCCCGCGACGCAGCGCGGTGTGCAGGTGGGTGAACGCCGCGGTCGGGTCGGCGAAAAACATCACGCCGAAGCGCGAGAACAGCAGGTCGTATGCCGTTTCGAAGCGTGTTTCGGCTGCATCGCCGAGCATGAACGTGGCGTTGAGGCCATTGGCCGCCGCGCGTTCGCGAGCGCGCGCCAGCATCGGCTTCGAGATGTCGACGCCGGTTGCAGTCGCCCCGAGTTCGGCCAGCCGGAACGTCGTATCGCCGCAGCCACAACCGACGTCGAGCGCCGTGTCGCTTCTCTTCACCGCGCACGCGCGCAGCGTCGCTTCGCTGATCGGCGCGAGCAGCGCATCCATCCGGTCCTGCCGTTTGGCCCACATCACACCGGCTTCGCCGTTCCAGTATTCGATCTGGTCGTCGTTGCTCGTCGTCGCCATTTCTTCCTCGCGCCTTTACGGATCCGATCAGGGAATCAAAACCACGCGGCCGAACGCGCTGCGACCTTCGATATAGGCGTGCGCAGCGGCGGCGTCGCGGAGCGGGAATTTTTTGTCTACCACCATTTTCAAGGCGCCGGACGCCACGTCCTTCACGTGATTCTCGATCATCCGACGCACGCGCGGCGTGGTGATTTCGGCGCCCAGGAAAACACCGGTGATCGACTGATTCTGGCCGGCGAGCGATTGGATGTCGTAGCTGCGTTCGCCGCGGCTCGCGTTGCCGACGGTAACGACGCGGCCACGGTAGCCGATGATCTTCAGGCTTTGCGCCAGCACGTCGCCGCCGACCGGATCGACCACGAGATTCACGCCGCGGTTGTCGGTGGCGCGCAGTACCGCCGCGACCAGATCGCCGCGCGCATAGTTGATGCCTTCGTCCATGCCGAAGTCGCGCAACCGATCGAGCTTCGCGTCGGACGACGCGGTTGCGAACACGCGCGCGCCGGCGCGTTTGGCGAGTTGAATGGCCGCCAGACCGACACCGCCCGCCCCGCCCTGAATCAATACCGACTCACCTTTCTGCAGGTGACCGAACTCGAACAGACAATCGTCGGCGGTGCCGAACGGAATCGGCACGCACGCAGCGAGCACGAGGTCGGTGTCTTTGGCTACTTTCCAGGCGGTCGCTTCGTGAACGGCGCGCCGCGCGGCGTGACTGCCGAATGCGCCCACCGTCACGGCGTGATCGCCGACTTTGAACGCGGTGACGTTTGCGCCGACTTCGCACACCACGCCGGCGGCCTGATAGCCGACCACGTGGGGCTTCGTCACGAGCGCGCCACCGGCGCGATTCAGCACGTCGCCGCCCTCGATGCTGACGGCTTTCACGTCGATGACGATGCCGTTCTCGTCGCACGATGGATCGGCGACGTCCTCGTAACGGAACACCTGAGGTGCGCCGTTTTCATAGTAGACTGCGGCCTTCATTTCGAATGTGTGCCTGAACGGTTGCGGGTTGGCAACGTTAGCCGACTCGCGCGTCGGCTGGCAAACGGAGAACCAGATGGTCTCGAATGCGCAGCAACCGCTCGACGAACACGAAGTGCAAGGCCCGAGTTGGGACCTCGCGAGCGAATACACGAGTCCGACGTGCGCCGGGTTGTCGGCCGACCTGCGGGCGCTCACGGAACTTCTCAATCAGATCGAGGCGTTGAATCCCGCGCTGATCGCTGCGCTGCCGGAGGCCGCGAAGCTCGACGTCGCATCGGCGGAGTCCGTCATCGCCACCGCCCAGGAAGTCTTTCGCCTTTCCGAGAAGGCGGCACCGCTGCTCGGTAACCCGCTCACGTATGCGAACTGTCTGCTGTCGGTCGATGCGCAGGACGAGGCCGCTCAGGTGCTGCAGGGCCGGCTGCAGAATTTCCAGAAGCGATACGGCGAGTTGCTTGAACCGTGGTCCGAATTCCTCGACCTGGTAACTGACGATGTCGTAGAGGCGTATCTCGCCGACGCGTCCGTGGCCGTGTCGGCATTCTCGGTTCGCCACGGACGCGAAAGACGACACGAGCTGTTGGGCCTCGCGGAAGAGAACCTCGTCAGCGGACTCGCGCAGGACGGCATTCACGCATGGGGCCGGATGTACAGCCAGTTGTCGTCGACGATGACCTGCGAGGTCCAGGTGGGCAACGAACTGAAAACGATGGGCATGGCCGAGGCGGCCGGGCTGCTGCAGAAATCCGACGTACGCACCCGCACAGAAGCCTGGCACGGCGTCAACGCGGCCTGGCGTACGCACGAGGAGTCGTGCGCCGCGGCGATCAACGCCATCGCCGGTTGGCGGCTGGAGCTGAATCGCAAGCGTTCGAAAGTGCGTCCGGTGCATTTTCTCGATGCGCCGGTGCACATGAACCGGATCAACCGCCGCACCCTCGATGCGTTGCTGGAAGTGACGTTGGAATCGCGTCCGCTGGCACGGCGCGCAACGCGTGCGATGGCGCGGGCCACGGGGCGAGAACAGATCGGGCCATGGGATATGCGCGCCCCCGCACCGCCGTTAGGAGTCGAAGAGCACCCGATGGCGTTCGATGATGCCATCTCATTGATCGCCGAAGCGTACGGCAGCGTACATCCTGAGATGGACGACTTCGTGCGGATGATGCAGCGTAACCGCTGGATCGAAGGCACCGTGAGCTCGCGCAAGCGACCGGGTGCGTATTGCACGGGCTTCGAGAAGTCGCGGACGCCGCGCGTCTACATGACGTACCACGGCACCACCTCCGACATCATCACGCTGGCGCACGAACTCGGTCACGCGTTCCATTCCTGGGTGATGCGCGATCTGCCCGACAGCCAGCGCAGTTACGGGATGTCGCTCGCTGAAACGGCGAGCACGTTCGGAGAAACCGCCGTTCGCGACGCGCTGCTCGCGCGCGCGAAAACGCCGCGCGAGCGTTTCCAGATCATGTGGGAGGAGATGACCGCCATTTCGGCGTTCATGCTGAACATTCCGGCTCGCTTCAGTTTCGAGAAGACGTTTTACGAACGGCGCGATGAACGGCCGTTGCGCGCGGCGGAGCTCGAGGCGCTGATGAGCCAGGCGTGGCAGGACTGGTACGGCGACGCGTGCTCGGAACCCGATCCGATGTTCTGGGCGTCGAAGCTGCACTTCTTCATCTCCGGCCTGTCTTTCTACAACTTTCCGTATCTGTTCGGTTATCTGTTCAGCATGGGCGTGTATCTGCGCCGTACGGGTGCCGGCGCAGACTTCTATCCGCGCTACGTTGCGCTGTTGCGCGACACCGGCCGGATGACCGCCGAGCAACTCGCCCGCCGACACCTCGATGCGGCGCTCGATGGCCCGACGTTCTGGCGCAGTACCGTCGATCGACTCGAGCCGCGCGTCGCCGCGTTCGAGGAAGTCGTCGCGATGATCGCGTAGCCCCGTTGCTGAAGCAGGCGTGCGGTCATACCCGCTTGCTTTTTTCCACTACGCCGTCGCAATGTCGGTCCATGAGGTTGCGATGATCAGTGTCCGGATCGGAAGCGTGTCGATGGTCGCCATTGCCGGGTTCGCCGGCGCGATCTGCGTTGCATCGGAGACGGAGACGGCAGAGTCGCCGATGAGCGTTGCTCCGATCGTTGCTGCCCGGCCGTCTGAAATCCCGACTGCCGCGCCGACGCGCACAGCGACGGGGACGGTCGCGGGAGAACGGTCTCGGACGAAGCTCGACGCCTTGCGCGCTGCGCTCGACGTTTATGAGAATGCGGTGCACCACCGGATGCTGCTGCCCGGTACCGAATCCGAGGCGCGCTTTCTGGCGGCGTCGCGCCGGGTGACGAGCGCGCGCGGCACGTTCATGGAAGGTGTCGGAAACGCCATGGACGAAGGCGATCGTTCCGGGATGTCGAACGACATCGACGAATTCAACGATGCGGGCGAGCGAATGGTGCGCGCGGCAGACGACAAACGCGCACTGCTGGCCGACTACTCCGATCGTGTTCGTGCGATGGCGGTGCGGACGCGCGAAGCGATCGATCGAGCGTGGATGCTGTTCGGGCGGGTGTTCGCGCGCGACTCGTTGGTTGCGCTGAAGGCGGAGATAACGGAATTGCGCAGGCGCGCGCAGCGTCTCGATGGCGCGCGCGGAAGCGACCTCGATGCAGTCTCGGACGCCCTTGCGGCGGCCGAAGGAGCGATTCGGACGACGTTGTCTGACGACCAATCGGGACTAACGAACTCGCAGGGTGGCGAGTGGGTCTCGCGAATGCAGGATGATCTTGCGTCTCTTTCCGATACTCGCACGAAGTTGCAGAGGCTGGACGTGCACCAGAGCGTCGTAGCAACGCGTTTCGCGGAGCTGGGAACACGGCTCAGGCGCCCGATCCACCTCGTGGCGCCAATCGTCGTGCCCGACAAAATCGTCGTACCCGCCGAAATCGTCGCGCCGGAACCCGCGACGCCTGCGCCGGTACACGAACCGGCGACCGCAGCGACGGTGCCCGATGTCGCGATCGAGACGCCGCCACCAACGCCGCAACCTCAGAGTGCCCCGGCAGGTCGGAGCCATGCCATTGAGTGGATCGGCGGCGCAATGGTGCTGCTGGTCGCCGCGTTGTTCATCGCCGGCACAGTGCGTCGCAGGCGCAAAGGTGCGTCGAATGACGAGAACGTCACGACCGAGAGCGATTCGATGGCGATCGCATTCGATCGAGTGGCTGCACGACTGACGCATGTCGAGCATCCCGTTCCCCCGATCGAACCACTCTCGGGGGATTCGGAGGCACCCTTGGGCGCGTCGTCGTACGACGTCGAACGAATGGCGGCAGCCCCGAAACACGCCCAGATTTCGGTGTTGTTCAGCGATGTCAGCCGCGCCGCCCCCAAGAGAGCGCCAGCCAGGGTCCGGATGGCGGGCGCCACGGTCGATGCGGATTCACGCGATTCGATGCGCGACGGCGAGCTGCGCCGCAGGTTGGAATGCGACGAATTGGAGCTTGCGTTACAACCTGAACTCGATCCCGATACGTTCGAAGTCGAGTCGGTCGCGGCACGCGTTTATTGGAATGGCGGTGGAGCGGGTACAACGGGCGGGTTGCTCGACCTGCCGGAGGAATCGGAACTGATCGTGCCCATCCGCGACTGGGCTTTGCGATCGGCGATTGCGATGGCCGCCCGATGGCATCACGGACCATGGTCCGACGTGCGCATCTCCGTAGACGTGTGTTCGTCGCAACTGCTCGATCCGCGGTTCGTGGAGCGGACGAAGTCGCTGTTGGATGAATGTCGATTGCCGTCACGCTGCATCGAGATTGGTCTCACGGATGCCATCTTGCGAGATACCCTGGCGCGCGATGGGGGCGCATTGCGACCGCTGCGGGCGCTCGGTCTCGGTGTTGCGTTGAACGATTTCGGGATGGGCTACTCGTCGCTGGCACTGCTCGAACGGATGCCGTTGACCCGGATCAAACTGGATCGGAGCCTGGCGAACGCGTTCGACGCCGCGCTCCACTTGCCGATCATTGCGCGGAATCTCGTCGATTGGGCAAGACGTGTGGGACTTCGCGTTGCGCCGGTGGAAATCGAAGTGTCTGAAGAACTCGCTCACGCACTGCGCGAGGCGAACCACTGCGCTCTGCGCCACTTCGTGCGTCTCAGTCGCGCCGAAGAGGGTGCCATAGCGATCGATGCGCAACGTGAATCAGCCTCGTCATACGGGTCCAGCATCGTCTTTCGAGACTTCTTCGTGCTGAGGGAGGTCGCGCGGGCGCGAGACGCAGAGGCATCACGCGCACCGCAACCCGAGCCGATCGAGGAGAGTCGTAGCGGATACGCTCTCGGCAAACCGCGCTCGCGTCCGGTCGGATAGCACGTCCGGTCGGCCGCCTGCCTGTATGCTGGCTGGGGCATGAACTATCCCGACATCCTCGCCGTGGCCGTGACGCTGTTCTTCGTCATGGATCCCCTCGGCAACATTCCGGTTTTCAATGCTGTGCTCGCCCGCTTCGACGCGCGCATGCGATCGCGCATCGTGGCGCGCGAACTGACCATTGCGCTTGTGATCCTGCTGCTGTTCCTGTTTGTCGGTAACCCGGTGATGAAGTTCCTGGGATTGACGCAGCCGACGCTGAGTCTCTCAGGCGGCATTCTGCTGTTCATAATCGCATTGCGCATGATCTTCCCGCGCGCCGCGAGCGCCGAGGACGAGGATATCGTGGACCCATTCATCGTCCCCCTTGCAATGCCGTTGGTGGCTGGTCCGTCGACCATCGCGATTCTGCTGCTGCAGTCGTCTCAGCACCCTGAACGCGTGTGGGAGTGGTGTCTTGCGCTGGTTCTCGCGTGGATCGCAGCGACCGCCATCCTCGCGTGTTCGCCGTGGCTGATGAAGGCGCTCGGTGATAGAGGTGTCAAGGCGCTCGAACGCCTGATGGGCATGTTGCTGGTATTGCTGGCCGTGCAGATGTTCTCGGACGGCGTCGCGCAGTTCGTTGCAGGCTTAGCCGGCGCCCGCTGACGCTTCGGGCGCCATTGCGACGTCGTCCAGATCGATGACGCCCGCCCGCGTCGCGTCGAAGCGGAACCGGATCGACGCGATGTTGCCGCCGTCGATGCCGTGCAGGTCCTGCGTTGCTATCGCGTAGTGCTGAAAGATCGGCTCGGACAGATCCACCGCGTCGAGGAACGCAAACTTGCGGGTGGCGACCTCGATCGGCGGATAAAGCGGTCGCAGGCTCGATAGCGCCACCGCTGCCTCGCGGCCGTTGCGATCGGTCAGCACGACGTGGAAATCGATGGAGTCGGGCTTCTTCCACGCGGTATCCGCATCCTCGTCGAGCGGGCTCGCATCGGACATTGCGAGGCTGAAGCTGAGTTGTCGGTTGCGCGCATTCGACGCCGGAACATCGATACGCAGTTCCGGAACCTTTGAGTCGTCCGTTCGGTTCCAGCCGATCACCGCCGCCTGCGTGGCGAGGTGGTCCCATTTCAGTGGAAGCTGCACTTCGAACCATCGCGCGAGGTCGCTGCCGCTGATGCGAACGCCGCTTGCCGAGCCTGTCGTCAGGTCGGCGTCTTCGTCGAAATTCGCGATCGGCGTTTCATCCGCAGCCGCAAATTCATTGACGAACCGGATGTTCGGACCAAGCCAGGCGAAACCCGCAGCGGGGTTCGCGAGAAACGGCCGATACTCGTCGCGTCCGTGCAGCACCACTTCGAGAAACGCCCCGAACATCACGTTGGCTACGTTGCGCTGCGCGTCCGGGTCCATGATCGGAACCAGATTCAGCACGCGCCCCCACACGCTGCTCAGATCGTTGCGTCCCCAGGCCGTGTTGAATTGGCCGTGATTCGCATCCAGCAGATAAAAGCCGGCCTTGAAGCAGCTTCTGCACCGATCGAAGCCGACGCGCGAGTACTGAGCGGAACCCATGTACGACTGTACGTCGCCGTCGTTGCTGCCCTGGATGACCAGGTAATTCACGTCGGCGAACCGGGTCGGCACGCTGCGCGGCTCGTACTGTCCATCGGACGGCGCAATCGCGATGACGCCGCGCAGATTGAAGCCGTAGTCGAACGTGACGCGCCCGTCGTCCGGGTAGAACGGCAGCCGATTGAACAACGCGGCAATCGCTACCGCTTCGCCGCCGCGCGAGTGACCGATCAACGCGAGGTGGTCCAGGTCGACCTTGCCGTGAAACCGGCTGGTCGGGTCCTGATTCCATTGTCGCCACAGGCGCAGGTGCTCGAGCAGCATCCAGCCGCGCGCGTCGTTCTCCTTCTTCAGCCCGCCTTTGAAGCCGCCGAGCAGGTCGGCGTTGGAGCTGTTGAGAAAGTTCTCGTCCACTGACACCGCGATGATGCCGCGGCTCGCGAACAGTTCTCCGAGATACGCGTAACCGGGATCGGAGAAGTCCTCCATGTCGTGATTGCCGTGCACCATCAGCACCAGCGGAAACAGACCGTAGCCGTCGGGGAACCACACGCGGCCTTGCCGCGGCAACTCCTTTGCATCGAAGCCCCAGTACTGTGTTCGCGCCCATCCTGGCAGACCCGACCACCCTTCGATGAGTTTCGAGCCGTCCACCGATTCGCTCACGATGTCGACCTTGCTGCCGAACTCCTCGCGCCTCTTGTCGTGGCCGCTCCCATACGTGAGCGTGCGGACGTGAAACTCGCCGGTCGCACCGGGATTCGGCAGGTCGAGCGCGGCCACCTGCTGCGGCGACCACGCGCGCGGCGCCGGGTCACCCCATCCGGGCAGCAACATCATCGTGAGCAACGCCGCCGCGCCGAGCGCGCCGAAAGCGGTTGCTGCAGCGCGCGCCCGAGTGAATCCGTTTGCGCGCCACGTTGCTGTGCCGCCGCCGAGCAACGCGACCGACACGATTGCGGCGGCGAGTACGGCGCCGAATCCACCTGGCGACACCACGACGCCAACCGTAATGGCGAGCATTGCCGTCGTGAGCAGCAACCCCCACCAGAACGATAGCGGTCCGCGGCGGAACAGGCGGATCAGCAACAGCGCAACCAGGGCCCCGACCACGGCGAGCCCGACGCCTGCGATTACGCCGAGCGCGCGCTCCCACGAGAAGTTCGGTAGCGCGAGCTGTAATGCGGTGACTGCAGCCAGTGACCATCCGAAGGTACGCAATGCAATGCTCGCGCCCCGCCACGCGGCTTGATCGGGCGTTGTCCACCCGATGAGGCGCGCGCGAAAGCGCGCGAGACGTTCGGTGAGCTTCATGTCACTCCAGACGAGTAGTGAGATGCACGCTGGCGTGCGGCGCCGCGCGTGTGTAGGTTGTCCGCAAATCGGTACGGCGGCAATGGAAAGGGTGAGGGTGGAACTGATCGTCAACGGTGTCGTCCGGGAAGTGGACGTTCCGGCGGGCGTGCCGTTGATCTTCACGCTGCGCAACGCGCTCGGCCTGAAAAGCGTGAAGCTCGGGTGCGGGCTCGAACAGTGCGGCGCGTGCAAAGTACTGGTCGACGGCGCGCCGGCTCTGTCATGCGTCTCACTGACCGAATCGTTCGAGGGGCGTCGTGTAGAGACGGTGGAAGGGCTGCAGAATGGCGGTGCGTTGCATCCGGTCCAGAGCGCTCTGCTCGGCGAAAACGCGGCGCAATGCGGGTATTGCTTGTCCGGCATCGTGATGGCCGCCAAAGCGCTGTTCGATCGCACGCCGACGCCGTCGCGCGACGAGATCCGCGCGGCGCTGGACGATCACCTGTGCCGCTGCGGCGCACACCCGCGCATTCTGCGCGCGCTCGAACGGCTGGCTGGCCATGGCTGAATTGCCCGCATCGCTGAAGCGCAATCCGTCGCTCGATCTATGGGTGCAGATCGATCCGCGCGACACGATCACCGTGCGCACCGGCAAGGTGGAAATCGGACAGGGCATTCTGACCGCGCTCACGCTGATCGCCGCCGAAGAACTGGATGTCGATCCGACGCGGGTGCGCGTGGAGACCGCGGTGACCGGACGCTCTCCGAACGAGTTGATCACCGCCGGCTCGATGTCGGTGGAAGACAGCGGCAGCGCGCTGCGACAGGCGTGTGCGCACGCGCGCCGTATCATGCTGGAGCGCGCTGGGTCCGATCTCGGCGTAGAGGTGGTCGCACTCGAAGTCATCGACGGCGAGATCGGCGTGCCGGGTGCGAACCGGACCGTCACTTACTGGGACGTGCAGGGTGGTCGGCCGTTCGGGAGGCAGATTGAGGAGTGGGTCGCCGAGAAATTACCGACCGACTATCGCGTCGTCGGCAAGGGCATCGGCCGAATCGACCTGCCGGCCAAGGTGAGGGGCGAAGGGGTTTTCGTGCACGACCTCGCGCTGCCCGGAATGCTGCACGCCCGTGTCATACGTCCGCCCGGATATCACTACCGGCTGATGTCGCTGGACCGTGCGCGACTCGACCGCGATGCGGCTCTGGTCGAACTGGTCATGGATGGCAGTTTCGTCGCAGTGATTGCCGAAGAGGAGTACGCGGCGGTCGCTCTGATGGATCTCGCCGCGCGTAGCGCCGCATGGCAACGGATCGATCAAATGGAGGTTCCGGCCGAACTCTCCGAGTATCTCGTGAAACGAGAGGCTGGCGCGTTTCCGATCGTCGACGGCGTGCCGCGCGAAGCACCGCTGCCGGTGCTGAAGATTCCAGACGAGTCGATGAAGGTGCGCGCCAGTTACTCGCGTCCGTACCTGATGCACGCGTCCCTGGCGCCGTCGGCCGCGGCGGCGCTGTGGGACGCAGACCGTCTGACGATCTGGAGCCACAGCCAGAGTGTCGAGTTG
>Ga0068863_100004360_pt1 | contig 13946 bp, 9 predicted proteins | sample KBSSwiS62_FD_66596 | JGI IMG/M metagenome (GOLD analysis project Ga0068863, IMG submission 66596) | Switchgrass rhizosphere microbial communities from Kellogg Biological Station, Michigan, USA - KBS Switchgrass S6-2 | ecosystem: Host-associated > Plants > Roots > Rhizosphere > Soil ...
GCGTCGGCGAGCGGCCGCTCGGCGTCGCAATAGTCGCTCCAGGCCTTGGACCTCTTCAGCAGAGCCGGGGCGGTCCGCAGGGTGTATCCCTTCGGATCGAGACCGGGTTTCACCTCCTTCCAGGGAATGGGGAAGGAGACCGGCGCGCCCGCCCGGGCGCGCGGCGACAGCGGCGCCACCGCCGTCGACATGCGGTCGTTGCGCAGATAGTCGAGGAAGATGCGGCCCACGCGCTTGGCCTTGGCCATGTTGACCACATAGCGATCGGGCTGGTCGGCGGCGATCGCCAGGCAGACGTCGCGGGCGAAGGTCTTGGCCGTCGGCCAGTCGAGCTTGACCTTTCCGTCCTTGAGCGGGGTGACCACGTGCAGGCCCTTGCCGCCGGTGGTCTTGCAGAAGGCCACGAGGCCCAGCGCCTCCAGACGCGCCTTCACCGCCAGCGCGCCCTCGATCACCCGCTCGAAGGGAATCTGCTCGTCGGGGTCGAGGTCGAAGATCAGCCGCCCCGGGACCTCCGGCTGGAAGGGCTGGCAGTTCCAGGGGTGGAACTCCACGGCGGCCGACTGCGCCAGCGCGATCAGCGCTTCGGGTCGGTCAACCTGCAGATAGGGCTTGTGGTCGCCGAAGACCTTCACCTCGCTGATCAGGACCGACGAGCCCTTGCCGGCGTGGCGCTGGAAAAAGCGCTGATCGCCGAACACGCCGTCGGGCGTGCGCACGATGGAGCAGGGCCGGCCCTTCAGATGGAGCATCATCGTCGGCGCCACAGCCTCCAGGTAGCGCGCGAGGTCGAGCTTGGTGACCGGCTGGCCGTCGCCGCCGTCCGGCCACAGCGCCTTGTCGGGATTGGACAGGGTCACGCCCAGCACGACCTCGCCGCCGGCCTTGCGCGCGGTCGTAGAGACCAGCTTGGGCGGAGCGGCCTGCTGAACAGGCGCCGGCGTCTCGGCTTCCACGTCTGAGGCCGCCTTGTCCTCGCGCAAGGCCTTGAAGGAGCCCTGGCGGACCATGCCCCCGCCGGTGAAGCCGGCGAACTCGATCTCCGCCACCAGCTCCGGCCGCGCCCAGTGGACGTCCGCATCTTTCCTGGGCGCGCCGGGCCCCGAGAACGGGTTCTTCTCGGCCTCCACCGCCTCCAGCCGCGGCAGCACGCGGGCGACCTTGTCGCGACCAAAGCCGGTGCCGATCCGCCCCACATAGACGAGGCGCCCCGCCTTGTTTACGCCCACCAGCAGGCTGCGGAGTTGGCCTTTCTCGCCCGTCCAGCCGCCGATGACGACCTCATGGCCGCCGCGGCACTTGGACTTGCGCCAGGCGTCGCTCCGCCCGGAGCGGTAGGGTGCGTCGAGCCGCTTGGAGACGATGCCCTCCAGCGACATGCGGCAGGCCGACTGCAGCACCGCGTCGCCCCCCGTCTCGAAGTGATCGACGTAGCGGATGCGGGGGCCGAGCTTGGCGCCGGCGGCCGTCAGCAAGGCCTTCAGTCGCGTCTTGCGCTCGGAGAGCGGTCGACCGCGCAGGTCCTCGCCCTCGGCGAACAGCAGGTCGAACGCGAAGAAGACCAGATCGGCCGTCTTCCCGTCCGACAGCGCCGCCTGCAGGGCCGGAAAGTCGGGCGAACCGTTGTGGTCGAGCGCGCAGGCCTCGCCGTCGATCAGGCAGTCCGGCAAGGCCCCGGCGTCTCGGGCGATTTCGGAGAACTTCGAGGTCCAGTCCAACCCCGCCCGGGTCTTCAGGCTGGCCCGCGCCGCTTCGGCGCGGAGCTGCAGCCGATAGCCGTCGAACTTGATCTCGTGCACCCATCCGGAGCCCGGCGGCGGCCGTTCCACCGATTGGGCGAGCTGCGGGGCGACGAAGCCCGGAAGCGCTGCGGCCTTCAGGCGCGGCGCCGGCGTCGCGGCCAAAGGCGCCGGGCGCCTGGCGGGTTCTTCCGTCGGTTCCGCACGATTGGATCGCCACACCGCCTTCGCCGAGACGCGCGCCCGGGTCATGAAGGGTGTAGGCGCACGGCCTTCGCCGGCCGCGATCTGCTCCATCGAGCGGTCCGAGGCCACCGACGTCGTCTCCTCCTCCACCAACCGGCCGCCTTCGGTCTCTACGGCGTAGCCGTCGTGATGCTTGATCAGCAGCCAGTTGTCGCGCTTCTCGCGTTCCCTGCGTTTCATTCGAACAAGCACGAAACCGCCCTTCAGCCGCTCGCCGTCGAGGACGAACTTGAAGTCGCCTTTGCGCAGGCCTTCGTGCGGGTCGGTCCCGGGCTCCGGCTCCCAATACCCCCGGTCCCACAGCATCACCGTGCCGCCGCCGTACTGGCCTTTGGGGATCGATCCCTCGAAGTCGCCATAGTCGAGCGGATGGTCCTCCACCTCCACGGCCAGCCGGCGGTCGTGGGGATCGAGCGAGGGCCCCCGCGTCACGGCCCACGACCTGAACACGCCGTCCAGCTCCAGCCGCAGGTCGTAGTGCAGCCGGGTGGCCGCGTGCTTCTGGATCACGTAGCGCAGCCGCTTCGACGGTTTGGTCTTCTCGGCGCCGGCGGGTTCGGCGGTGCGGGTGAAGTCCCGCATCGCGCGGTATTTCGAAAGCTTTCGCGTCGGCTCGGTCACGGCCGCCTCCCTCAGCTCGCCATGGCCCGGGTCTGCGCCGGCGTCTCCGAAAGCGCGGCCACGAAGCTGTCGCGCCAGGCGGTGACGTCCTCGCGCTGGACGTGGTCGTTGAGCTCGCGCCAGCGGCGAATGCGTTCCGCCTTGTCCATGGCAAGCGCCCGCTTCAGCGCCTCGGCGATCTCCTCGGGGCTGTTGGGGTTGACCAGCAGCGCCTGGTCGAGCTGGCGCGCGGCGCCGGCGAAGCGCGAGAGGATCAGCACGCCGGGATCGTCGGGGTCCTGCGCGGCCACGAACTCCTTGCTCACCAGGTTCATCCCGTCGCGCAGCGGCGTCACCAGCCCGACCCGCGCAGCGCGGTAGATGCCCGCCAGCTCGTCGCGCCGGTAGTTCTTGTTGACATAGCGGAAGGGCGCCCAGTCGATGTCGGAGAATTCGCCGTTGATGCGCCCGGATAGCGCGTCGAGCCGGGCGCGGATTTCCTGATAGGCCTCGACGCCTTCGCGGCTCACCGGCGCGATCTGCAGCATCAGCACCTCGCGCCGAAGGTCGGGATTGTCGGCCAGCAGACGCTCGAAGCCAAGGAAGCGCTCCTCCAGTCCCTTGGAATAGTCCAGTCGGTCGACGCCGACGATCAACTGCCGGAAGACCGTGCAGGCGGTCATGATATCCCGCATCCGCACCGCGCGGGGCGAGCGCACCAGCTTGGCGAAATCGGCGGCGTCGATGCCGATGGGGAAGGCGCCGGTGCGAAGTTTGCGTCCGAACGCCGACAGCACGCCCGGCCCCGCCGTCTCGCCGGCGGCTTCGTTCAGCACATACTCCTCGAAGGCTTGCAGGTATTCGGGCGTGTGGAAGCCCACCAGGTCGTAGTGGAACAGCGCCTGCACGAGCTGGCGGTGGCCCGGAAGCGCGGTGAACACCTGATGCGCCGGCCAGGGCACGTGCAGGAAGAAGCCGATCTTGTTGCGCACCTTCAAGCGGCGCAGCTCTCGGGCCAGCGGGATCAGGTGGTAGTCGTGGACCCAGATCAGGTCGTCCGGCTCGATCAGCGGGCGCAGCGTCTCGGCGAAGTTGCGGTTCACCCGCTCGTAGCCTTCGCCATAGATGCGGTCATAGGCGGCGAGGTCGGCGCGATAGTGGAACAGCGGCCAGAGCGTCTTGTTGGCGTAGCCGTTGTAGTATTCCTCGACGTCGGTTTCCTCCAGGTCGACGGTCGCCGTCGTCACGCCGTCGATCTTCTGCATCGAGAGCTGGCCGGTGTATTCCGGCGTGGTCTTGCCGCTCCAGCCGAACCACAGGCCGGAGTATTCGCGCAGCGCCGCGGCCAGCGCCATGGCCAGGCCGCCGACGGTCTCCTCGCCCTTGGCCGTCGGCGGGCTCACGCGGTTGGAAACGATGATCAGGCGGGTCACAGCGACGCCTCCAGCCAGGCGAGCGTCTCCTCCACCCCGTTCAGTCGAAAGCGCGCGGCCGTCGGCCGCCGGCCTCCTACCAGCACCCCCATCCCGCCGCGGGCGCGCACCGCCTGGAAGCCGTGTTCGTCGGTCTCGTCGTCCCCGACGAAAACCGGGCGGGCGCCCACGAAGGGCGCCGTGGTCATGAGCCGGTCGATGCTGTCGCCCTTGGTGGGGCCGGGGGTGCGCAGCTCCCGCACCATGTCGCCGGGCTGCAGCGTAAGCCCCGTCGCGGCCGCCACCTCGCGTGCGCAGCGCTCGGCGGCTTCCACCTGCGGCTGGGCCAGACGGTAGTGCAGGGCGACCGAAAGGCCCTTCTCCTCGACGATCAGGCCGGAGTCGCGCGCGGCGAAGTCGCGCAGCCGGACCGCCGCCTCGGGCAGGGCGGGGTGCGGCGGGGCCGCGGCCACCGTGCCGTCATGCGTCCGCAGGACGAGGCCGTGCACCGCGGCCACGCTGGCCACGCGCCCTTCCAGGATCCGGTCGACGTCCTCGAGGGTCCGGCCGCTGATCACCGCCAGACGCCCGGACAGGGCCTCGCTCAGCCGTTGCAGCACGGACGTGCGCCGCGGGTCGGGCCGGACGTCCTGCGGGCGCGCCGCGATCGGTGCGAGCGTGCCGTCCAGGTCGAGGAAGAGGGCCGTCTCCGCGAGCGACAGCGGCTTGGGCGCCGGCAGTGCGATCGTCAGTTCCTCTATACCCATGACATGCGCATCTGCCCCTGGCTGCTGTGGCCAAACGCGCCAGCTTGCGTGTTGATCCGCGTGCAAGCCGCCAATCCCCTTGACGGTGCCGCTTCGGATCAGGCTAAGCGGCGTTATCCGACGCCGGTTCGAGGAGGCCACGGATGGCTCAGGCTCCCCTGGCGGACGCCATCGTTCTTTTCGGCGCCACCGGCGATCTCGCCCGGCGGATGCTGTTGCCCACGCTGTATCACCTGGACGCCGACGGCTTCCTCGCCGAGGGGTTCAGGGTGCTGGGGACCGCGCGCCACGAGGTGGACCGCGAGGCCTTTGTCTCGCAGGCGCGCCAGACCCTGGTCGATCGGGGCGACGCCGTCGACGAGGCGGTATGGGCCCGGTTCGCCGCGCGTCTGGACTATGTGGCCGCCGACGCCGCCACGGCGGAAGGCGCCGCGCGGCTGAAGCCGCTTTTAGCCGGCGCGCGGGCGCCGATCTTCTTCCTGGCGCTGTCGCCCAGCCTCTACGGCCGGGTCTGCGGGGCGCTGGCGGCCGCGGGCCTGACCGGTGACGGCGCGCGCATCGTGCTGGAGAAGCCGGTCGGGCGCGACCTCGAGACCTCGCGGGAGATCAACGCCGCCGTCGGGGCGGCGTTCGAGGAGGAGCGGATCTTCCGGATCGACCACTACCTCGGCAAGGAGACGGTGCAGAACCTGATCGCGCTGCGGTTCGCTAACACCCTGTTCGAGCCGTTGTGGAACAACCTCACCATCGACCATGTGCAGATCACCGTGGCCGAGACGGAAGGGGTGGGCGACCGCTGGCCCTACTACGACGAGTACGGCGCGCTGCGCGACATGCTGCAGAACCACATGCTGCAGCTCCTGTGCCTGGTGGCCATGGAGCCGCCGAGCGACATGGAGCCGGACAGCGTCCGCAACGAAAAGGTCAAGGTTCTGCGCTCGCTGCGGCGCTTCTCGCGGGTCGCCGCCCAGAGCCACAGCGTCCGCGGCCAGTACACGCCCGGCGTCGTCGGCGGCAAGGAGGTGAAGGGCTACGAACAGGAGCGGGGCCAGCCCTCCGGGACCGAGACCTTCGTGGCCTTGCGGGCCGACATCGACAACTGGCGCTGGGCGGGCGTGCCCTTCTTCCTGCGCACCGGCAAGCGGTTGCCGGAGCGGCGCACCCAGATCGCCATCCAGTTCAAGCCGGTGCCGCATTCGATCTTCGACGGGGCGGCGCGCCACGACCTCAAGGCCAACCGGCTGGTCATTGACCTGCAGCCGGACGAGGACATCGAGCTTCTGCTGATGAACAAGGCGCCTGGGCTCACCCAGGGGGGAATGCGGTTGCAGTCCCTTCCGCTTTCGCTGTCGCTGCTGCGCGCCTACGAAGGTCCAGGCGCGCGCCGGCGCATCGCCTACGAACGGCTGATCCTCGACGTCATCCAGGGCGCCTCCACCTTGTTCGTCCGTCGCGACGAGGTGGAGGAGGCCTGGCGCTGGATTGACGGGGTTGCCGAGGCCTGGCGGGAGGCCGAGCTGACGCCCAAGCCCTACGCCGCCGGCAGCTGGGGGCCGTCGGGCGCTTTCGCCCTGATCGAGCGCGCCGGGCGCGACTGGCACGATTGAGCGCACCCCCCGTGAGAGCCGTTGACAAGCTCCATGCCGGCGCCACACGAAACGCCCAGTACAACCGCAAGTGTCTGGGGAAACCGAGATGGGACGTCGCTATCTCAGCGCCGCCGGAGAGCCGCCGGAGGACGACGAGAGCCTTCCCCGGGGGGGCGGTCAGGGGCAGGACCAGGACCTTCTTCCCTTCCGAGTCGAGGTCTGGGACTCGACAGGGACCTTCGTCGAACAGGTGGTGGCGTTGACCGGCAACCGATCCGTGGGCTGGGCGGCCTACTTCGCCACCACGGAGATGCATCCCACACGCGTCGTCACCTTCCGTGACCAGTACGGCGAGCTTGGCCGCTGGACCGGCAAGCGACACTAGGCCTGCAGTGACGCGCCAAGCCCGGGAATCGCGGCCTCGCCTGCAACCGGCTCCGCCGGAGGCGGACGATTCCAGCCTTGATTACGTGGTGGAGCTCTGCGAGGTCAGCCGTCGCGAGATCATCGGCCGCACCGGCGAGCTGGCCGTGGCGCGGGCCATGTTCTCAGCGGCCGTCCGCGAGCGGCCGCCGTCGGCTTTGGTGCTGCTGCGCCACGGCGCGAAGGTGATCCAGCGAAGCCAGGGCTAGGCGGGCGTCGGCTCGCCGGACGCCCAGGGGTCCGGTCATGCCAGCCTCCGTCATCGCACGCTGGTCCAAGGCTTGGAGAGCAGGGTCGCGCAGTTGATCAGCCCGACCAGCGAATAGGTCTGGGGATAGTTGCCCCACAGCTCGTGGCCGTCGAACGAGATGTCCTCTGACAAGAGGCCCGCGGCGGTCCGCCGTGAGAGCATCTCCTCGAACAGCGCGCGCGCCTCCTCGGTGCGGCCCGACAGGTGCAGGGCCTCGATCAGCCAGAAGGTGCAGAAGTTGAACGCCGTCTTGGGCGTGCCGAAGTCGTCGGGAATGGCGTAGCGCAGCATGAAGGGTCCGCGCCGCAGGCCGGTCTCCACCGCCCGCATGGTGGCCTGCATCCGCGGATGGTCCGGCGAGCAGAAACGGACGTCCACAAGCTGCAGCAGGCTGGCGTCCAGGCCGTCGCCCGAGAACGTCGCCGCGTATCGGCCGAGCTCGGCGTTCCAGGCGCGCCGTTCGATGGTCTCGCGGATGATCTTGGCCTTGTCGTTCCAGTATTCGGCGCGGTCGCTCAGGCCGAGCTTCTCCGCGGCGTTGCCCAGTCGGTCGCAGGCCGCCCAGCACATCACCGACGAATAGGTGTGCACCGCCTCGCGGCCGCGGAACTCCCACAGGCTGGCGTCGGGCTTGTCGTGAAGCTCGAAGGCGCGGCGGCCGATCGGCTCCAGCGCGCGGAAGTCCTCGACCGTGGCCGGCCGCAGCAGCCGCTCGTCGAAGAAGGCCTGGACCGTGGAAAGCACGATCTGTCCGTATACGTCATGCTGCAGATGCTCATGCGCCTGGTTGCCCACCCGCACCGGCCCCATGCCGCGGTAGCCCGGAAGATGCGGTGCGATCCATTCGGTCAACACCGGCTCCAGCCCCACGCCGTAGACGGGCTGGACGTGCCCCGCCTGGCTGGGATCGACCCGGGTCGCCGGAACCGTTCCGAGCGGTCCCGGAAGACTGGGGACCTCGGCGCCGCCGGGCGGGGCCTCGAACACCGGGTGCGGCTGGCCCTCGCCGGCCTGGTCGACCAGGTTGCGCAGATAGGCCAGGTAGTTCTCCAGCATGTCGGCCGCGCCCAGCCGGTTCAGAGCCTGGACCACATAGTAGGCGTCCCGCAGCCAGCAGTAGCGGTAGTCCCAGTTGCGGGCCTGGCCGTTGTCGTCGGCGTGCTCGGGGATGGAGGTGGTGAGCGCCGCGACGATGGCCCCGGTCTCTTCGTAGGCGCAAAGCTTCAGCGTGATCGCCGCCCGGATCACCGCCTCCTGCCACTCGAGCGGCACCGACAGGGTGCGCACCCAGGAGCGCCAGTCCAGCAGGGTCTCCTTCAGCATCCGCTCGGCGGAGGCGGCGACATCGCCTTCGAAGCTCTCGTCAGGGCCCAGGAACAGGGCCGCCGGCTCCTCCAGACGGAAGCACCGCTCGGCCTGGATGTGGCTGACCGGGGCGTCGGTGGTCAGCCGCAGCGTCGTCTCGCCGGCGACGTAGCGGATGTGGTTGGAGCCTAAGGTCTCAGCGCAGCGCCTCGCGCCGTAGTCCTGTGTCGGCCGCAGGCGGATGGTGACGCGAGGCGCGCCCGCAAGCGGCCGCAGCAGCCGCACGAAGGCCAGCGGGCGGTAGGTCCGCCCGGCGCTCCGGTAGCGTGGGCAGAAGTCCAGGATCTCCGCCGCCGCCCCGTCTTCGGCGGTGATGACGGTGCGGAGCACGGGGGTGTTGCGCAGATACGCCTGCTCGATGCGCACGGCCCGCTCCACGGTCACGTCCCACAGGCCCTGGGCGTCCGCCGCCGCAGGGTCGCGCCCGTCCAGCAAGGTGGAGAAGAAGGGGTCGCCGTCCACGCGCGGGACGCAGGCCCAGACATAGCGGCCCTCGCGGTCGATGAGGGCGCTCGCGGCGCAGTTTCCGATCGGGAACAGGTCCAGCGTCTGCTTCACGGGCGAGCGCACCTTCATTCAGCGGCGGAACATCGGCGGCAGGCCCCCGCTTTCCGCTTCACGTCGCCGTTAACGCCTCTTGCTATGCTTGGCTCCGAAGCTATGCCGAGGTTGGCGCCCCAATCGCCTGCACAAGAGGGACTTCGCCGATGATCCGCGCCCGACGCGCTCGCATCGTCGCCACCCTGGGACCGGCGAGCCGCGAACCCGAGCAGGTGCTGGCGCTCGCGACGGCCGGGGCGGACGTCTTTCGCGTCAACTTCAGCCACGGCTCCCATGCCGACCACGCCCGCGCCATCGAGGCGGTGCGCGAGGCGGAGCGCCTGATCGAGCGGCCGCTGGCGGTGCTGGTCGACCTGCAGGGACCGAAGCTGCGCCTGGGCGAGTTCGACGGCGGCCACGCGGAGCTGCACGCCGGCCAGGCCTTCCGCATCGACCTCGACAAGGCCATGGGCGACGCGCGCCGCGTCCGCGTCCCGCATCCCGAGGTGTTCGCCGCCGTGCGGACCGGAGCCTTGATCCTGCTGGACGACGGCCGGGTGCGGCTGCGGGTCACCGACCACGGCCCCGATTTCGCGGAGACCATCGTCGAGGCCGGCGAACGTCTTTCGGACCACAAGGGACTGAACCTCCCCGGCGGCGCCATCCCCATCCCGGCCCTCACCGAGAAGGACCGCAAGGACCTCGCCTTCGCGCTCAACCAGGGGGTCGACTGGGTGGCCCTCTCCTTCGTGCAGCGCGCCGCCGACATGGCCGAGCTGCGCCAGATCGTGCGCGGCCGCGCCGCCGTCCTCGCCAAGATCGAGAAGCCCGCCGCGCTGGAGGTGCTGGACGAAATCCTCGACCTTTCGGAGGCGATCATGGTGGCGCGGGGGGACCTGGGCGTGGAGCTCAATCCCGAGGACGTGCCGGTGGTGCAGAAGCGCCTGATCCGCGCCGCCCGCGACCGCGGCATCCCGATCATCGTCGCCACCCAGATGCTGGAGAGCATGATCGGCGCGCCGGCGCCGACTCGCGCCGAGGCCTCCGACGTCGCCGGCGCGGTCTATGAAGGCGCCGACGCCCTGATGCTGTCGGCCGAAACCGCGGCCGGTCAGTATCCGCTGGAGGCGGTCACCATCATGGACCGCATCATCGCCCGGGTGGAGAAAGACCCCCGCTGGCCCGAGCTGATGGCCGCCGAGCACGATATGGAGGACGCCGACGCCATGGTCGCCGCCGCCGCGGACGCCGCCTCCATCGCCAACACCGCCTGCGTGGCCGTCTTCACCGCCACCGGCCAGACGGCGCTGCGGGTCTCGCGCGAGCGGCCGCTGATCCCGACGCTGGGCCTCACGCCCAACCTCGCCACCGCGCGCCGCCTGGCGCTCGCCTGGGGCGTGGAGCCCCGCGTGGTGAGCGATATCCGCGATCCGGAGGAGATGCCCATCGTGGCTGGCGAGGTGGGGCTGCGGATCGGCCTGGCCCAGCCTGGCGACCGGCTGATCATCCTGGCCGGCGTACCGATGGGAGCGCCCGGAGCTGCGAACCTCCTGCGGTTGACCCATGCGCCGCGGCGGTGACGTGAGCGTGGCCCCCTCAGTCGCCTTCGGCGACAGCTCCCCCGCCAGCGGTGGAGCATCTTGGCGCCCAGGTCCTCCACCGTTTTCGGGGGAGGTGGATCGGCGCGCCAGCGCCGAGGCGGAGGGGGCATGATCGAGGTCTTCCCCACGGTGGCGGCCGCCGCCGACGCGGCCGCCCACGGGATCGCCCAGCGCCTGCGCCAGGGCCTGGCCACGCGCGGGCGGGCGAGCCTGGTGGTCACCGGCGGGCGTTCGCCGGGACCGGTGTTCGATCGGCTGCATGCGGCCGAGCTCGATTGGGCGCGGGTGGTGGTGACCCTGTCGGACGAACGCTGCGTGGACCCCGCCGATCCGGCCTCCAACGCCGGCGCGGTGCGCCGCCGGCTGCTGGCGGGCGCGGCCGCCAAGGCCCATTTCCTGCCCATGTGGCCGCTTCCAGATCCACCGGCGCTGCAGGCGCTTGTTCCGTTCGATGCGGTGATGCTGGGCATGGGCGAGGACGGCCACGTCGCCTCGCTGCTGCCGGGAGACCCGGGCCTGGCCGGGCTGATGGCGCCGGATGCGCCTGATCTTGCGGCGCCTGTGCCCGCCGGACTGGGCAATCCGCCGCTTGCGCGGGTCACCCTGACCCTGTCGGCCCTGCTCGCGTCGCGCGCCATCTTCCTCCTGATCGCCGGCGAGGCTAAGCGCGAGGTGGTGGCGCGTGCGACGGCGGGTGAGCCGCTGCCGGTGCGGGCGCTGCTCGACCAGTCGCGCGTTCCGGTCAGGATCCTCTGGTCTCCGGCGCACGAGGAGTAGGCCATGCATCCGGTCACCGACGACGTCACCCGCCGCATCGCCGAGCGCAGCCGCGACAGCCGCGCGGAGTACCTGGAGCATGTCCAGGCGGCCCGTCACGCGGGCCCCGGCCGCGGCAAGCTCTCTTGCGCCAATTGGGCCCACGCCTTCGCCGCCAGCCCCGACGGCGACAAGACGCGGATGCGCGATCCGGCCGCCCCCAACCTGGCCATCGTATCGGCCTACAACGACATGCTCTCGGCCCACCAGCCGCTGGAGCGCTACCCTGAGATCATCCGCCACGCCGCGCGCCAGGCCGGGGCCACGGCGCAGTACGCCGGCGGCGTGCCCGCCATGTGCGACGGCGTCACCCAGGGGCGGCCCGGCATGGAGCTGTCGCTGTTCAGCCGCGACGTGATCGCCATGTCGACGGCGGTGGCCCTGACGCACGACGCGTTCGACGCGGCCCTGATGCTGGGCGTCTGCGACAAGATCGTGCCCGGCCTGTTCCTGGGCGCGGCCGCCTTCGGCCACCTGCCGGCGATCTTCGTCCCGGCGGGGCCGATGACCTCGGGGCTCTCCAACGCCGAGAAGGCGCGGGTGCGCGCCCTCTACGCCGAGGGCAAGGCGACCCGCGAGGAGCTGCTGGACTCCGAGATGAAGTCCTACCACGGGCCCGGCACCTGCACCTTCTACGGCACGGCCAACTCCAACCAGATGATGATGGAGCTGATGGGCCTGCACCTGCCCGGCTCGGCCTTCGTCACGCCCAACACTCCGTTGCGCGCCGCGCTCGTCGCCGCCGCGCCCAGGCGGGCGCTGGAGATTCGCGACGGGGCCAACGCCTACACCCCCTTCTCCGCGGTGGTGGACGAGAAGAGCCTCGTCAACGCCGTGGCGGGCCTGCTGGCCACCGGCGGGTCGACCAATCACACCCTGCATCTGGTGGCCATGGCGCGCGCGGTGGGCCTGCACCTGACCTGGGAGGACTTCGACGACCTCTCCCGCGTCACCCCGCTGATCGCCCGCGTCTATCCGAACGGCCAGGAGGACGTGAACGCCTTCCATGCCGCAGGCGGCATGGCCTTCGTGACGCGCCAGCTGCTCGACGCCGGCCTGGCGCACGGCGATGTGCTGACCGTCGCCGGCGAGGGCCTGCGCCGCTACCAGCAGGAGCCGTTCCTGCAGGACGGCGGGCTCGTCTGGCGCGAGGGGACCGCCGTCTCGCTGGACCGCGACATCCTGCGGCCGGCCTCCGACCCCTTCCAGTCGGAGGGTGGGCTTCGCCTGTTGGCGGGCCCGCTCGGCCGGGCGGTCATCAAGACCTCGGCGGTCAAGCCCGAGCACCGGGTGGTCGAGGCCCCGGCGATCGTCTTCGACGACCAGGAGCAGCTCCTGGCCGCCCACAAGCGCGGCGAGCTGGACCGCGACTTCATCGCCGTCGTGCGCTTCCAGGGGCCGCGCGCCAACGGCATGCCGGAGCTGCACGCCCTGACGCCGGCTCTCGGCGTCCAGCAGGACAAGGGCTACAAGGTGGCCCTGGTGACCGACGGCCGCATGAGCGGGGCGTCGGGCAAGGTGCCGGCCGCCATCCACCTCACGCCCGAGGCGGCGGACGGCGGACCGCTGGCGCGGGTGCGGGAGGGCGACGTCATCCGCGTGGACGCCCACGCGGGAAGGCTGGAGATCAAGGTGGACGTCAACGAACTGATGAGTCGTCCCGCCGCGGTGGCTCCGCCCGCGGGCTTCGGCTATGGGCGCGAGATGTTCGGCTGGATGCGGCGGGCCGTGGGGCCCGCGGACGCCGGCGCCTGCACACTGTTCGAGGCCGCCTGAAGTGAAGCCACACTACGAAGGCCTGGTCGGGGACGTCGGCGGCACCCACGCCAGGTTCGCCCTGGTCGACGCCCAGGGCCACATCCGCAACCCGCGCAGCTTCCCGGCGCGGGAATACGCCAGCCTGGCCGACGTCATCGCTGAATATCTGGAGCAGACCGCCGGCCGCCGCCGCCCGCTACGCGCGGTGATCGCCGTGGCCGGCCCGGTGCTGGACGGCGAGATCGAGTTCACCAACCTCGACTGGCAGATCTCCGAGGGCGACCTCCTGGCGCACTTTGAGTTCGAGGCCATCAAGCTGATGAACGACTTCGCCGCCCAGGCCCTGGCCTGTCCGCTGCTCGAGCCGGACGACCTGCGGGTGCTGGGGCCGAAGCTGAAGCCGGGCTCCGACTGCCCCATGGTGGTGTTGGGCGCGGGCACGGGGTTCGGCGTCGCGGGGCTGGCGCGGGGAGAGCGCGGCGACCAGGCGGTTGCCACCGAGGGCGGGCATGCGGCCTTCGCGCCGTTCGATGAGATCGAGACCGAGATCTGGAAGCGGCTCAAGGTCCGCTACGGCCGGGTCTCCATCGAGCGCCTGCTGTCGGGCCCAGGCCTGTTCGACCTCTACCGGACGCTGGCCGAGATCGAGGGCGCGAACATCCAGCTTCCCGACGACAAGGCGGTAATCGAGCAGGCGACGGTGGGGACCGATCGCCTGGCCGGGCTCGCCGCCGACCGCTTCTGCGCCATCCTGGGCGGGGTGGCCGGAGACCTGGCCCTGACCTTCGGCGCGCGGGGCGGCGTGTTCGTCTCGGGCGGGCTTGCGCCGCGCCTGGCCGA
>Ga0068863_100004361_pt1 | contig 13946 bp, 12 predicted proteins | sample KBSSwiS62_FD_66596 | JGI IMG/M metagenome (GOLD analysis project Ga0068863, IMG submission 66596) | Switchgrass rhizosphere microbial communities from Kellogg Biological Station, Michigan, USA - KBS Switchgrass S6-2 | ecosystem: Host-associated > Plants > Roots > Rhizosphere > Soil ...
GAGATATCGGCGCGTCGATTCCGACGCTGGAATCTCGAGCGGCAGCCATTCGGTGACCGACAAGCCGTACCCTTCGATGCCGACCAGCTTACGCGGATTATTGCTCAAGAGCCGCATCGAACGGATGCCGAGTTCCCGGAGGATCTGCACGCCCATTCCATAATCGCGCTGATCCGCCTTGAATCCGAGCCTTTCGTTCGCCTCGACCGTGTCGAACCCCTCGTCCTGCAGCTCGTAGGCGCGAATCTTGTTCGCGATGCCAATGCCGCGGCCTTCTTGATTGAGATACAGGAGTACGCCGCGGCCCTCCCTGGCGATCCGCTGCAACGCCACGTCGAGCTGCGCGCCGCAGTCGCAGCGGATGGAGTGGAGCACGTCGCCCGTGAGACACGACGAGTGGACCCTGACCAGCACGTCCTTGCCGCTCGAGATGTCGCCGCAGACCAGCGCGACGTGCGTCTGGTTGTCCACCTGGGTATCGAAGACGTGCACGTGAAACTCGCCGTAGGTCGTCGGCAGTTTCGCGGACGCCGCGCGGCGCACCAGCGATTCCGTGCGCGTCCGGTGACGGATCAGGTCGGCAACCGTCACCATCAGCAGCCCGTGCCGTTTCGCGAACCGTCGCAGCTGCGGCACACGCGCCATCGTGCCGTCGTCGTTCATGATTTCGCAGATCACGCCGGCCGGATACAGCCCGGCGATCCGCGCGAGATCGACCGCGGCTTCCGTCTGGCCCGCCCGGACCATGACACCCCCGTCGCGCGCGCGCAGCGGGGACATGTGACCCGGCCGGGCGAGATCGGCCGGCTTCGTCGCCGGATCGATCGCGGCCAGCACGGTGGCGGCGCGGTCGGCGGCGGAAATGCCGGTGGTGACGCGATGCTTCGCGTCGATCGGCACGCAGAAGGCGGTGCCGAGCGACGTCGTATTCGCATGAACCGCCGGCGGGATATCGAGCTCGTCGAGCCGCGCCCCCGTCATGGACAGGCAGATCTGTCCGCGGCCGTAACGCGCCATGAAGTTGATGGCGTCCGGCGTCACCTTCTCGGCGGCGATCGTCAGGTCGCCTTCGTTCTCGCGGTCCGGGTCGTCGACGACAATCACCATCCGACCCGCGCGGATCGCCTCGACGGCATCCTCGATGCGGGCAAACGGCGACTGGTCCTTCGCCAGCGCGAGCGGAGCCCGCGCCTGCGCCGCCTTTCGTGTTTTCGATCCTTTGGCTTTCACCGCAGTCCCCTAGTCCCCAGTACCTAGCCCCTAGCCCCGACGTCCGTGCTCAGTGCGTGACTTCCCCAGGCCGCAAGCCGCTCAACGTCAATCCCGCCAGCTCCGCGGCGCGGACGACGTACTTGCCGATCATGTCGCATTCAAGATTCACGCGATCGCGAATCTGCAGGCGGCTCAGATTCGTGTGCGTCATCGTGTACGGTACCAGCTGAATGTCGAAGCGGTCGGCCCCGAGCCCGGCGATCGTGAGGCTGATGCCGTCCACTGCAATCGATCCCTTGTGGACGATGAGCGGCGCCAGATGCGAAGGGTAGCTCACGGTCATCCAGTGAAACTCGTGGTCCTCGCGAAACTCCTCGACATTGCCGATGGCGTCGACGTGGCCCTGAACGAAGTGTCCACCGAACCGGCTGTCGGCGCGCAGCGGTCGCTCCAGGTTCAACAGGGAGCCGCGAGGCAACGAGCCGAGCGTGGTCACCCTCACGGTCTCGGGCCCCACGTCGGCGTGAATCTCGAGGTTCTCTGCCAGGATGACGGTCAGGCAGACGCCGTTGACCGCCAGGCTGTCGCCCGCCACGACCTCGGGCGCCAGGGCCGACGCGATCCGCAGGCGAAATCCTCCGCTCGTCAGCTTGCGTTCGACCAGCTCGCCAACCGCTTCAACGAGACCTGTGAACATAGCCCTCTATCAGCACATCGGGACCCAGCTGTTCGACACGCCGTTCCCCGAGCTCCGCGGACCTGAATCCCCGATTGAGCAGAAGCGGTACGCCCGCGGATCCCAGCACGTGCGGCGTCACGTACAACCTGACGAAATCGACCAGGCCCTCGTCCCACGCCCCCACATGCAGCGCGGCCCCGCCTTCGAGCAATAACGATCCCACGCCGCGGGCGCCGAGCCGATTCAGCGCCGACCGGAACGTCTCCTGCGCGACATCGATCTCCGCACCCGAATCCTCGAGGGGATTGCGCAGGTCCGCCCGAGCCGCCGCCTGCGCGGTGGTCACGATGATGACAGGCCCGGCGTCGCGTGTCGAGAGGACACGCGCGTGCGGCGGAGTGCGAAGGCGGCGGTCGAAAATGACACGCGTCAGCGGCCGCTCGCGGAACGCGCCGCGCGCGGTCAGCAACGGATCGTCACTCAAGATCGTTCCAACCCCGACGCCGATGGCATCCACTTCGGCGCGCATCACGTGGGCATGGCGGTTGGCGGGCGCCGAGGTCAGGAGGGTGCGCCGCCCTGGCGCGGCGGCAATGTAGCCGTCAAGGCTGGTGGCAGCCTTCAGCACGACGAAGGGACGCCGGTCCTGCATCAGTGTGAAGAACGGCTGGTTGAGCGCGACCGCCCGCTGTGCGCCCAGACCAACATCGACCGTCACGCCGTGCTCGTGCAGAAACGCGATGCCTCTGCCGCTCACCAGGGGATTCGGGTCTTCCGCGGCTGCCACGACCCGCGTGACTCCCGCCTCGACGATCCGGGTGACGCAGGGACCCGTGCGTCCCTGATGACAGCAGGGCTCGAGCGAACAGTACAACGTGGCACCATGGGCCTGCGACCCCGCTTCCGCCAGCGCGCGGATCTCGGCATGCGGTTCCCCTGCGCGTTCGTGATAGCCCTGACCCACAATCACGCCCGCCGGCGTGACGACGACGGCGCCGACGAGCGGATTCGGGCTGGTGCGGCCGCGGCCGCGCGCGGCGTGAAAGAACGCGCGGTCCATGAACTGCTGATCGGTATTCACCACTTCACTTCGAACAAGCCGTCGACATACTCCTCGGCCGAGAAAGGCACGAGATCGTCAATCCCTTCGCCGACGCCGACGTAACGGATCGGAATCTTGAGGTCGTGGGCGATTGCGACCGCCACGCCGCCCTTCGCCGTTCCATCGAGCTTCGTCAGCACGATGCCATTCACGCCCGCGGCGCCCATGAACTCGCGCGCCTGCGTGACGCCGTTCTGCCCGACGGTGGCATCGAGCACGAGGAGCACCTCCTGGGGGGCGCCCGGTACTTCGCGCGCGGCGATCCGCCGGATTTTCTCGAGCTCGTTCATCAGGTTGACGCGCGTGTGCAGCCGGCCGGCGGTATCGACGAGAATCGGGTCGCGGCCTTTTGCTTTCCCGGACGAAATGGCGTCGAACACCACGGCCGCCGGATCGGCGCCTTCTCGCGCGCGCACCATCTCGACGCCGGCGCGCCGCGCCCAGATTTCGAGCTGTTCGACGGCGGCGGCGCGAAAGGTATCAGCGGCGCAGATGAGCGGCCGGCGCCCTTCGGCCCTAAGCAGGTTCGCCAGTTTCCCCACCGTCGTCGTCTTGCCGGTGCCGTTGACGCCGACGACCAGCGTGACCTGCGGCGGCGTCGGCACGACGACCGGCGTGTCCACGGCCGCGAAGACGGCTCGAATCTCCTGCTTGACCAGGTCGCGCAGGCTGGCGCCATCGCGCGACTTGGTGTTGATGGCGGCGATGATCCGCTCGGTTGCGGCAACGCCGATGTCGGCGGAAATCAGCAGCTCTTCGAGCGCCTCGACCGTCTCGACATCGACCGGCCGCGCGCGACGCTCAGGCTCGTCGGCTCGGCGCGCGATTTCGTCGAACCGGTCGACGATCTGCTGCGTCGTGCGCGACAGCCCTTCACGGATGCGTTGGAAGAAACTCATGCGGTCTCCGCTTCGGCGCGCTGCGGCCGCAGCATGAGCGCGCTGATCGCCGAGCGGACATCCGCGCGGCCCGCGAGCACTTCGCCCATCTGCGTCGCGATCGGCAGCTCGACGCCGTAACGGGAGCCAAGGGCCAGTGCCGCGCCGGTCGTGCGAACACCCTCCGCGACCATTCGCGTGGCCGACAGGATGTCCTGCAGAGACCGGCCTTTCGCCAGCTCCAGTCCGACGCGCCGGTTCCGGCTGAGGTCGCCGGTGCAGGTCAAGACGAGATCGCCAAGGCCGCTCAAACCCGCCAGCGTTTCGCGCCGCGCGCCGGCGGCGCACGCCAGGCGTGACACCTCGGCCAGGCCGCGCGTGATCAGTGCCGACAGCGCGTTGTGTCCAAGCCCCAGACCCTCCACGACGCCGGCGGCAATCGCGATGATGTTCTTCATCGCCCCGCCGATCTCCACGCCGACGACGTCGTCGCTGCGGTACAGCCGAAAATAGGGACCCCGGAATTCAGACTGCACGAGCTCCGTCGCGACGGCGTTCGACGACGCGGCCAGAATCGCCGTCGGCAGCTGGCGCGCCACCTCCACGGCGAAGCTGGGACCTGAGAGGACGACGACGGGGCGCGCCGGTCCCACTTCCTGCGCGATCACCTGTGACATCCGCAAGAGTGTGTCCGCCTCGAGGCCCTTTGTAGCACTCACGAGCACGGCGCTGGCCGCCGCATGCCTGGCGGCTTCGCGGATCACGACCCGGCACCCGTGGGACGGGATCGCCGACACGATCAGATCGCGGCCGGCGACCGCGTCGGCCACGTGTTTTGTGATCGAGACCGTCTCGGGCAGGGTGACACCCGGCAGATACACGTCGTTCACGCGGCTGGCGCGCATCTCGTCGACCAGCGCCCCATCGCGCGCCCACAGGCACACGTCGTGATCGAGACGACCGAGATGGACGGACAGCGCCGTCCCCCAGCTGCCGGCGCCCAGCACCGCAATCTTCTTCACGCTCGCGCTCCCATTCGCGGCTCGGTGCGGGCGCGAAGCCGGATCATGTTGGATCGATGACGGAAGACGATGAGCGTCGCCGCAACGCTGGCGGCCACGACAGCCGACGCTGGACTGCCGGTCGCGTACGCGAGCGGCGGCAGTGCCAGCGACGCGAGGACCGATCCCAGCGAGATGTACTTCGTCAGCCAGGCGACGGCGACGAAGATGGCGAGCGCCGGCGGCACCGCCAACGGCGTCAGCAGCGAGAAGACGCCGCACGCCGTCGCGACCCCCTTGCCGCCGCGGAATCGCAACCACACCGGATAGATATGACCCACGATTGCGGCGACACCGGCAGCAGCCGGCACGACCGTGCTGCTGGTGAGACGTTCGGCAAGCCACACGCTGGCGGCGCCTTTGGTCATATCGAGCAGCGCAACCAGGACTCCCGCCGTCACCCCCGATGCGCGCATGACGTTGGCCGCGCCAAGGTTGCCGCTGCCGACCAGACGCAGGTCGGCGACCCGCCATCGCCGCGCCAGCAGCAGCGCGAAAGGAACGGAGCCGATGAGGTATGCAGAAACGATGACAAGAAACATCGTCGGGACCTGGGACTATAGGGACTGGGGTTAGGGGACTAACGGACCACGGCTCGCGGCCCACACTGCGACGCAAGGTTGGTTTGTCTTAATCCCCAGTCCCCAAGTCCCCACGTCCCCTACTCGTTGTCAGAGAGGTTAGCATGCGCCAGCGCCGTGTAGGCCGGTCCCGACGAAGACGGCAGGCTCTGGTACAACGTCGCACGCATGACCCTGACGCACGCGATCCGATCCGATCGGTCGAGCGCGGCAAGTTCGCGCCGCAGTCGTTCCGGCGTGCTGCGCGGAACCGCGGAGGGCCGCCTGCGCTCGGCGCCGCGCCATCGCCCGAGCGTCAGGTGAGGACGGAATGGCCGATCGTCGAACGCGATGTCAGTGGCGCGGACTCTCTCGGCGACCTCGCGCTGCAGCCGTTCGAGGTGGGCCGCACCGTCCGTGATGCCAATCCACAGCACGCGCGGCGCGCCGCGCGGCGGAAACACGCCGATGCCGCCGAACGTCACGTCGAACGGTGCCATGCTGGCAGGTGCGCTCATCGACTCGACGATCGCCGGCACGGAATCTTCTCGGGCTTCTCCGATGAAGAGAAGCGTGAGGTGCATCCGCGAGGGCTCGACCAGTTTCAGACCGTGCTTGGATTTCGAGAGCGGGCCGGCCCACAGTTTCTGACGGACGGCGATCTCCTGCCTGGCTTCGTCGGGAAGGTCGACCGCGACGAAGAGCCGCATCGGATCACCGGCGCTCGGCCCATTCGCGCGGCCCCTGGATCTTCATCACCGCCAGCCGCGTCATGTTGAGCGCGGCCTGCGCCGCCTGGAACTTGACCATGTCGCGGCCGCCGATGAACTGAAACGTCCGTACACGCGTTTCATCGTCGACGATCACGGCCACGGACACCGTGCCGACCGGTTTCTCGGGCGTCCCTCCGCCAGGTCCAGCGATGCCCGTGATGCCGATCCCGATATTGGTTTCGGCCCGGCTCCGAATCCCCTCCGCCATCGCCCTTGCGACCGGCTCGCTCACGGCACCGTGCTCCGCGATCAGCGCCGCCGGCACACCCACCAACTCGGTCTTCGATCGGTTGCTGTAACAGACGACGCCGCGCTCGACGTAGTCCGAACTGCCGGGCACGTCCGTCAGGCGCGACGCCAGCAGTCCGCCCGTACACGATTCGGCCACCGCGATCGTCAGCGCGTGCTGGCGCAGCAGATCGCCAACCACGCCTTCCAGAGAACGGCCGTCGGTGCTGTAGACCGACGGCCCGAGCACTTGCTGCATCTCCAGGACCGCGACGTCCAGCGCGGCGTGGGCGGCGTCAGGGCTGGCCGCCTGCGCGGTCAAGTGCAGTTCGATCTGTCCGAGAACCGCCAGAATGGTCGTGCTGATCGGAACGGGATTGGACGTCCACTTCGCGTAGGTCGGCTGGGCTTGGGCGTCGACGTCCGATTCGGCGCGGCCGGTGATCTTGAGCACACGTCGGAAAAGACCCGCGGTTCCCGATCGGGGCGCCAGGCGATCGCGAACGACGCTTTCCAGCATTGGCTTCATTTCGCGCGGCGGCCCCGGCAGCAGGACGATTGCCGCGGGGCCGCGCTCGATCCACAGCCCCGGGGCGGTGCCGTTAGGATTCTCGAGGACGACCGCGCCGCGCGGCACCATCGCCTGTCGGCGATTGATGTCCGGCATCGTCATTCCACGCCGCGCGAACCGATCGCGAATCCGATCGACGATCGCCTCGTCGACGTCGAGCGGCATGTCGTACACACGAGCGACCACGTCGCGGGTCACGTCGTCTTCTGTCGGGCCGAGCCCGCCCGTGATCACGATGAGGTCGGCCCAGCCGCCGGCGGTGCGCAGGACTTCGGCCAGCTCGTCGACATCGTCGCCGACGACGGCCTTCAACCGGATGTCGTAGCCGATGGCGTTCAGCCGCTCGGTGATGAACAGCGAGTTCGTATCGACGCGAAACGGCGTCAACATCTCGCTGCCGATCGCCAGGATGCAGGCCCTCATGGATCGGGTCTCATGGATTTGATAATTGGCTGATCGGGTAATTGGGTAATGGCATCGCCCAATCGAGCAATCCCTTTACCAGATTACCCGATTAACCAATTACTCAATGCGAGCGTGACCCGTAGCGCCAGGTTCGAGTACACCGCCGCCATCGCGTCGTCGGCCATGATGCCGGCTCCGCCGTGCAGGCGCTCGAAACGATTGGCGGGATACGGTTTCACGATGTCGGCCGCGCGAAACAGGAGGAAGCCCCACAGCGCTCCGCCCCACCCGACGGGATTCAAGAACAGCGTGATGAGCATGCCCATCACTTCGTCGATGACGACCTGTCCAGGATCCGCGCGTCCGAAATGCCGTTCCGCGACACTGCCGCTCCACGATCCGAGGACGAACAGCGCGACGATCGTGAAGGCCTGCACGCCGGGCGATGGCGGGAGCAGCGCCCAGAGCAAGAGGCCTGCAGCCGATCCGAAGGTACCGGGAGCGAATGGGATGTAGCCGACGCCCAGCGCCGTGGACAGGAGCAGCGCTGGGATTCGGGATTCGGGACTCGGGACTCGGGATTGAGGATTCGGGGTTTGATGCCCGAAGCCTGCATCCCGACTCCCGTCAGTCATGCAGTAGCGCGGACGACGCGGGTACCGGCGAAACGATCGTGGAGCCCACGATAGTCGCGGCTGAACAGCGCCGTGACGAAACCGAGGCCCGCCGGCACGGCCAGCAGGAACCACATCAGCTCCCGCAGGAACGCGCGGCCGAGATCGAGCGACGCCGATTCGGTCGGCACGACGCGGATGCCCGCGGCCATCTTGCCGAGCGTCTGGCCGCCGGCGGTGAAGGCGACGAGGTAGCCGCCGTTCTGGACGAGGAGGAACGCGAGCAGTGGACCTTTCGGCAGGATGCCCAGATCTTCGAGCGTCACGCCGCAGATCTGCATCGTGAAGTAGATGACGATGGCATCGATTGCCGCGAGGAGCAGCAGATCAATGGCCACCGCGAGGACGCGCGCGATGACCGTCGCGTTCTCCTCGTGGTCCTCCGACTGCTCCGATCGTGGCGGCGGCCACGACATCCTTCCGGCGCGCTGACCGCGCGTGAGTACGCCGGACGGCGCCTCCGGCTCGCCGTCGAGCGCCAGCTCCAGGGCTTGGGCGCGAGGCTGTTCGTTCCGCAGCCGCGGCACTTCCGGTGTCGCTCGGCGGACGGCCAGCGGGGCCCTCGGGGCGGAGGCGTGCTTGATGAGCGGCTCATCGTCGGGCGCCTCGATCAGCATCCGCTCGGCACGCGACTCCTGGGTAATGTGTCTCGCGGCTGCCCTGGAATCGCCAAGCACGCGGTCGAGATCCGGACTGGCGTCCGCCATCGCGATGGCCGGCGGCGCCGCCGTGGCGGCGTCGACCAGCGACAGGTCGTCGAGCGGCGCCAGTTCCCGGTCGCCGTAGCGAAGGGTGAGATCGGGGACCGTGACCGTGGACGTCAGCGAGAAGTCATACCCGCAATTGCGGCAGCGTTCGACGCGTTCGAACCCTAGATAGCCGCACTTGGGGCACTTCATGGGATGTGGCGACCTTCGCGCGGCGCCGCCGCAGGAACTGCCGGCAAGGTGGCGAGGGCGATCAACTGTTGCTGGATTTCGGCGCGGAGCCGATCAGCGTCGCCGCGCTGTGGATCGGTCGGGCGGACGGTGTCGAGCGCCGTCAACGCCTCGCGGTAGTGGCCGCCGGCCATCAGCGCCCGGGCATTGGTCAGAATCATTTCGCCGCGGCGCGGAAGGACGAGCGTGACCTCGCGCGCGACCGCCGTCGGCGCCGGCGTTTCCGGCGACGCGAACTCTCCAGTGAGCGCCAGGACCGATCGGATACCAAAGACAGATCGGAGGTCGACACCACTTCGCGAGGCTGCGAACGCACCGGCGGTGAGGAGCGCGGACAGCGCCACCACAGCAAGCGCGGCACGCCAGACCGGCGAGCGGCGGTCGACGGCCCCCGACAGCGCGGTGCCCGCCCTCGGCAGACGGTCGAAGCGCTTTGCCGGTACGGGCGAGGCCGCCGTCTCGAGTCGATTCAGGCGTTCCAGAACTGCGAGCGCTTCCTCGGATGGCGCGCCGCCGTCGATAGCGGCCTGGAGCAGGCGACGGGCTTCGTCCGCCTCGCCGCGCTGGAAGGCCGCGACCCCGTTCTGAAGCAGCTCTTCGGACTCGCGCTGCCGCTCGGCCAGCGCGCTCCGCGCGCGGTCGATGTAGGCGCGCGCCCGCGGGTGACTGCGATCGATGAACAGCGCTCGCGTCCAGACGTTGATGGCGAGCTCGTAGCGGGCCGCGAAATAGTGATCGAGACCGAGGAGCAGAAGCTGCTCGATCTTGGCGTCGCGATCTACGGGGGACGGCGCATCGTCAGCGTGTCCGATGTCGTGTCGATGCGCTTCTGACATGAAATCGGCGGCCAGTATAGCAAAGGCGATCGCGGAAGTACAGCGGAGTCGTCCGCATCCCTGATATCCTGCCCTTCAGAATGCTCATCGAATGCGTGCCGAATGTGAGCGAAGGACGCCGTCCCGACGTCATCGCCGCAATGGTCGAGGCCGTGGGACGCGTTCCAGGCGTTCGCCTGCTCGACCATTCATCCGATCCCTCGCATAACCGATCGGTGTTCACCCTCGTCGGCGACTCAACAGGCGTCGAGCAGGCGGTGCTGGCGCTGTTCGAGCGGGCTGTCGCCGCCATCGATCTCCGTACGCACACGGGCGAGCACCCGCGCCTCGGCGCGGTGGATGTGGTCCCTTTCATTCCGATCGAGGGGGCCACGATGGCTGACTGCGTGGCACTCGCGAAGCGCGTCGGCGCTGAGGTCGCCTCGCGATTCGCTGTGCCGGTCTATCTGTACGAAGAAGCTTCGACCAACCCGGCGCGGAAGAACCTCGAAGACATCCGTCGCGGCGAGTTCGAGGGTCTGGCATCCAGAATGGCCACGGCTGACTGGGCTCCGGATTTCGGCCCCGCCGCACCGCATCCGAGTGCCGGCGCCTCGGTCGTCGGCGCGCGGATGCCGCTTATCGCGTACAACATCAACCTCGCGACCGACCGGCTGGACGTGGCCAAGAAGATCGCCGCCGCCATCCGCCACAGCAGCGGAGGTTTCCGCTACGTCAAGGCGGCCGGCTTCAAGCTCGAAGACCGCGGCATCGTGCAGGTGTCGATGAACTTGACGAACTTCGAGAGGACGCCGATTTTTCGGGTGTTCGAAACGGTGAAGCGCGAGGCCGAGCGCTACGGCGTGTCGATTCTGGAAAGCGAGATCGTCGGGCTCGTCCCGGCCGCGGCGCTCAACGCCGCCGCCGAGTTCTACCTGCAGATCGGCGGCTTCAAGCCAGATCAGATACTCGAGAACAAACTTCGAACTGCGAACTAAGTTCTAAGTTCAAACACCTTCCGGCTCTTCCTCACCGCGGCGGGAAGGCGCGATCCCGAACGCCTTCATCTTCCGATAGAGGTTACTTCGCTCGACGCCGAGCACCTCGGCGGTTCGCGACATGTTGCCCTGCTGGGCCGCGAGCGTTCGCAGGATGAGTTCCCGCTCGAACTGGTCGCGCGCTTCGTGCAAGGTGCGGCGTTCGCCAAGCACCTCCGGCGCGGCTGGCCTCGACAGTCCGGTTGGATCGAGAAAACTCAGGTCCGACGGGGAGATCACGTCGCCCGGGACCATGATCATCAGCCGCTCGATGACGTTGCGGAGCTCGCGGACGTTGCCCGGCCAGGGGTACTGCTGCAGGACCGAACGCGCGCCCGATTCGAAACTCTTCAACCGTCGCCCGTATTCGCGCGCGAAATCGGCCATGAAATGGTCGGCCAGCAGCGGAATGTCCTCCTGCCGGTCGCGGAGCGCCGGCACGAAGATCGGAATCACGTTGAGGCGGAAGTAGAGATCCTCGCGGAATCGCCCGCCCCTGATTTCCGCCTGCAGATCCTTGTTGGTGGCCGCAAGGACGCGGGCATCGACTTTGATCCGCGTCGTCCCGCCCACCGCCTCCATCGTCTGTTCCTGCAGAACGCGCAGCACTTTGGCCTGCGTCTTCAGGCTCATGTCGCCGATCTCGTCGAGGAAGATCGTGCCGCCGTCGGCGACCTCGAACTTACCGCGCCGATCGGCAACGGCGCCGGTGAACGCGCCGCGCACGTGGCCGAACAGCTCGCTTTCGATCAGCTCTTCCGGGATTGCCGCGCAGTTGACTTCAACGAAGGCAGAGCTCCGGCGCCGGCTCAACGCGTGGATCGTGCGCGCCACGAGCTCTTTGCCGGTGCCGTTTTCGCCGTAAATCAACACGCGGCCGTTGGTCGGCGCGGCCATGGCGACCTGCTCGCGGAGCTGCCGCATGGCATAGCTCTCGCCAACCATGGTCTGGTGTCGATCGACCTTCGCGCGCAACGCGCGGTTCTCTGCTTCGAGGGTGCGCTGCCGGAGGGCGTTGCCGACGACCAGCATCGTCCGGTCGTGTTGGAGCGGTTTTTCGAGAAAGTCGAACGCGCCGAGCTTGATGCCGCGCACGGCGGACTCGATGTCGCCGTGACCCGAGATCAGCACGACCTGCGAATCGACCTGGCGTTCGCGCAGCCTCGTGAGCGTCGCCAGACCGTCCATCCCTGGCAGCCAGACGTCGAGCACGATCAAGTCGATCGGACCGCGGGTGAGACGCTCGAGGCACTCTTCCCCGCTGGACACTGACTCGACGATATACCCCTCGTCGCGCAGGTCGTCGCCGAGCGCCTTTCGCACGCCTGGCTCGTCGTCGACGATCAGGACAGTGGGTGTCATGGGCGGATGCCGCGAGACGGATTCTCTCGAAGGCTCGAAGAGCGTCCCGGGCCTTTCAACACGGTAGCTCGATTGTAAACCGCGTGCCGCGCGGCGTGTTGTCGCCGACCTCGATGCTGCCGCCATGCTCGGCGATGATCCGGCGCACGATCGCGAGGCCGAGCCCGCTGCCGCGCCGCTTGGTCGAGTAGTACGGCAGGAACAGTTTCTCGCGCTCGGCCGGCGGGATCCCCGGTCCGTCGTCGGCGACGACGACCCGCACCAGGTTGTTGCCGGGGTCCAGCTGCGTTTCAACCACGATGTCGCCCCGGCGCTCCATTGCCTCGATCGCGTTGTCGATCAGGTTGATGATGACGCGCCGAATCTGTTCGACGTCCAGCCGCACCAGCGGCACGTCAGGCGCAAAGCGCTGGGCGATGCGGACATCGCTGAAAATTCCATTGTACAGCGCTACCGTGTCAGTGATGAGCTGACCGATATCGGTCGGGACGGTGCGCGGCGACGGCATCCGCGCGAACTGCGAGAACTCGTCGACTAGCCCCTTCAACGACTCGACTTCGCCGACGATAGTCGCCGTGCACTCGTCGACCAGTGTCTTCGACTGCGGCGGCGCGCCAGAGAAATGTCGCCGCATGCGCTCGGCCGAGAGCTGAATCGGCGTGAGCGGGTTCTTGATCTCGTGGGCCAGGCGCCGCGCCACCTCCCGCCATGCGGCCACCTTCTGCGCGCGAATCAGCGGCGTGACGTCATCGAGCACCATGACGACCCCTTCGGGCGTACCGGCATCGCCGACGAGGGCCGTCGCGACTGCCGCCAGATGCACTTCCTGCCCATCGCGTGCCAGCACGATGTCGTGGGCGGCCGGCTCCACTCTTCCGGGCGCGGCGCCGGAAAGGACCTTACCGATGGCCTGCAGATCGGCGCGATCGAATACAGCCAGCGCCGGCTGTCCGACGATCTGCCGGTTCACGCTCAATAGCCGGGCGGCCGCGCTGTTGATGGTGGCAATCACGCCGGACGCGTCCACCGAGACGACTCCCGTGGTGATGCGCTCGAGAATCGTCTCGATGTATCGCCGGCGGGCTTCGACTTCGACGTGCTTGCGCTCCAGATCGATCGTCCCGCGTTCGACACGTCGGCGGCTGGTGGCCAGCTCTTTCGCCATCGCGTTGAAGGCTTCGACGAGCGAGCCGAACTCGTCGTTGCTCTGCGGCTCGACCCGCTGATCCAGGCGGCCGGCGCCGATTTCCTTCGCGGCCGCCGCCAGCATCTGGACCGGGCGCGTGATCCGCTTCGCCATGTACAGGCCCATCCAGGTCGCGCCGACGAGAATCATGAGCGTGACCATCAGGAAGAACGAGAGGTAGACGCCGGTCAGCGGCCGCTTCAGGACGCGCAGCTGCGTGTAGTTCTCGTAGGCCTGCGTCATGCGGCGCGACCGCGCCGCCATTTCGCCAGTCAGATAGTCGGTCGCGACGACGACGCCTTTGGGTTTACCGTCGGCGGAGCGGACCACCGTCGCGGCGTGCAGGAAGTCGCCGCCGCCGCCGACGGTTTCGATCGACGACTGCGCCGAGCCGCCAAACGCCTGGGCCGCCAGTCGATCGGCGGCGGCGCGGCTGTAGCCCGGCGGCATCGACGGCGCCGCGAC
>Ga0068863_100004364_pt1 | contig 13945 bp, 14 predicted proteins | sample KBSSwiS62_FD_66596 | JGI IMG/M metagenome (GOLD analysis project Ga0068863, IMG submission 66596) | Switchgrass rhizosphere microbial communities from Kellogg Biological Station, Michigan, USA - KBS Switchgrass S6-2 | ecosystem: Host-associated > Plants > Roots > Rhizosphere > Soil ...
TGGGACGCCTCGCTGTTCCGCATGAATTTCCACAACCTCGTCGTGAGCCAGGAAATCGACGGCCTGCCCGGGCTCGCGAATGCCGGCAACGAGCACTTCAAGGGCGCCGAGGTGGAAGCGCGCTGGCACTTCAGCGACGACCTCAGCGTGGTCGGCACCTGGGCCTGGCACGACGCGCGCTTCGCCGACTACGTGCAGGACTTCGACGGCACCGCGACCCAGCTCGACGGCAAGCGACTGGAGATGTCGCCGGAGCACCTCGCCAGCGTCGGCCTGATCTACGCGCCGGTGCAGGGCCTGCGCGCGCATGTCGCCGCGGACTACGTCGGCGAGCGCTGGCTCAACAAGCGCAACACCTCGCTCGCCGATTCGTACACCACGGTCGACGCCGGTATCGGCTATGCGTTCGATCGCTGGGAAGTGCGCGTGGACGGCTACAACCTGTCCGATCGTCGCGACCCGGTCGCCGAGAGCGAGCTCGGCGACGCGCAGTACTACCGCCTGCCCGCGCGTTCGTACTGGCTCAGCGCGCGCTACACGTTCGGCGCGCGCTGAGCACGACCGGCGGCGCGCGGTGCGCGCCGCCCGGCCGGGCCGCGCGCAGCGTCAGTTCGTCGCCGGGATCGTGAACGGCGCCGACACCGGACAGCCGGTGCGCATGCGCTTGCCGCAGCGGCGCAGGGCGAGATCCTTGTCGAGGCAGAGCCGCACCTCGACCAGTTCGCCCTGGCTGCAATGCAGGCTCAGCATGTCGTCGCGCAGCGCCGGGTTCGCGCGCTTGAGCGCGGCGCGCAGGTCGTCCGCGGTCGTCTGCACGTCGCGCCGCGGCGCCTTCAGTTCGGCCGGTACCTGCAGCGATGCGAACGCGCGATCTGCTAGCTGGAAATAGGCGGCCGGATCGAGTCCGCTGCAGGTGCCATGCGCGCGCCATTCATGGTTGATCAGGCGTCGGCTCGGCATGAACGCGAGCGCCTGCGCGACGGTGTGGCGGTCCGGTTCCGCATCGCTGGCGCAGCGCTGCGGGCCGTTGCCGCCCTCGTACTGCGGCCACAGGCCGTGCAGGACGAAACCGTAGCCCTTGTGGCCGCACTGCTCGTCCTCGTCCGGATGGGTCTGGCAGAACGTCGGCGACCACGACAAGGCCATCACGTAGTAATCGTAGGCGCCGTTCTGGCCGGCGGTGTCGCGCTCCGTCGCCTTCTGCTTGTGCGAGGCATGGCGCGCGAACGCGTTGCTGCAGGTCGCGGCCAGCAGCAGTGCGACGAGGGCGATCCGCAATGCGGACCCGAGGGGCGACGTCGACATGACGGAACTCGCGTGAGGGATGCGGCACGAACGCTAGCACGACGGCGCGTCCACGCAAGGCGCCGGACGACGCGCAGGAACGCGTTATGATGCGCGTTCCACTCCATCGAACCGCTCGTACTCCATGTCAAAACGCATCGCTGCCCGCCGCTCGCCGATCCACGGCAATGGCGTCTTCGCCCTCGTCGCCATCCCGAAGGGCATCGAACTCATCGAATACCGCGGCAAGCGCCTGACCCATGCGCAGGCCGATCGCCTCTACGCGAACACCAGCGACAGCGGCCATACGTTCCTGTTCACGCTGAACGACCGCTACGTGATCGACGCGAACAGCGAGGGCAACATCGCGCGCTGGATCAACCACAGCTGCACGCCGAACTGCCGCGCCCTGCTCGAGGAGGACGCGGACGGCGATCCGCGCAAGGACCGCGTGCTGATCGAGACGCTGCGCCCGCTGCGCGCGGGCGAGGAGCTGACCTACGACTACGGCATCGTGCTCGAGGAGCGCCTGACACCGCGCCTGAAGGCGATCTGGGCCTGTCGCTGCGGCGCGCCGAAGTGCAGCGGGACCCTGCTGCGTCCGAAGCGTCGCCCGGCAACGCGCACCGCCGCCGCCGCGAAACGGCGCGGCGCCTGACGCCCGTTCGGCGGGTGGATTGTCGACACGACGACTTCGCGCGTAGGATGCCCGCCAATCAGGGGAAAGTGCGGGTTGCCGGCACGTGAGCGACGTCAAGACCATCGCGGTGGCAGGGGTATCCGAGCAGGAAGTCGCGCATTTGCGGCTCCTGATCCGCAAGTCCGCGGAGGCGCTCGCCCAGGGTTGGCGCTGGGGCGAGGAGGGTGAAGCCGATTTGCTGGTGATCGACCCCGACGTGTTCGCGGGCCAGATGGCGCGCACCCGGGCCCAGGGTGTCGGGGTACGCTGCGCGGTGTTCTCCGATCGCGTGGTCGAGGGCGCCGACCTCGTGCTGCGCCGGCCGCTGACGCGCGCGAACCTGGTCGAGGTGCTGAACCGGGCCGCGACTCGTACCGTGCCCGAGCCCGAGATCGCCAGCGCGACCCGCAACGAGGATTTCTACAGCCGCGACCTCGGCGAGGATTCCACGCCGCCGCCTGCGATCGAATTCGCGGCGCCGGTCGATGGCCTCGACGAGGCGCTGCGACCGCAACCGCTCGAACTGCGCGAGATGGTCGCGCGCGACGCCCCGGTGCAGCGCGTGGCGATCCCCGCCGACGCGACGCGCAAGTACGCCACGCGCGAGGCGATGCTCGAGGACACCGCGCCGCGTGAATTGCGCGACTTCCTCGAGCAGGACCTGTTGCGCATGCCCGCGCGCTACGTGCTGGCCGGATCGCCGGGGCTGACGCTCGATCCGAAGAACAAGGTCGCGCATGCCGACGGCGGCCTCGGCGCGCTGCAGCCGTACCTTCGCGCCAAGTGGCGCCTGTGCGACTGGCAGCCGTTGACCGGTGCCGAACTCGCCGACCTGCGCGCGGAGCAGCAGTCGCACGCCTACTCGCGCCTGATCTGGCTGCATGTCCTGTTGCATTCGGACGGCCACCTGGCGCGCCATCTCGATCCGGGCGGCACCTATCGCCTCAAGCAATGGTTCGAGATCGAGAAGGAACTCGCTCGTTATTTCCGCATCGCCAAGGCACTGCTCGAGCCCGCGCGCCTGCACGAAGTGGCCGCCGCGGCCGGCGCGCCGATGGCCGAAGTGTTCGATCTCGTCAACGCCTACGACGCGATCGGCCTGATCGAATGGACGCCGCGCGCGCGCCGCACCGAGCCGGCCAAGCCGGCGCCGTCGCTGATGGGCAAGATCAAGAAACCGTGGGGGCGTTCGTTCCGCTAGGTGCGCGTGCGCGGGCGGCCCCGCTTGCGCAGCGGGACACGCGTCCGCCGTCTCCTCAGGCCTTCTTGAGGAAGCAGGTCTTCAGCACGAGGCCCTTGACCTTTTCCGCGTTGCACTCGATCTCTTCCGCATCGTCGGTGAGGCGGATGTTGCGGATCAGGGTGCCGCGCTTGAGCGTCACCGACGTGCCCTTGACCTTGAGGTCCTTGATCACGGTGACCGAGTCGCCGTCGGCGAGCGCGTTGCCATTGCTGTCCTTCACGTTCATGCGCCAGTCCTCAGCCGTTTGGTTGCCAGGCGTGCACCGCATCGACGAGCGCGGCGACGTGGGCGGGATCGATGTCCGGTGTGATGCCGTGGCCGAGGTTGAATACGTGGCCGTGGCCCGCGCCGAACGCGTCGAGTACCTTGCGCGCCTCGCTGCGGATCGTGTCGGGCGACGCGGCGAGCACGGCGGGGTCGAGGTTGCCCTGCAGCGCGACCCGTGCGCCGACGCGCCGACGCGCTTCGCCGAGGTCGATCGTCCAGTCGACGCCGAGCGCATCGCAGCCGCTGTCGGCGAGCGCTTCGAGGTGTGCGTTGGCGCCCTTCGAGAACAGGATCAGCGGCACGTCGCGCGTCGCCGCATCAGCCTTCAGGCGCGCGACGATCGCGGCGAGCGGGCGCCGCGAGAATTCGTCGAACATCGCCGGCGCGAGCAGGCCGCCCCAGGTATCGAACACCATCAGCGCCTGCGCGCCGGCGGCGGCCTGCGCGGCGAGATAGCGCGCGACGGCTTCGACCAGCACGTCGAGCAGGCGGTGCATCGTCGCCTTGTCTTCGAGCGCGAGCGCCTTCGCGCGCGCGAAGCTCGATGAACCTTCGCCCTCGATCATGTAGCAGGCGAGCGTCCACGGACTGCCGGAGAAACCGATCAACGGCGCGCGACCGTCCAGCTCGCGCCGGACCAGGCGCACGGCGTCCGTCACGTAGCGCAGCGAGGATTCCGGATCCGGCACGCCGAGCCGGGCGATCTCCGCCGCACTGCGCAGCGGACGCGCGAACTTCGGGCCCTCGCCCTCGACGAAGTGCAGGCCGAGGCCCATCGCATCCGGGATCGTCAGGATGTCGGAGAACAGGATCGCCGCATCGAGCGGGAAGCGCGCGAGCGGCTGCAGGGTGACTTCGCAGGCGAGTTCCGGGGTCTGCGCAAGCGCGAGGAAACTGCCGGCGCGCGCGCGCGTGGCGCGGTATTCCGGCAGGTAGCGGCCGGCCTGGCGCATGATCCAGATCGGCGTCATGTCGACGGGCTCGCGCCGCAGGGCGCGCAGGAAGCGGTGGTCGGGCGTGGCTGCGGTCATCGGTCGGTCGGGATAGGGAAAAGGTGGAGGCGCCACGCGCCAGCCGGGTGCGACACGGCATGCGCCTCAGCGCGCGTGCGGTCCTTCGAAGCCCTGGCTGAACATCACGTGGAAACCGCGCTTGAGTTGCGCGTCGCGCGCGTTCTCGAACGCGTTCAATGCGGCATCGCGCTCGAGGTACACCTCGCGCTTGCTGCTCGCGCGGCTGCCCTGCTGGCCCCATTCGCGGAACAACGTCCAGCCGCCGAGCAGGTCCTGCTGCAGCACGAGCTGGTAGTAGCGCGGCGCGTCGGCGCCGGCGGGCTGGGTTTGCATGAACAGGCGCATGAGTACCGCCGCGACAGAGCTGTGAATTGTAGCGCCGCCGGTGCAATCGGCGTAAGCCGGCGTCGCCGATCGCTGCCGGAAGCGTGCCCGGCCGCCGATTCCGCACGTATTGGAATCGGGTAAGCTCGGCGCCTCATCGACGCCTGGGGAGGGCATCATGGACACGTCGCGCACCTTGCGTGCGGCATTCGCCGCCGCTGCCATCGGCTGCATCGGGACATTGTCGGGCACGGCCTCCGCCGCCGACGAACAACAGGGCGCGGCAGCGCCCGCCGCCGACGAGAAAGTCACCGAACTCGAAGGGCTGACCGTCCTCGGTTCGCGCCGCTACGACCGTTCGTCGGACACCGAAACGCCGGTGCCGGTCGACATGCTGCCGATGCAGAAGGCGGCCGAGCAGGGCGGCTCGTTCGATCTCGCGCAGACCCTGCAGTACACCGCGCCGTCGTTCACCTCCGGCCACCAGACCGGCGCCGACAACGCGGACTCGGTCGACTCGGCCGCGCTGCGCGGCCTCGGTTCCGACCAGACGCTCGTCCTCATCAACGGCAAGCGCCTGCACTCGACCGCGCTGGTCAACCTGTTCGGCGCGCGCAACCGCGGCAATACCGGCACCGACCTCAACACGATCCCGCTGCTCGCGATCGACCACGTCGAGATCCTGCGCGACGGCGCCGCGGCGCAGTACGGTTCGGACGCGATCGCCGGCGTGATGAACATCGCGCTGAAGCGGCGCAAGGGTTGCGAAGGCCTCGCCGGCTACGGCCAGTACTCGCGCGGCGACGGCGAGAACTGGATCGTCTCCGGCTACTGCGGCTTCGCGGTCGGCAACGACGGCGTCGTCGCGCTGACCGGCGAATACCTCGACCGCGGCCGCTCCAACCGCTCCGGGCCGGACAATCCGCGCACGATCGGCGACACCGCGGTCAAGAACGGCACGGTGTACTTCAACGGCGACCTGCCGTTCGGCGACAGCGCGCACTTCTATTTCGATGGCGGCCTGCAGAACCGCGATGCCTCGTCGGGCGCGTTCGCGCGCGGCGGCATCGGTTCGGACGACATCCCCTCGCGCAATTCCGCCGCGATGTACCCGGACGGCTTCGTGCCGTTCATCGACCCGTACGTGCAGGACCGCCACGGTACCGCCGGCATCTGGTGGAACTGGAACGACTGGCGCATCGACGTCTCGCAGACGCTCGGTTACAACAAGCTCATCGACACCATCCGCCATACGCTCAACGCGTCGATCGCGAACCTCGACCTCACCAATGGCGGCGCCGGCATCAGCCCGAGCCAGTTCAACGCGGGCGGTTTCTCGTTCACCCAGGCGACCACGAACCTCGACTTCACGCGCTTCTTCGACGGCTGGCTGCACGGCACGAACATCGCGTTCGGCACCGAGTTCCGCCACGAGAACTACGAGATCTTCGCGGGCGAACCCGGTTCGTACATCGATGCCGACGGCCCCGGCGGCGGCAATGCCGGCAGCCAGGGTTTCCCCGGCTTCCAGCCGGTCGACGCGACCGACAAGAGCCGCAACAGCTGGGCCGCCTACGGCGACATCGAGACGAACTGGACCGATCGCTTCATGACCGACCAGGCCGTGCGCTACGAGCACTACAGCGATTTCGGCTCGACCGCGATCGGCAAGCTCGCCGGCGCGTTCCGCGTCACCCCGGATTTCCTGCTGCGCGGCTCGCTGAGCACCGGCTTCCGCGCGCCGTCGCTGCAGCAGCGCTGGTTCTCGTCGACCTTCACCGACTTCGTCAGCGGCGTGCCCGTCGACGTCGTGCTCGCGCCGAACGGCGGCGCGATCGCGCGCGCCGCCGGCATTCCCGACCTCAAGGAAGAGAAGTCGCGCAGCGCGACGCTCGGCTTCACCTGGAAGCCGATGGAAGACGTCTCGGTCACGCTCGACGGCTACCGCATCGACATCGACGACCGCATCGTGCTGACCGGCTACTTCGACACTTCCGACCCGGACATCGGCGCGATCCTCGAACAACTCGGCGTCGGTTCGGCCCAGTTCTTCGTGAACTCGGTCGACACCCGCACGCAGGGCTTCGACCTCACCGTCAGCCACGGCATGGACCTCGGCAACGGCCGCCTCGAGAGCTTCCTCGCGTTCAACCGCGGCACGACCAAGGTGCGCAAGGTGCACACGCCCGCGTCGCTGATCGGTCGCGAGGACTCGCTGCTCGGCGAACGCGACCGCCTGTTCATCGAAGGCGGCGCGCCGCGCTCGAAGGCGACGCTCGGCTTCGACTACGCATTGGGCAACTGGGACACGAACCTCAAGCTCATCTACTTCGGACGCATGACGCTCGGCACGTTCTCGGGCCCGCCGGTGCCGAACCAGCAGTACGGCGCGGCGACCTCGGCCGATGTCAGCGTGACCTACAGCTTCGACGAGGCGACCAAGCTGACCATCGGCGGCATGAATATCCTCGACAAGTTCCCGACCGCGCAGAACCCGGACGAGACCGACAACGGCTTCAAGTACGAAGCCGTGCAGTTCGGCCTCAATGGCGCAGCGTGGTTCGTCAGGCTCGCGCACAAGTTCTGATCGTTCTCGGCCCGGTTTCCTTCGCGGAACCGGGCCATCTCCTCGCCCGCAATGGGTAGGAGCGCTGCAAGCGCGACCGTATACGCGGACGCTATCGTGCACGCGGGCCCCTGTCGCGGCTACGCCGCTCCTACAAGGACCCGTTGGATGGCTGCAACCCCGGTAGGAGCGCTGCAAGCGCGACCGTATACGCGGACGCTATCGTGCACGCGGGCCCCGTGTACGCGGGACCCTGTCGCGGCTACGCCGCTCCTACAAAGACCCGTTGGATGGCTGCAACCCCGGTAGGAGCGCTGCAAGCGCGACCGCATACGCGGAACGCTATCGTGCACGCGGGACCCTGTCGCGGCTACGCCGCTCCTACAAAGACCCGTTGGATGGCTGCAACCCCGGTAGGAGCGCTGCAAGCGCGACCATGCGCGCGCGGCATCCGTTGGCTTGCGGATGAACGGATGCGGTGGGCATCCTCCGCAAAGTCTTGAACGCTGGACGACGCGATGCGTATCCGTGGATGGCGACGACGGCTGCTCGCAGTAGCAGCGTTGGGGCTCGCGCTGGTCGCGGCGGGCTGGGTCGTCACGCTGTTGCTGAGCCGGCCCGCTCCGGCGCGCATCGGCGCAACGCCCGCGGATGTGCACGCGCGGGATGTCGTGTTCCGCAGCCGCTCCGGGGTCCTGCTGCACGGCTGGTACATCGCTGGCCGAGCCGGTGCGGGGGCGATCGCCCTCCTGCATGGCGTGCATGCGAACCGCCTTGCGATGCTCGGTCGCGCGCGCCTGCTGTCCGCTGCCGGCTACTCGGTGCTGTTGTTCGATTTCCAGGCGCATGGCGAGAGCGAAGGCGATGCGATCACGTTCGGCCATCGCGAACACTTCGACGTGCTCGCCGCGGTGGACTATTTGCATGCGAATGCGCCCGGGAGTCGCATCGGTCTCATCGGCGTGTCGATGGGTGGTGCCGCAAGCCTGCTCGCCGCGGCGGATCTCGACGTCGACGCGCTCGTGCTCGAGCAGGTCTATCCGACGATCGAGGAAGCGCTCGACAACCGCCTGCGCCTCTATCTCGGTCCGGCCGGCGTGATCCTGTCGCCTTTGCTGGAGCGCGAGACGAGCTGGCATCTCGGCCTGGATTCCACGCAATTGCGTCCGATCGATCATCTGGTCGACGTGCACGTGCCCGTGCTCGTCATTGCAGGCGAGGCCGACCGGCACACGACGCTCGCGCAATCGCGCGCCTTGTTCGCGGCTGCGCGGGAGCCGAAGCAGCTCTGGGTCGTGCCAGGCGCCGGGCATGTCGACCTGTGCGCTTACGCGGTTGAAGAGTATGCGGGGCACGTGCTGCCATTCCTTGCCGGGCCGTTGCGTTCTCGCTGAACATTCGCCCTGCGCCGTTGGATTGCTGCAACCCGGGTAGGAGCGCTGCAAGCGCGACCATATACGCGGAACGCTATCGGCCAGAGCCTGTGGATACCGCTCGCGGACTGACCCGCCCCCTCATCGGAGAACGCCATGACCCCGTCGAAGCCCGGTCGCCACGCGGCGAGTGATGCGAATCGCCGCACGATCGAAGGTTACGAGAACTGTGCGCGCGACTACGCGGCCGCGGTCGATCCACAGCCGTCCGCCGTCGGCGAAGCGGCATTGCGTCGCCTCGCGGCGGATCTACCGCGCGGCGGACGCGCGCTCGAGATCGGTTCGGGCCCGGGCTGGGATGCGGACGTCCTCGAAACGCTCGGCGTCGCTGTCGATCGCACCGACGTCACCGCCGAATTCCGCGCGTTCCAGGCCGAACGCGGGCGCACGGTCGCACCGCTCGATGTTGTCGAGGACGCGCTGCCCGGTCCCTACGATGCCGTCGTCGCGCTGTGCGTGCTGCAGCACGTCGAGCGCGAGCGGATCGACGACGTGCTGCGCAAGATCGCGGGCGCCCTGCATCCGCGTGGCGTGTTCCTCGCCTCGATCCGCGTCGGCGATGGCGACGGCTGGGAACACGGCGAGTCGGGCGACTACCGCCTCGTGCTCTGGTCCGCCGACGCATTCAACGCGCGGCTCGCCGCAGCGGGGCTGGACGTCGAATGGGAAGCGCGCCACAGCGGCAACGGCGACTGGCTGTACTTCGTCGCACGCCGTCGATGAGAGCCCGGCAGCCTGTGAGGGAAGGTTCGCGCGCAGGCCGCTTCGTCGTACGCTAGCGGGCTAACGGAGGCGCCATGACGAAACGCGGCTGGATCCTGTTCCTCGCCCTCAGCGTGATCTGGGGCGTGCCATACCTGTTGATCCGCATCGCGGTCGCCGACATCGACCCGCTGATGGTCGCTTTCGGGCGCACCGCGATCGGTGCATTGATCCTGTTGCCGGTCGCCGTGCACGACAAGGTGCTCGCGCCCGCGTTCCGGCACTGGAAGCCGTTGCTGCTGTTCACCCTGGTCGAGATCACCGGCCCGTGGCTGCTGCTCGGTCATGCCGAAACGCGCCTCACGAGTTCCACCGCGGGCCTCCTGATCGCGGTGGTGCCGCTGATCGGTGCGGTGATCCTGACGTTGCTCGGGCACGATCGCTTCGGTGCGCGCCGATTGACCGGACTCGGGCTCGGCTTCGCCGGCGTGGCCGCACTCGTCGGCCTCGATTTCCAGATGTCGAATCTGCCCGCGGTCGGCGCCGCCGCATTGACCGCGATCGGTTATGCGATCGGCCCGATCATCATCGACCGCAAGCTCGGCGGCGTACCGCCGATGGGCGTGGTGACCGCGTCGTTGATCGTCGCGGCCTTGCTGTACGCGCCGTTCGCGCCGTTCTACTGGCCCGCGCACATCACCCCCGCGGCCGCGTGGTCGGTACTCGCGCTGGCGGTGTTCTGCACCGCGATCGCGTTCCTGCTGTTCTTCGCGCTGATCGCCGAAGCCGGCCCCGCGCGCGCGACCGTCATCACCTATATCAACCCCGCGGTCGCGCTGCTGCTCGGCGTGCTCGTGCTGCACGAGCCGCTCACGATCGGCATGGCGATCGGCTTTCCGCTGGTGATCCTCGGTTCGATCCTCGGCACGTCGAAGTCGCACAAGGCGGCTTGACGGGGGCTGGGGCGGGTGCGCACGATCGCGTACGTATCGGGAATACAACATGCGCAGATCATTGCTTCTTGCTCTTGCTCTTCTGGCGCCGGGTTTCGCATCCGCGGCCGGGTCGGCATTGCCGGATGATTTCAATGCCCTGTTCGCCATGACTTGCATGAAGCACTTCTATTCGCAGGACGAACTTCGCGAGGCGATGAATGCGCAGAGTGACGGAGTCCTGAGTGGAGAGCAGGCAAAATATTTCCTGCAAGGAAGCCCTGGGACAGCATGGAGCGTGACCGCGCCGAGCGCGAAGTATGTGGTGGCGTTGCGCGATGACACCCTATGTCTCGTGTTTGCGCAGCGCGCTGTTTCAAGTGCAGTCCAACGCGGCTTTGTTGCCTTGGTAAGTTCGGCGCCCGACCCTCTGGTAGCCATAAAGCTCAATGATCCGTCGCTCGGGCCAAACAGGGGAACGACGAGGACCATCGCGTATTCGTGGGGCCGCCCCGAGGACGATAGCGAGCTTTTATTCACGCTCACGACGACGGACGACGTTGACGCGACAACGCAGGCATTGGCTTCGATGGCGCTGGTCAACAAACTTGGCAATCCGCCCAAGGTGAAGCCGCATTGAAGAATACGTGGGATTCGGAAGATCGCGCCTTCCTTGCCTTCCCGAAAGACGACGACAGTACCCCTGGGTTTTTCACGAGTTTGAATGGGAGAGCGTTCGCCGATCCACCCGCGTCGGTTTTCGCGAAGCCCATACGCACGAAGGTAGGCTACAACTGCAAGTCGCGCAGCGCGGAGCGGTTTGTTACCTTGAACGTGAAGTCTCAAATGCTCTACGCATTTCACTGCGTCAACGATATTGAAGCTGAAGTTGACTGTGGGCTTTGCAAGAGAAGCGCCGACCGCTAGACCTGTCGAAGGAAACCCGGAGACACCCACCATGCGCGTGCTTTCGATCCTCGTCCTCCTCTTGCTCGCTCCGGTATCGTTCGCGACCGAGGCACAAGATCGCTTCGTATGCCAAAGCAATGGCAGCGAACTTCATCAGCTCCGGATCTACGAGCTCAATCGCAGCAACAAGGACGCCTTTCACCGGCGCTTCCAGGACCATGCACTGCGCATCATGAAGCGGCACGGCTTCAGGATAATCGACATGTGGGAGAGTGATAGCGGAAAGAAGGTCGAGTTCGTGTACCTTCTGTCTTGGCCGGACAAGGACACCATGGATTCACGCTGGAAAGCTTTCCTCGCGGATCAGGAATGGATCGACACAAAAAGGAAATCGGTTGCGGAAAGCGGAGAACTTGTCGGTGAGGTCAGTAGCCGATCCATGACCCGCGTCTCCTACAGCCCGGCATGTTCCCGGCAATGAAAACCAAAAAGGGGTCAGGTTCATCGAATCAGAATCTCGAGGTCGCAACGGAGTGATTTACTACGCAAGCGGTGATGAGATACGGGCTGGCGATCAACTCGGTCCCGGTATGCAATGGAGCGGACAGGTTTCGCGCGTGGTCGTCGTCATTCCCACGGCGGAAGCGGTCGAAGGCTACGTGGGCTCGGACTGGACGTACCTGGAGACGGGCGTCATGGTGGAGCACATCAACGCAAGCGGTGCGCATCTCGTTCACTATCCGGCCATCGACGAAGATTTCGAACTGCTTTGCCGCGCGTCGGACATGTAGTCGGCGGAGTGCGACATGATTCCAAGGCGACCGGAACCCAAGCCCAATGCCTCGCTCCGCCCTCGTCGTCCTCGTTCCCGAAGCCGAACCCCTGGTCGGTGCGCTGCGCGAGCGTTTCGATCCGTCCGCTCAGGCGGGCGTGCCTGCGCATGTCACGGTGCTGTTCCCGTTCGTGCCGCCAGAGCAGTGGTCGGACGCGGTGATGGCAGCGGTCGCCGATGCGATACGCGATGTTGATGCGTTCGCCTTCCGCTTGTCGAAGGTCGGTCGTTTTCCGGCAACGGCCTATCTCGTGCCCGAGCCGGCCGCGCCGTTCGTCGCGCTGACGCAGCGCGTGGTCGAACGTTTTCCCAGCCATGCACCGTATGGCGGCGCACATGCGGACATCATCCCGCACCTGACGGTGGCCGATCGCGATGCCGCCAACGCGGCCGTTGCAGCGGCGGCGCTGGATGCGCGGCTGCAGACCGATGGGGCGATCGCGAGCACGTGCCATCGCGTCACGCTGCTGGAGGACTCATCCGGCGTCTGGCGCGAAGTGCGAGCGTTCGAGCTCGCGCCTGTCGAGATCGGCGTGGGGTGATGCGCGCGACGCGTCAGCCGTCGAAGCCGTCGACGAACAGGAACATGCTCTGGTAGATCACCTGCACGATGCCCGCGTTCGTGTCGGTCGCGTCGCTGTTGGGGATGCCGACGGCGAGGTCGTTGTAGCCGTCGCCGTTGAAGTCGCCGACCGCGAGTTGCGTGCCGAAGCCGTCGGCGCTGCCGGCGGGCCATGCGGCGTACTGCGGCGTGAGCCAGCGCGCGTCCGCAAGGTCCTGCGACAGGCGGCCGCCGATGGACGGAAGCATCCAGACGCGCCCGGCCGCGGCGATCCCGTACACGCTTGCGAACGGCGCGCCGATGATGAGGCTGTCGCGTGTGCCCGCGCCCTCGTTGATGCGACCGGCGGCGAGGCGGGCGCCGAACGCCGAGGTTTCCGCGCTGCCGCCGGGCAGCAGGCTCTCGTGCAGGAACAGGCTGCCGTCGGACGTGATCCCGTCCACGCTGCCGAACAGCACGTGCACCGCGCCTTCGAGCGCGACGTCGAACGACTCGCCGGGCACGCCGATCGCGAGGTCGTCGGTTTCCGGATCGCCGATCGGCGTGGGATTGAAGCGGCCCGCGACGAGCGCGCTGCCGAAGCGGTCGTTGGCATCGCATTGGCCGGACACGCCGGCCATCGCCTGGCTCCAGTACTGCTCGGGCGTCCCGACGAGGCCGCCGATGTCGTTCGTGCCGTGCAGGATCATCACCGAGCCCGCGCTCGCTTGTCCTGCACAGGTCGCTCCCGGAATGCCGACCGCGAGATCGGTGGCGCCGTCGCCGTCGAAGTCGCCCGCGGCGAGCGCGAAGCCGAGCTGCTCACCCGCGTGCGGCACGCCGGTGAGCCCATTGAAACCGCGGTAGAAGCCTTCCGCGCCGGTCGACGACAGCCCGCCAAGACCCTGGTAGACGATGTACGCGACGCCCGAGTCCGCCTCGCCCGACGTCGTCTCGCCGGGAATGCCGATGGCGAGGTCGTCGAGGCCGTTGTGGTTGAAATCGCCGACGGCGAGCGCCGCGCCGAAGTGGTCGCCGGCTTCCGACACGCCGATGTAGCCGCCGTAGCCCTGGCGGATCGTCGCGACCAGCGACCAGGTGCCGCCGCTCGCGCGGCTGAACGCGAACACCGCGCCCGCGTTGTCGATCGACAGGCTGTCGCCCGGCACGCCGACGACGAGGTCGTCGTCGTGGTGGCCGTCATGATCGAAGTCGCCGAC
>Ga0068863_100004366_pt1 | contig 13940 bp, 18 predicted proteins | sample KBSSwiS62_FD_66596 | JGI IMG/M metagenome (GOLD analysis project Ga0068863, IMG submission 66596) | Switchgrass rhizosphere microbial communities from Kellogg Biological Station, Michigan, USA - KBS Switchgrass S6-2 | ecosystem: Host-associated > Plants > Roots > Rhizosphere > Soil ...
TGATGAGGCCATCGCGCTGTACGAAGCGACGGTCGAGAACGGTTACGCCGCGCTGCCGTATCTGCTTCGGGTGGTTGAGCAACTCGACGATCTGAGTGCCCGGGGCACCACGTGGGCGCGGGTTCGGGTGGAGCAGATCGAGGTGTATTACCCGCTCGAGACGAAGGAGTTCCTCCGTCTCCGCGCCCTGCCGGACGAGATTGCCGTCCAGTTCAAGGGGATGGTCGGCAGGGGACGGCACTTCCAGACGGTGCCGACCGGAACCGCCGATGCCGTCCGCTCGGCAACCCTCGACGAGGATCGCGGCGCTCATCTGCGCCAGTTCTCGGTGGTGGAGGCCCCGGATCCGAATAGCGCCCTGACGGTCCTTCAGGCCGAGGGCCGTTCGCAATTGCCTGGCGATCTGGTCCTGATCGTCAACCCAGACGAAATCGTCGGTCTTTTCGGCTTCGAGGAGGGCGGCGATTTCTTCTACCTGGAAGGCAAGTCGCCGCGATCTCCCCTCGCGATCCACGAGCTCTTCGAGGAAGCGGCGCTGCGGAAACACAAGGACTTCTCGATTCGGATGGCCCGACGGGCTATCAGCCAGATCCTCCACCTGTTGGACTCCCCCTCCAGCCTTCTGCCCGTCGACGATTACAGGGCCTTCTATGACCCGTTTCGGATGCTCAACCGCAGGATCACCCAAGCCCTCCAGGTGCGAAATCTGCCGGTTCCCGGGGGCGCACCTGGGCCCGCGCCGGCGGTCGAGGCGGAGGTCGAGGACGACGAAGTCGAAGAGAGCGGCGAGATCCTCGAAGCCGAGGCGCTGGAAGGGCTCGAGGTCGAGAGCGTTCGTATGGCGCTGCCGGAGGGCTTCGAGATCGCCGAGGAAGTGCTCGCCGAGGCGGTCACCGCGCTTCGCGCCGGCAAGCATCTGCTGCTGAGCGGTCCGCCGGGGACCGGCAAGTCGACCCTGGCCGAGGCTCTCTGCCGCGCGGTCGTGAAAGACCAGTTGAGGGTCGCGACGGCGACTGCCGACTGGACCACCTTCGACACCATCGGCGGCTACATGCCATCCGAGAACGGCACCCTCCACTTCGAGCCGGGCATCGTCCTCCGGTGCCTGCGCGCGGGGGGCCAATGGCTCGTCGTCGACGAGATCAACCGTGCCGACATCGACAAGGCTTTCGGGCCCCTGTTCTCGGTACTGGCCGGAACCGGTGAGGACCGGCCGCATCAGGACATCGAGCTGCCTTTTCAGCAAGACAAAAAAAGCGTGCACATCCAGTGGTCCGCGTCGTCCAAAGACGCCACCGGCGAGTACGTGGTGACGCCCCACTGGCGGTTGATCGGGACCCTGAACACGAATGACAAAGCGAGCCTCTTCCAGCTCTCCTTCGCGTTTCTGCGGCGCTTCGCGCTGGTGGAGGTCCCGCTTCCTGCCAGAGACTCCTACCAAGCCTGGTTCATGACCCGTCTCGACGATGTCGACGAGCCGCTCCGCTCCGAGATAGCCACCGCGGCAATCAACCTGGCCTTGGTGGAAGAACGCGAACTGGGGCCCGCGATCCTCGGTGACATGGCCCGGTTCATCAACAAAGCCCTGCTCGAATCCAGCACCGGGCAATCCATGTTCGACGGACAGACGGCCTTCCTCGCGGCTGTCCGGCTTTTGGCGGTGGCTCAATACGAGGGCGCGCGGCCGGCCCGGATCGCCGAGGCGGTCAAGGCGATCTCCGACGTCTGGCCCGAACCTCCGGATCCGCAATGGACCGCGCTCCGGCATGCGCTCGACGACGTCGGGCTGGCTTGAACGAGGTCATCGACGCCGACTTCGCGGAGGACGAGCGCCTCGGCTATCTGACCGAGGTGCGGGAGCACCTGCCGGCCTTCCTGAGCGAGGTCGCCTACGGGCGGGCCGACCCGCTCGCCGATGTCTCCGCGCTGCTGAACCTCCGTTCGGAGGACCGGCGCCGGGTGATCAACACGCACCTCGCTTTCGCCGAGCCGATCGTGCACTTCGTCCAGTCGCTGCCCGAGGCTGTGCGGCGGCCCGCCACGGCCAGCCTCCGGCCGCCGGTCACCTCGCAAGTAGTGCGCGGACCCGTCGACTGGGCGGGTACCTATAGGGCTCGATTCCAGCAAGGGGGGAATGCGGCGGTGTTCGTGGTCCGGCCCGCCGAGCGGGTCTTCGACGTACCCGAGAACCAAGCGTTGCTGTGGTTTCTCCGGGCGCTGACGGATCTGATCGAGGCGATCCGTCCTGTCGAGTCAGACACGTCGGGCGTCATGCAACCGGGCGAGTCCTGGTGGCCTCACGTCGCTCAACTGAGTCGAGAACTGACCGAGGCGCTGCGGCCGCGGTGGCTGTCGGCGGTGTCCCCCGTCCGTCCCTCGCCTCTCGTGCTGAGTCGCTTGCGGTCTTCTCGAAGGGCCTTCTACGCCGAGCTGCTGCCTGAGGCGATCGAGACGATGCTTCGGTACACCGAGCGACCCACCCCTCAGGACATCACCAGTCTCCTGTGCCAACGGTATTTCGAGCCAAGGCTCAACTGGCAGCTGTTCGAGCTGGTCATCGCGCTGCGCCTGACCCGAACCTTCGAGGAGCGGCTCGAAACGAAGCGATCACCGACCCGCCTCCTGGTGGGTAAGGCCCGGCGGCCGTTTGCCCTCTATGAGCTGGAGGGAGGTGACGAGATCAGATTCTGGTACCAGGCCTGGCCTGACATCGGGACGCGTTCCCTGTTGCGCGAGGCTCGAGCACGCCACAACCTCGCGGCCGGAAGCTCCCGCCCGGACTTCGTCCTCGAGCGGCGTTCGGGAGGGCACCTGGTCGACGCGATCTTGATCGAGGTCAAGGCGAGCCGGAACAGCCGCACCCTTGGCGCCGGGCTGCTGCAAATGCTGGGATACCTGAAGGAGCGTCCGGACGCGTGGCCCCAGGACACGCCAGGTTGGCTCGTTGCCCCGCGGTCACCTGCCTTCCAGCCTGGAGCTGCCGCGGGCGAGCCACTCTGGATGGTCGATGCCGACGACTTCGCGGCGGCCGCGGCGGACCGCCTCCTGCCTTAGCGCACCAGGCGCGAGCCGTGGTGGCCGAAGCCGCACGGAACCGGGCCGTGGAGGACGTAGCGCAGGACCGAGTAGATCCGCTTGTAGGGGCCGTCTTCGACCAGGGAGCTGAGGCGCACCGAGGCCCGGGGGTGCCACTCCCTCTCGCCTTGGCGGATGCCGGCTCTGCCGGTCGCGTACGCCTTGGGCCCGCCGAAGCTCCGCCACTCGAGGTTGGAGAGGACGAAGGAGAGGTTCTTGCCGAGGTAGATGACGCCCGGGCGCCTGGCGATGTCACCGGTGATCGTGTTCTGCACGGCGAACACCAGCGGGCTGACAAAAGGGGGAATGGTGCCGGGCGCGGCGACGAAGGTGGCGTGGGTGTGGGGGCAGCCGGGGAGCTGGCGTTCGACGGCGTCGACGGTGCCTTCGGCCCGGTCCGGGGCGAAGAAGGTCGCTTCGATCGTCTGGCCCCTCGTGTCCAAAAAGCTCCAGTGGCCGTTGGCGTCGATCGGGTCGGTGTTGGGGAGGTGGGATTCGTAGCTGCCGCAGAAACCCCAGCTGAAGCCGAAGTGGGCGTTGAGGACGTTGGTGCCTTGGACTTCGAAGCTGACCGGCAGGCGGGCCGAGGTGGTTGCTACCCAGCCGCCTTCCACCGGCACGATGCCTGCCGCCCTGGCGGCGGGCGCGCTCCAGGTGAGGGCGAGCAGGGAGAGCGTCGCGGCACACACCGCGGCCGTCACCTTGGTCCGCGACTTCCGTTCGAGTGACATGCGGCGCGCTCCTTTCGCTCGGTTGGCAGCTCCACCTCCAACCCTCCCAGAGCGGCCGCGTCTTGCCAACGCCTATCTGAACGGAACGAACACGGCGACGCGACGGAAGGTGGTGTGCTCTGGCACCGCCGGGCGCGGCGTCTTCGCCACGGTTCGGCGCGCCGCCACCGGGCGCGCCTTCATGCTGCCACCTCCGCCCGTGCCGCCCTGGCGGGTATCAGCCTCGGCCTCATCACACCGAGGACAGCCGCCAGCGCGAGCGCGATCAGGATCGCGGAACCGGCGAGAACCGTCGGGACGCCTTCCACCAGCGCCTGGGCTCCGGCGCCGTTGCTGGCCGCGGCGAAGACGGTGATCAGGGCTCCGACCCCGAGGGTGCCGCCGAGCTGGTGCGCCACGTTGATCAGCCCGGAAGCCGCGCCGGCGTCGGCGTCGGCGACGCCGGCCATGCCGGCGGTGGTGAGCGGGGTCAGCGCCGAGCCCATGCCGATCCCGAGCAGGATCAGCGGCGCCGCCATCTGGGTCAGGTAGTCGGCGCCGGGGGAGATCTGGCCCAGCCAGAGCATCCCGACCAGGGCGATCGCGAGCCCACCGGCGAGCACCCGTGCCTCACCGACCCGCGGCACGATCCGGGGCACCACCCGCACCATCGCGAAAACCGAGAGGGTCATCGGTAGGAAGGCGCAGCCGGCCGCCAGGGCGCTGTAGCCCTGCACGCCCTGCAGGTACTGGGTGAGGAAGAAGAAGGTCGAGTACATCGCCCCCACGACCATGATCCGGGCGACGTAGGCGCCGACCCGCTCGCGGCTCGAGAACAGGCGCAGCGGCGTGATCGGCTGCTCGGCCCGCCGCTCGTTGGCGACGAAGAAGGCCAGCAGCACCGCGGCCAGGGTGAACGAGGCGAGCGACCCGGCGTCTCCCCAGCCGTCTTCGGCGGCGCGGATCAGGCCGTAGACGAGCGCGGTCATCCCGACCGTCGAGCTCAGCGCCCCGGGAAGGTCGAAGTGGCCGGCGCGACGCTCGGTCTCCGGCAGGTAGCGCGGCGCCAGCCAGATCAGCGCCGCCCCAAGCGGAACGTTGATGAAGAGCCCGGCCCGCCAGGAGACCCAGGAGGTGAGGGCGCCGCCGAGCAGCAGGCCGACGCTGCCGCCGGCCCCGGCGACGGCGCTGTACCAGGCGACCGCGCGGGTGCGGGCGGGGCCCTCGGCGAAGCTGACGGTAAGCAGGGCGAGCGTCGACGGGGCGGCGATCGCGGCGCCGACCCCCTGCAGGGCGCGGGCGCCGAGCAGCCAGGCCGGCGACTGGGCGATGCCGCCGAGCATCGAGGCGAAGGTGAAGAGGGCGATGCCTGCGACGAAGACCTGGCGGCGGCCGAGGATGTCCCCGGCGCGGGCGCCGAGCAGCAGCAGGCCGCCGAAGGTCAGCGTGTAGGCGTTCTGCACCCAGGAGAGGCCGGTGGTGGAGAGGCCGAGGTCCTGGTGGATGCTGGGCAGCGCCGTGATCACCACCGAGATGTCGAGGATGATCATCAGGTAGCAGCCGAGGATGATCGCGAGGACGGTGGCTGGGTTGCGGTCGCGCTTGGAAGTCATGAAGTCCTTTTCTGAAAGCGGCGGATTCGGTGTTAAACTGGAGGGGTCCTCCGGGTAATTCGGAGGTGGCCTCCGCTTTCAAAGAGGACTATACGGAGGCTCCCTCCGTTTTGTCAAGAGATCGGAAGAAATTCGTGAACGCGAACCCCACCGACGCCGTCACCTTCGCCCCGCGGCCCAAGCGCGCCGACGCCCGCCGCAACTACGAGAAGCTGCTCGCGGCCGCCCGTGAGGAGTTCGCCGAGGAGGGGACCGGCGCCACGCTCGAGGACGTCGCCCGCCGCGCCGGGGTGGGGATCGGCACCCTCTACCGCCACTTTCCCACCCGCCAGGACCTGCTCGAAGCCGTCTACTTCGACGAAGTCCAGGCGATTTGCGACGCGGCCGAGAAGTACCTCGACCAGCCGCCCTTGGAGGCGCTGACCGGGTGGCTGCACGAGTTCGTCGGCTTCGCCGCCAACAAGCGGGCGCTGGCCGAGGAGCTGTTCGCCTTCGTCGACCGCGACTCGCCCGTCTTCAGCTCCTGCGCCAACGCGATCTACGGCGCCGGCGAGGACCTGCTGAAACGAGCCCAGGAGGCGGGCGCGGTCCGCGCCGACGTCGACATCTCCGACGTCACCAAGATGGTCAGCGGCATCGCCGCGATCCGCACCGCCGACGCCGAGCAGATCGACCGCATCCTCGGCCTCGCGCTCGACGGCCTGCGCGTCTCCTAGACCTACGCCTCGGTGAGGATCACCAGCGTCTCTTTGAGCACGCCATCGGCGTCCATGGCCGCCGCGGCCTCGGGGGCCTCGAGGGCGCTGATGACCGCGTCCATGTCAGGCACGTCCATCAGCACTCCCACCCGAGCCGGGTTGGTCGAATCGACGAACTCTCTGATGTTCGTGACTCCGAGCGAGCCGAAGAACTCCTGGCGGGTCGAGGCGGCGAGCCAGTGATCCTTGTCCTTCACTTCGTGGTAGGCGAACACGGTAGGCATGGGACTCCCTTGGTCGGTTGCTGCCTCAACCTACTTCCAGCGCCCGCCCGAGGTTGTCGAGACAGGTGCTCCAGCCGTCTTTGTGGTTGAGCACCGATTCGCGGTCGCGGAGGCTGTTGTGGGTGAGGCGGACGGTGGTGACGCCGTCGACCTCCTCGAAGTCGAGTTCGATCAGCGTCTCCCTTTCGTCGCTGTCCCAGGTCCAGGTGAAGACGAGGCGGGACGGCGGCTCGATCTCGGTGTAGTGGCCGCCGCCTCCGTGCTCGACGCCCTTGACCGGGTCGCGCATGACCACGCGGACGTTGCCGCCGAGGCGGAGGTCGACGTGGGCCTCAGGGGTTTCCCAGCCGGGCTGGCCGTAGAACCAGCGGCGCAGCACCTCCTCGCTGGTCCAGGCGTCGAACACGGCCTGGGCGGGTGCCTGGAAGGGGCGCTCGATGACCAGCGTCTCGCCGCTCACCGGTCGCGCTCCTGGCGGCGCCGGCGATTGCCCGCGACGATCCAAGCCCGCACCATCACCAGGCCGCTGCCGGGGCCGGCGAGCCAGGGGAGGAGCTCCTCCACCGGCACGCCGCCGACGTGCGCGAGCGGGATCACGAGACCTGGCTCCGCGCGCCCCGCTGCGAGTTGGTCGCCTCCGACAAGGCCGCCTCGAACACGGTCGCTTCCCCGTACTCGTCGTGCAGGTTCCACCACCCGTAGGGGTCCGTCTGCGGGTAGCCCGCGGGCGAGTCCTCCCACTTCTCCTGGCGGCCGAGCGGAGTGATGTCGAGGTAGGACCAGACGCTGCCGAGCGCCTCGTCGCCGCGCTTGTCGGTGAAGTAGGTGCGGTAGATCCGGTTCTCGTCGTCGCGGTAGAAGACGTTGGTCCCGTGCCATTCGTCGACCCCGAAGTCGGCATCGAAATCGTCGGTGAGCGTGTACCAGGGCATCTCCCAGCCCATCCGCTCCCGGTAGCGCTCGATGTCGGCCTGGGGCGCCCGGGAGACGTGCGCGAGGGTGGTGTCGCGCGCGTTGAGGTGGGCCAGATTGGCGACTTCGTCGGCCATGAAGGAGCAGCCGCGGCAGCCGCTCTCGGGCCAGCCGGCGACCCCGGGCTCGAAGAAGAAGCGGTAGACGATCAGCTGGCGGCGCCCCGCGAAGAGGTCGAGCAGGCTGACCGGCCCATCCGGCCCCTCGAAGCGGTACTCCTTCTCCACGGCCATCCGCGGCATCCGGCGCCGTTCGGCGGCGAGCGCGTCGCCGGCCCGGGTCAGCTCCTTCTCCCTGGCCAGCAGCTCCTCGCGGGCGGACTGCCACTCCTGTGGCGAGACGATCGGCGGCATCTTCATTTCGGTTCCTCCTTGAGGTACTCGTCGACGACATCGAACATGCGCTCCCAGAGCGCGCGCTGGCGATCCATCCAGTCGGCGGCCTCGCCGAGCGCGGCGGGCTCGAGCGAGAGCCGGTGCGTCCGTCCCTCGACTACCCGGGTGACCACGCCCGACTCCTCCAGCACCTTCAAGTGCTTGGAGATGGCGGGCTTGGAGACACCGAAATCGCGGGTGACTTCCCCGACGGTGGCTGGCCCGTGGGCGAGCCGTTCGACGATGCCGCGGCGGATCGGGTGCGAGAGCGCCTTGAATGGATCGTTAACCATCTGGTGAACTATAACGCAGAGGTTCAATCGGCGGCCGCTCAAGGGAGTTCGGATAGTCAGCGACCCTCCTGTACCTTTGCGCGGTGCGTCTCGCCTCCGCCATCGCTGGCCTCGCCGTCTTCGCCTGCATTGCTTCTGCCGGGCAGGCATCGGCGACCGCCGACCCTCTGCTGCCTGTCTTTGGCGGGCTTCTGGCTTTCCCCACGATCAAAGCGCCCGGGGACCCGGAGGAATACGCCTGGAGGGTCGAACTCCGATCTGGTCAGGAGCTCCTCCCCGTCGACGAAGAGACCGCGGTTGTCCAGTACGAAGACGGGACTGTCGCCGAGGTGATCACCGCTGAATCCGCGCACGACTCCACTGGCGCCACCGTCCCCACCAGCCTTGCTGTTTCTGACGGTGACGTGGTCACCCTCACCGTTCACCACCGCGCGGGAAACCCAGCCGCGAATGGCGCTCCGTTCGCCTACCCGGTCTCCCTGGGCGCGGGCTGGGAAGGCGGCTTTTCGACGGTGATCGTCACCGGTCCCAAAGACGAAAAGGAACTTCGGGAAGAACGGGAAGAGCGAGCAGCCCGCGAAGAACGGGAAACGCGCGAAGCGGCGGAAAGCGTGGAACGCGAGCCGGTCTCGATCTGCGTCGTTCCCCGGCTCAGGGGCGGGTCGGTAACGGCCGCTCGGCGGAAGCTGCACGCAGCCGGGTGCAACCTGGGAGAGATCCGCGGACCTCGCTCCATGACGGCGAAGGTCATCCGGCAGTACCCCGCGCCCGGGATCGTCCGTGCGGCCGGTGCTGAAGTCGCCGTCAAGCTCGGCGGCTAAGTCTCCACGCCAAGGGAAGCAACCGTCGCCGCCGAAGTATGGGGCGATGGCCTTTGACCTGGACAAGCTCGAGGAGATCGCCGAAGGGCTGGCGCTCGGCTTCTACATGCTGATGTTCATGGCGCTGGTGACTCTCCTCGCCGGAGCCGCCGGCTCCGGGTTCGAGCTGCTGATCGCCGGCTCGCTGGCGCAGGTCGGGCGTGCCGGGATCGAAGAATTCGTCAGCGAGGCCCGCTCCTCGGCCAGACGCGCTCCAGCGCGCTCGCGCACGTCCGGCTAGACGCTCCGGGCCTAAGTGGCGGCAGGCTCGCCGCCGCGCAGCCGCGCGCACCAGAGCGCGAAGAGGCCGACGGCGAGGATCGCGCCCGCCCAGTGCAGGTCGATCAGGACCGCGACCAGGCTCGGCAGCCCCGCGAGCACCGCGCCGAGCAGGGTCGGCGCCAGCGGCAGTCGCAGCACCCGCGCCGTGAAGGCGGCGCAGAGCATCCAGGAGGCGGGGCCGGCGATCCAGCCCCAGTCGATGAAGAAGTCATGGGGCAGGGCGAGGGCGAGGGCGACCGAGAGGACGGCGACCGCGGCCAGCTGCACAAGCGCCGCCCGCCAGAGGGTCGATGTATCCATGTCCGGTGAGGCTAGTTGACGATGATCTTGCCGTGCATCAGGGGGTGGATTTCGCAGTGGTAGGCGAAGGTCCCCTTCTGCTTGAAGCGCACCGCGACCGACTTGCCGGGCTTGATCAAGCCGGTGTCGAAGTTGCCGCCGGTCGCCGTGTGGGTCACCTTGCTCGCGTTGGCGAAGGTGACGGTGGCGCCCTTGGCGACCCGCAGCGTCGGCGGGTGGAAGGCGAAGTGGTTGATTTCGACGCTCCCCGCCCGGCTCGTTTGGGCGGTCGGGCCGGCGGTAGCCGTCTCGCCCCGAAGCCCGATCAGGGCAAGGGCGAAGGTGAGGAGAGAGAGCGCCAGCGCGAACTGCAGCGGGCGCGGCCGGGTGCGCGGCGTGGTCGTCATCGCCGGGAAGTACGGAGCCGGGTTGGCGATGGTTCAAACCTCGTTCATAATTCCCGGTACCCGGCATCACCCGGGCGGTTAGCTCAGTTGGGAGAGCACTTCCCTTACAAGGAAGGGGTCACTGGTTCGAGCCCAGTACCGCCCATCGGTTTGTCGATCTTTTTCGCGGGTATCTCGGTGACATGCCATTAGCACTGCTACTCATCATTATCGGGATCATCCTGGCGATTCTTGTCAACTACGCCTTGGGGATCATCTGCATCGTTATCGGCCTGGTGCTGCTGCTGGTGCCGTATCTGCGCGGTCGAGGCACCTCCCGGGTCTGACTCGGGAGGGCGCCTCCGTCGCGTCATCCACCGACTCCGCTCCGGCGGCCCGGCTCGCGCTCTCTACTGGAGCGCGAAGACGACGTGGACCGTTGCGGTCACCGTCGAGGTGCCGGGCTTGACCGGCGGCGGGGCGGTGGCGCAGCGCTTGGTCGCGACCGGCGCGGCCGCCGGGGTCTCGGCTGCGGCTGAGGTGCCGCACCCGGAGACCGGCGCCGCCTTGGCGTCGAACTCGGGCGTCAGCGTCGGCCCTTCGCCTTCGTCGATCTGTAGCGCGATGCCGAGCGTGCCGCCGGCCTGGGTCGCCAGCGCGGTCGCTCGCACTTTGGCCTTGTCGAAGGCCGCTGCCAGCGCCCCGGTGAAGGCGGCTTCGGAGTCGCCGACGAAGAAGTTGGGACCGCTAACCCCGGTCGCGCCCGCGCCGATCGCGGCGCTGACCAGTTCGCCCGCTTTTTCGGGCTGGTGGAGGATGACCCCGACGCCCTCGCTGGCCCGGTAGACGAGGTTGCGTCCGCGGTAGGCCGGGTTGTTGCCGCGGAAGCTCTTGCGGACCGTGATTCGGCCGGTGGTGATGTCGCCGGGGCCGACCCCGGGGGTGGCCTGGACGACGGCGATGACGCCGCGCAGCCCGGCGGCGACGGCCCGCAGCGCCGCGCCGCGGCTGCTGCGTTCGCGGCTGACGGCGAAGCCGAGGCTGGCGCTGTCGTTCGGCACCTTCAGGGTCGCGTCGGCGGTGACGGAGATCGTCCGTTCGGTCGCCGCCGCGGCACTCGCGGCGGGCACGAGCAGCGCCAACGCCAGCAGGGCGGTCAGGAACGTGATGCGCGAGCGTGAAGTCATCGTGCCTCCCAGGCTTTAACCGTCCGCGGGCCGAAAGGTGCGGAACCGGTGCTCGCAGGCTACCCGCGCCGGCCCGCGGTCAACCAAACGCGCGCCAGGCCAGCACCGCCGCCACGACCAGCCCGATCAGGGCGATCGCCACCCGCAGCACGTCGCCGGAGACCCGCCGCGCCAGCTTGGCGCCGAGCCGCCCGCCGATCAGCGAGGAGACCATCAGGCAGACGGCGAAGCGCCAGTTGACGTCGGCGAGGAAGGCGTAGGCGACGGCCGCCAGCAGGTTGGCGATGCCGGCGAGGAGGATCTTCAGCCCGTTCAGGTGCTGCATCGAGTCGGCGACGAAGAGGCCGAGCAGGCCCAGCAGCAGGATCCCGACGGCGGAGCCGAAGTAGGCCGCGTAGGCGCCGGAGAAGAGCAGGCCGGCGGTCAGCCAGGGCGAGCGCTCGTCGCCGGCGTGCGACATCCGCGCCGTCAGCCGCGGCTGGAACAGCAGCAGCAGGCAGGAGCCGGCGACGAGGGCGGGGACGATCGCCTCGAAGGTGTCGTTGGAGGTGATCAGCAGCAGGGCCGTGCCGGCGGCGGCGCCGAGCAGGGTCGGCACGGCCAGCCGCGTCACCCGCTGGCGCTGCTCGCCGATCAGGTCGGCGTAGCCGATCGCGCCCCCGGCGGCGCCCGGGATCAGCCCGACGGTGCTGGTCACGTTGGCCGAGAGCGGTGGCACCCCGAGCGCGATCAGGGTCGGGAAGGTGATCAGCGAGCCCGCCCCCGCGAGCGCGTTCGAAGCCCCCGCCGCGGCCCCGGCCGCCGCCACGGCGAGCAGCTCCAACAGCGGGCTCAGCGCGCTCCCGTGCTCAGCTTCGGCGTCGCGGTGCCGCCGCGCTTGTGCTCGCTCTTGGTCACCACGTCGAAGAAGGCGTCGTTGCGGCCGCGGCGGACCTGGCGCGGGAAGGCGGGACGGGCGCGGCGGTGGCCGGCGGTGAGCGAGCGGAAGGCGGCCTCGTGGGCGCGACTCCAGGGGATGCCGAAGATCTCCCGCACCCGCGGCGGCAGCGTCCCCTTGATCACCAGGTTCTGGGCGACGAGGTTACCGCGGGCCGGGGCCGGCACCGGTTGCTTGAAGGCGACCAGCGGCGCCATCTCCAGCGCGTGCGGGGTCGCGTGCAGGTCGGGGGAGGCGAGGCGGCCGTCGAACCAGGCGCGGAACTCCGGGTAGCTGCCGGGGACCTCGCTGGCGGGCAGGCGGAAGAGCTCGCCGAAGCGGACGTAGTCCTGCCAGAGCGCCTCGCGCTCGGCCGCGCTCAGCGGCCGCACCATCGCCTCGTACAGCGCCCGCCCGGAGTCGGCGATCACCGCCAGCGTCCACAGCATCAGCTCGGGGTCGAAGGCCGAGTAGGTCGCGCCGACGGGGTGGGGCCCGGCCGCCTCGTCGAGCGAGCCGCTGATCCGCGCGTGCAGGCGGTGGACCGCGGCCAGCGCCTTATCGGCTTCGGCGCGGGTGCCGAGGAAGACGGTCTCCTGGATCTTGGCGGTGCGGGCGAGGCGGGTGAACGGCCACTCGCCGGACTTGGTGCTCAGCATCGTGCCGGTGTAGGTGAGCGGTTCGAGGGCGCCGATCAGCAGCGCCCGCTGGCCGTAGAGGAGGCCGACGGAGCGCTCGCCGTGGACGCGCCGCGCCATCGACCGGCCCGGGGGGAAGTAGTAGGTGTCGTCGCTCATCCTGGCCGCCTGGCCAGGGATGCTACCCGCGCCGCCCGCGGGCCATCGCGACCAGCGCCGCGCCCGACCCGTGCGGCTCCGCCAGCCCGTGCAGCTCGTGGGCGGCGAAGACCTCGTCGAGCTCCTCGCGGGTCAGCGTCTCGCGCTCGAGCGCGGTCGCGGCGAGGTCGTCGAGGCAGGCCCGGTTGGCGGCCAGCAGCGCCCGCGCCCGCCGGTAGGCGTCGCGGGCCAGCGCCATCGCGGCGACGTCGACCTCGCGCCGGGTCGCGTCGGAGACCGCGTAGTCGCCGGTCGGGATCGCGATCGGCGGGGCCCCGTCGTAGTCGACCGGCACCCCCATCCCGAACTCGCTGACCATCTGCTTGCAGATCGCGTGCACCCGCGAAAGGTCGCTCTGGGCGCCGGTGTAGAGCTCCTCGAATACCTCCTCTTCGGCGGCGCGGCCGCCGAGCAGGGTCACGACCTCGTCGAGCAGCTCGTCGCGAGACTTCATGTAGCGGTCTTCGTCGGGCGAGTGGGCGACGAAGCCGAGCGCCGGCCCGCGCGGGACGATGCTGAGGATCTCCGGCGGGTCGAGCCCGAGCAGCTTGCGGCAGAGCGCGTGGCCGGCCTCGTGGCAGGCGACGATGTGGCGCTCTTCCTCGTTCATGCAGCGCCCCTGCTCGGAGCCGACCGTCTGCCGCAGCAGCGCCTCGTCGAGGTCCTCGCGGCTGGTCTCGCGGCGGCCGTCGCGGCCGGCGATGATCGCCGCCTCGTTGAGCGCGTTGGCGAGTTGGGCGCCGGTCATCCCCGTCGTCTTGCGGGCGACGTCGGTGAGGTCGAGGTCGGTGGCCAGCGGCTTGCCCTTGGCGTGGGTGCGGAGGATCGCCTCGCGGCCGTCGCGGTCGGGCGGCGCCACCAGCACCTGGCGGTCGAAGCGGCCCGGCCGCAGCAGCGCCTTGTCGAGCTTGTCGACGTTGTTGGAGGCGGCGATCACGATCACCATCCCGTCCTCCTTCTCGAAGCCGTCGAGCTCGACCAGCAGCTGGTTCAGCGCCTGCTCGCGCTCCGAGGAGCCGCCGTCACCGCCGCCGGAGCGGTGGCCGCCGACGGCGTCGAGCTCGTCGATGAAGATCACCGCGCGCCCCGACTTGCGGGCCTCCTTGAAGAGCCGGCGGATGCGGGCGGCGCCGCGGCCGACGAACATCTCGACGAAGCTCGAGCCCGAGGCGGCG
>Ga0068863_100004369_pt1 | contig 13936 bp, 16 predicted proteins | sample KBSSwiS62_FD_66596 | JGI IMG/M metagenome (GOLD analysis project Ga0068863, IMG submission 66596) | Switchgrass rhizosphere microbial communities from Kellogg Biological Station, Michigan, USA - KBS Switchgrass S6-2 | ecosystem: Host-associated > Plants > Roots > Rhizosphere > Soil ...
CATGATTTGGAACAGCGGTGACAGCTTTTTTTTCCGCGGCGTGGAACGGAGTCATCGCTTGTGGCATAAAAAAGGCGAACACGAGGTCCGCCAAACACATTACGAGCCAACAGGCAACTATTATTTTATCTCAACAGAGAACAGGTTTTCTTCGCCAATAAAACCTTCCAGTTCATCGCCCACCACACATTCACCCACACCTGCGGGTGTACCAGTGAAAACAAGATCGCCAATATTTACAGAAAAATAATTGGAGATGTATGATACAATTTTATCGAAATTATTAATCATCAGGCTTGAATTGCTCTGCTGCACCACCTCTTTATTCTTATATAAACCAAACCCGATGTCTTTTTTATTTTTCACTTCGGTGAAAGGGATCCATTTGCCTATTACAGCAGAGTTGTCCCAGCTTTTGGCTTTTTCCCAGGGCAGACCTTTTTTCTTCAGTTCATTTTGAATATCACGCGCGGTAAAATCAATGCCGGTGGTAACTGCATCGTAATACTTGCTGGCAAAACGGTCCTGTATGTATTTACCGTTTTTCGAAATGCGTAATACCAGCTCGCACTCGTAATGAAGCTCATTGGTAAATTCAGGGTAGTAAAACGGGGTATGTGCCTGTAATAATGCACTCTTAGGTTTCATAAAAATAATCGGCTCATCGGGAACCTCGTTTCCCAGTTCCTGGGCATGAGCGACATAGTTACGGCCTACACAGAATATTTTCATATTCAATAAAAGGATTTGGTTGTTTAAACAATCAAGTTAGTGTGCTTCAAAAAGCCTGGTCTTTGAAGAGGTATATTGAATATCAAAAATAGCAACCGTTGTAAAACAGTGCTTCTGCGAAAGTAACGATTCAGATGAATAATTCATAAAGTAATGGATAATTTGTTAAACTGGTTCATTGCAGTGGCTATTCCCTGCAGAATATAGATTTCAATCAGGTCTGTACAAATACCTATTTTTTTTTGCACCAGGGGAAGTTCATCCCGATTCCATTTACCCAGCACATATTCCACCTGCATCCCTTTGGGATAATTGTTGCCAACGCCAAACCTTAACCTGGGATAATTTTCTGTTGCCAGTGATGCCTCAATACTCTTCAGCCCATTGTGCCCGCCATTGCTGCCGGATGGCCGGACGCGCAATTTATCAAGGGGTAGTGCTACTTCGTCCAGGATTACCAGTGTATTCTCAATGGCTATATGCTCTTTATCCTGCCAGTATTTAACGGCGCGGCCGCTCAGGTTCATATAGGTAGACGGTTTAATGCAAATAACCTGCCGCCCTTTTATTTTACATTCTGCTACTTCTGCCAAACGGTCAACATGGAAAGATATTGCCTGTTTATTTACAAATGCATCTATTGTATCAAATCCTATATTGTGACGTGTATGTTCGTACTCAGCACCCGGGTTGCCCAGGCCAACAATCAGGTACTTGTTCATGGTAACGAAAATAAAAAAAGTCCCGCCACAAGAGGCAGGACTTTTATAATTATGTTGTTAATCAAATTTACTTCCCTTTTGCCGGTGCAGCCGCTTTGGCTGGCGCAGCAGCAGTCTTTGCGGCAGCGGGTGCAGCACCTGCAGCAGCAGGAGCAGCAGCTTCTTCCTGTTTCAACTGACGGGTCAGTACCACGGAAGCCAGCGGAATACGGGGAGAATTCAGTATTTCGTAATGCTCCATTTTTACGTCTTCTACCCTGATATTACCATTCAGTTCAAGATTGGTTAAATCTACTTCGATGTTTTCTTTCAGGTATTTGGGCAGTGTTTTTATTTTCAGCGCTTTCATTTTAACGATGAGCTTACCGCCGTCTTTAACGCCTTTGGCTGTACCGGTAAATTTCAACGGAATGGTAGCAATGGCTTTTTTGTCTTCTACCAGTTCCATTAGATCCACGTGAATCAAAGCATCGTTTACTTTGTCGAATTGCAGATCCTTTAAAATGGTTTTATAAGCTTTACCGCCCACGTTTACTTCTGCCAATTGAAAAGCACTGGTATATACCAGCGATTTAAAAGCTGTAGCAGGTGCGTAAAAACTAACTTCTTCTGAGCCGCCGTAAATTACACCGGGCACCAGAGACTGAGAGCGAAGTTGCTGGGTGGCTTTCTTTCCAGTTTCGGTCCTCAGTTGTCCTTCGATTGTAATTGATTTCATTGTGTATGTTGTGTTTTTGTTTACTATTTTATTTATTCCTGAGCTGCGAGTGAATGAATAAGCTGGTAATGCTTTTATTCTCGAATGCGTTCCGGATAGCTACTGCAAACAACTGCGCTACACTTAATACTTTTATCTTCCTTGTTTGCTGTTTCAACGGAATGGTATCGCATACAACCAGTTCCTCCAGTACACTGTTTTCAATATTGGCGTATGCATTTCCACTCAATACCGGGTGTGTACACAATGCCCTTACACTCCTGGCGCCTTTCTCCTTTAAAAGGCCGGCCGCTTTTGCCAATGTGCCGCCGGTATCGCAAATATCATCAATCAACACTACGTCCCTGCCTTCCACCTCTCCTATTACCACCATGCTGGCTATTTCATTTGCGCGCTTCCGGTGCTTATCACAAATCACCATTTCTGCATTGAAATAACTGGCAATTTCGCGTATCCTGTTGGCGCTTCCCACATCGGGGGCCGCGAAGGTAAGATTTTCCAGCTTCAGATTCTCAATATAGGGGATAAAAATAGCCGAACTGTCAAGATGGTCAACCGGTATATCAAAATAGCCCTGTATCTGCGGAGCATGCAAATCCATGGTTATCACGCGGTCGGCGCCTGCGGCCACTATCATGTTGGCAATCAACTTGGAACCAATGGCCACCCGGGGTTTGTCTTTCCGATCCTGACGGGCATATCCATAATAGGGAATGACGGCCACCACTTTATAAGCCGATGCCCTTCGAACGGCATCTATCATCAATAACAATTCCAGGATATTATCGGGAGGCGAAAATGTACTTTGCACCAGGAAAACCATGTCGCCGCGTATACTTTCCTGGAAAACGGGCTGAAACTCGCCATCACTGAATTTCTGTGTAATACATTTACCCAGCGGCGCGCCATACTGCTGCGCTATCTTCTCTGCCAGGTACTGCGAGCCGGTGCCCGAAAATATCTTTACCGAACTGTCCATAAGTAGTGCTATTGGTGCGGCGAAGATAAAGCTTCAATCAGAATTAAAAACCCGCAAAAAGGGGTTTTAACCCCTTTATTTTACGTGGACAGTACAGTAATAATATGGCAGACCTTCGCTTACTTGCCTACAGAAGCAAACATGGCTTTTTCAGGAGCAGCACTTGTCTGCGTTATACCCTGTGTACTTGCTTTTTTGGGATTGAACGCATAAAATACAGCCGAGCAGATAAAAATGGAGAAGAAAAGAGAAACGGCATAAACACCGGCGCAGAAAAAAAGAGATTGTAACCCTCCCAGGTTGTTAAATGTAGTGGTACGTTTCATAAAGATGGATTTACGTTTTCAAAAGGTATTGGATGGCTTAGAAACGGCAAATGATTTTAGCTATTGTACCGTCCTAAAGATTAACTGCATAAAATTATTAAGATAAGCTTCAGCATGCAAGCGCAGAAATACTCAATTAAAGACTGGGCCAAAGATGACCGGCCGCGTGAAAAACTACTAAGTAAAAGCCCTTCAGCCTTAAGCGATTCGGAGTTGCTCGCCATACTCATTAACAACGGCAGCCGCCAGAAAAGCGCGGTAGACCTGGCCCGCGAGATGCTGAACCTGGGCAAGAATAGCCTTGCCGAGCTTGGCCGCCTGTCCGTAAAAGACCTGATGACGATAAAAGGCATCGGGGAAGCCAAAGCCATCACTATTGCTGCTGCATTGGAGCTGGGACGGAGAAGACAGGCCGCCGGTTTCCTGGAAAAAACACATATTAAGCACAGTGCCGATATTGCCCTGTACCTCCAAAGCCTGCTGCGCGACCGCACACAGGAAGTCTTTGCTGTTATCTTCTTAAACCAGGCCAATAAAATAAATCATTTCGATATTATCAGCGAAGGCGGTATCACCGGCACTGTAGCTGATCCAAGAATTATACTTAAACTGGCCCTGCAGCACGAAGCGGTAAGCCTGGTACTCTGCCATAACCATCCCTCCGGCAACCTGCGCCCCAGCCGCGCCGACGAAGCACTCACCCACAAAATAAAAGAAGCCGCAAGGTATTTCGACATCAAGGTGCTGGACCATATCATTGTGAGCAATGAGGGGTATTATAGTTTTGCGGACCAAGGAATTCTTTAGTTCTTAGTTCCGTGTTCTTAGTTCTTTTGCGATGGCGTTACTATTGCCAATATCGCTTGCACAAGCAATTGTATTTGTAAGATAAGTAAACCTAATCCTGAAATTTTTTATGGCGACCATTAATAATTTTGAAGAACTCAGAGTTTGGCAAAAGGCAAGAATACTCTGCCAGGAAATTTATGAGATTATTGAAAAAGAAAAATTTTGTAAAGACTACAAATTAAAAGACCAGATAAATGGTTCTTCGGGTTCGGTCATGGATAATATTGCTGAAGGTTTTGGAAGGCAGGGGAATAACGAATTCATTAATTTCTTAACTATTTCAAACGGATCGGTGCTGGAAGTAAAATCGCAACTTTATCGCGCATTAGATAGAAAATATATAACACCAGAAAAGTTTGATGAGCTTGAAAAACTCATTGAGGAAATAAGCAAAATGATTGCAGCGCTTATTATTTACCTGGGCAAAAGCGATTTTCGCGGTAAAAAATTTAAAGCGAGGGAAAAATAGCTTGCAGCGATACAGATCACGCCCATTAACGCTCACATCCGGGGACGCGTGAAACTGGGAACTACCGAACTAAGAACTCAGGCTTGCGCCGTTGGCCCCCCAAAATTCAGCGGGAATTCTACCATTTCCTGGTCTTTTATTTTACCATGGGCGTCTTCGAAACGCTGTATGTTATCATCCAGAGCCTTCAGGAAACGTTTGGCATGCTGCGGTGTTAAGATGATGCGGCTTTTTACTTTGCTTTTGGGCGTGCCTGGCATCACGTTTACAAAATCAACAATAAACTCGGCATGTGAATGGGTAATAATAACCAGGTTGGAATAAGTGCCTTCCGATACTTCTTCTGATATTTCTATATTGAGTTGCTGGTTGTTTGGTTGCTGATCAGCCATTGTGAGATGTGTTTTTGCGAAGATAGAGAAAAAGCTGCGAGCGTTTAGCTTTGAGCAGCGAGCTAAGAAATCAACAATTACGACTTATCTATAAACATCTGAATTTTTTGTATACAGGCTATCTTTTTTGATGCTCACGGCCAACTCGTAGCCCATAGCTAAAAGCTCATGGCTCATTACTCCACATCCACCTGTTTTTTAATCACCGAACCTTCACTGGTTTCCATTAAGAATTTGCGTTCATTGATCAGATAGCCATTGCCTTTTTCACAAAAATGAACAACAATATTCTCCACGCTGATCGGATTGCCTTCGGGGATATCTGCAATATTGGAATGCCGTATATCATGCCCATCGATGATAATTACCAGCCCACTTCCAATAGCTTCCATTTTATTTCCTTCGGTCACCAGCATACCGGTATCCTCGCCCAGCCCGATACCAATAGCAGAAGGATTACTGGCCACAGCCTGCGATAACCGTCCAAAACGGCCCCGCTTTTCAAAATGGCTGTCGATGATGACACTGTCGATAAAACCCAGCCCGGTGGTAATTTTTACTTCACCTTTTAAATGCGCACGCGTAGCATTTCCCTCATAGATCATGGTAGCGCTCATGGCCATGGCGCCGGCGCTGGTGCCTGCTATCGTAAAGTTTTCCGTTTGATAGCGATCGTGCAGGATTTTTAAAAAACGTGTTCCCCCGAAAATAGCACTTAACCGCATTTGGTTGCCGCCACTGAACATTACACAATTACAGCGCATGATGCGTTCTATATAATCTGCCCTCAATGCGTCTTCGCGGTTGCGGATATTTAAAATACCGATATTGGTACAGCCAATTTTTCCAAAAGCATTCAGGTAATTATCGGCTACCTCATGTGGTATGGTAGAGGCGGTGGTTACTACTTCAATACGGGCAGCCGGGCCGCCGGCTTCTTCCATAATGCGGCGGAGTATGCCCAGTTCAAAAAAGTTGAGGTTATTGCGGTATACATCACCTGTTTCAAGATCCGTTCCTTTGTCTTCTGCTCCGCCAATGGCTATTAATTTTCCTTTCGGTATCGGCATTACTTCAATGTATTTTGAACCACAGCGCCCAAGGCCATGGTCTTCGCGGTGAACGCCGGCAGCAACTAAACTGCCGCCACAATAGTTTTATAGAGACTGCTGCAAAAGCAGCTACATTCCCCTGATCGTGCTGTTTCCGCGGTTATAAAATCAAACAAAAATAACGGAAATACAATGAAGGAATTGTGAGTAACCCACACAAATCCGCAAATGCTGAATACAGAATGTCTTTTTGAAAGGAGACGACCCGTCCAAAGAGATTATTCCGGCAGAGAGCCGGGTTGGTAACAATTAATCCACAGCAGCCGTCAACACCGGCAAAAGACTGTTGCCGGGAAAAAAGGAAATAGTAAATTGCCTGTTCAAACAATTTAAGTACGCAGCTAAATTTTAAAGTATGATTAAGTTACAAGTTATTGGCAACCTGGGTAAAGATTGCGTTACCAACACGGTGAATGGTAAAAGCGTAATCAATTTTAACGTGGCACACACGGAAAAATTCCGCGATGCGCAGGGAAACCAGAAAGACAAAACCATTTGGGTGGATTGTGCTTACTGGACCGATAAGACTGCCATTGCACCCTACCTGCGCAAAGGCACGCAGGTATTTGTAGAAGGATCACCGGAAGTAAAAACTTTTCCAAAAAACGATGGTACCACGGGCGCTTCCTTATCGTTGCGCATCAGCAGTGTACAATTGTTGGGCAACCGCAGCGAGAATACTACAGCTCCCCAGCAAGGCGGTTACAGTAATTCCACGCCTGCACCGGCAAGAAATACAGCACCGGCGCAGAATGAAATGGCCGAACCCATCGATGATTTACCATTCTAACAACATCAGTTAAATACCTGGGAAACCTTTGTTCTGCGGAACAAAGGTTTTTTAATGACTACCCGGATACCAATCGTACAATTATTTTTTTATATTTATCGAATCTATCACATTTCCATATTTCCACATTTACCACATTTTCACATTCACACTATGTCAAAAAAACTTTCTTCCTCGCGCCGGAAATTTTTGCAGCAACTGGGCAGTACTACGTTGCTTTTGGGTACCGGTGGCCTGGGGCAGTTATCTGCAGCAGAAAAAATGGAAGAACGGGTGCTGCAATACAACAAAAAAATAATGGCCAACGATAAGGTACGCGTAGCCGTTATTGGTACAGGCATCATGGGTCACAACGATCTTGAATCGGCCCTGAAGGTACCCGGTGTTGAATTAGCCGCGGCCTGCGATCTGTATACAGGCCGGTTGGAAAGAATGAAGGAAATGTATGGTAAAGACCTGTTTACTACGCGCGATTACCGCGAGATACTGGAACGAAAAGACATAGACGCGGTGATCATTGCAACCGCTGATTTGTGGCATGCCCGCATCAGCACCGATGCTATGAATAAAGGCAAGCATGTGTATTGCGAAAAACCCATGGTACACAAAATAAGCGAAGGGCTGGGCGTTATCAAAACACAGGAACAAACAAAAAAAATAATGCAGGTTGGAAGCCAGGGCATCAGCGGGGTGGACTATCAAAAAGCAAGGGAACTGTACCAGGCGGGTGAAATTGGAAAGCTGAACTGTATTGAAGCTACCTATGACCGGCAAAGTGCTACTGGTGCCTGGGAATATACCATGCCTACTGACGGTTCTGCTGCTACGGTTGACTGGGACCGTTATATTGCCGGTATGCCCAAACAACCCTATGATGCCAAAAAGTTTTTCTGGTGGCGCAACTATAAAGATTTTGGTACCGGCATGCCGGGCGATTTGTTTGTACACCTGGTAACCGGCATTCACTATGTAACCGGTGCAAAAGGTCCTGATAAAATATTTTCTGCCGGTCAGTTGGCTTACTGGAAAGACGGTCGCGATGTACCCGATGTAACCACGGCCATCATGGATTACCCTGAAACACCCGAGCATCCTGCCTTCCAGGTAATGCTGCGAGTTAACTTTATCAGCGGCGGCGGTGATCATGGTTCTGTAAAATTTATCGGCAGTGAAGGCGTAATGGAAAAAGGATGGGATGGCGTGAATATTACCCACAGTCTGATGCCAAAAGCACCCGGTATCGGTGGCTGGGATGCATTGACCACCTACCCGCAGGCGATGCAGGAAGAATTAAAAAAACAGTATGACCAGAAATGGTCAGCCGCCGACAAACAGGCGCCTGTAAAAGCACCTATTAAATACAAAAAACCAGAAGGCTATAGCGAACATGTTGACCACTTCATCAATTTTTTTGAAGCTATCAAAAATGGCAGCCCCGTTATTGAAGGGCCGGTTACCGCTTTCCGCGCAGCAGCTCCTTGTCTTGCCAGCAATGACAGCTATTTCCAGAAAAAAATTATTTATTGGGACGCAGAAAATATGAAGCTGAGAGACAAATAGATCCATTTTAAATTTTGAATTTTAAATTATTCCCGCCAAACGCGGGCCTGAGCCGATACTGTAAAATTTTCCATGCAGCATTGACATTTTTTCGCTGCAACTGCAAATATTTCAGTTCTTCCCTGCATTTAATGGTGCGGCATCTATTTTGTTTTTCCTTCCTGTAATTATTTCTTAACCGACTTAAAAAATTCAGTTATGACAATCGTTAAAAGAAACGGAAACGGCAGCAGCAGTTTTCCCACACTGTTTGATGATTTTTTTAACCGCGACATTTTTAATTGGGGCCTGACTAATTATTCAGACACGAATACGACCATTCCTGCGGTTAATATTAAAGAAACTGCCGATAATTATGAAGTGGAGGTAGCAGCACCGGGCATGTCCAAGAAAGACTTCAAAATTATGCTGGAAGGAAATGTGCTCACTATCAGTTCTGAGAAGACAAATCAACAGGAAGACAATAAAGATGCCCGCTATTCAGCCAGGGAATTCAGCTATCAATCTTTTTCCAGGACATTTAACCTGCAGAAAGAGGTAGTGGATACCGACAAAATCCAGGCAACTTACCAGGATGGCGTGCTGCAGTTGGTAATCCCGAAAATGGAGCATGCGAAACAAAAGCCGCCACGGACAATCGAAATAAAGTAAGCTGATACCGGTTCGCATGATATGACAAAAGTTGTTTTTAAAAAAAACAACTTTTGTCATTTATATGGTAGTTCCAGTTTCCCAAACAATTATTTTAAATTTTATTTTAAATGTTGAATTTTGAGCCTCTTGAACAGGCAGCTTTAGTTCAGCAGTTAAAATAATTTATTTTGGAGCAACTGATTTCTTACCAGACATTACTATCCTTTACAAAAAAAATTTTCGAAAAAATTGGTTGCAATGAAAACGATGCGGCTACTGCGGCAGTTGCATTGTTATCGGCCGATCTGAGGGGCATCGATTCACATGGTGTAGCGCGGTTAAGCGGTTATGTGCGTTTATGGGAAGCAAAACGGGTAAATGCAAGCCCTGCCATTAAAATCATTCATGAAACACCTTCTACCGCAGTAGTCGACGGCGACAGCGGCCTTGGGCTGGTAGTAGCTCCATACGCTATGCAGGTTGCCATTGACAAAGCAAAACAAGTGGGTACCGGCTGGGTGAGTGTAAGTCATTCCAATCATTTTGGTATCGCCGGCCACCACGCTATGATGGCTTTGCAACACGATATGATTGGCATTGCCATGACCAATGCCAGCGCCCTGGTAGCGCCCACTTTTTCAATTGAACGTATGCTGGGCACCAATCCCATTTGCGTTGCGATCCCAGCCGGAAGCGAGCCGGCTTTTGTTGCGGATCTGGCTACCACCACGGCAGCCAATGGCAAACTGGAAATACTGCAGCGTAAAAACCTGCATGCACCTTTGGGCTGGATACAGGATAAAGATGGCCATCCTTCCACCAATCCCCATGAACTCAAAGGTGGCGGTGCTTTATTACCCCTGGGCGGCGATAGAGAGCACGGCAGCCATAAAGGTTATGCTTTGGGAGCGATAGTTGACATATTTTCGGCGGTCTTAAGCGGCGCCAATTACGGTCCCTGGGTACCACCGTTTCCTGCTTATGTGCCAATGCCGGAAAACATGCCCGGCAAAGGCATCGGCCATTTTTTTGGTGCGATGCGCATTGATGCCTTCCGCAGTGCCGCAGAGTTTAAACTGCATATGGACCAATGGATACAACGTTTCCGATCCGCTAAAACAACAAAAGACCAGTCCCGGGTGCTGATTCCCGGAGATCCGGAACGCGCAGCGGAAGCAGAACGCATGCAATCTGGTATTCCATTGCTCAATGCAGTAATACAGGATTTGAAAGATTTGGGAGAAAAGTTCGATACAGAGTTCTTAGTTCGGAGTTCTTAGTTCTTAGTCCGTTTGCCGCCTTTATCTTTTGCCCTGGACTATGAACTAAAGACCTTGAACTATGAACTGATTCTATATCTTTGCTGCCCAAAATATTTTTAATCTAAAACAACCTGTTATTGCGGGTTTGGGGGAGGGGACAAATGAAAATTATGAAGTTTGGCGGCACCTCGGTAGGTAAGCCGGAACGTATGCACCAGGTAGCACAATTGGTGACGAAGGACGATGAACCAACGATTGTTGTATTAAGCGCATTAAGCGGCACCACCAATGCCCTTGTAGCAATTGGGGAAAGCCTGAGCAAGGGCGAAAAGGAAGCGGCCAAACAACAAATTGATAAGCTGGAACTGCACTACCAGCAATTTATTACTGAATTGGTAAAAACCGCGGAGTCATTGCAGAAGGCGAAGGCGATTATTGCCGAGCATTTTGAATTCCTGAACATCATACTCAAGATTTCTTTCAACGAAGCATTAAATAAAGATATACTGGCGCAGGGTGAACTCCTGAGCACGAAATTATTCTGTGTATACCTGGAAGAAAAAGGAATCGATCATCAATTGCTTCCCGCACTTGATTTTATGACCATCGACAGTCATGATGAACCGCAGATCGGCAGCATTAAAGTAAAACTGGCGCAGTTGCTGAAACAGCATGAATCAAAGAAATTATTTATCACGCAGGGCTATATCAGCCGTAACGCAAGAGGCGAGGTAGACAACCTGAAACGCGGCGGTAGTGATTACAGCGCCTCATTAATTGCCGCTGCCATCAATGCCAGTGTTTGTGAAATATGGACCGATATAGACGGTATGCACAACAACGATCCCCGCGTTGTGAAGAAAACAAGGGCTATTGAACAACTGAGTTTTGATGAAGCAGCCGAGCTGGCTTATTTCGGCGCCAAGATATTGCACCCCGCTTCCATCTGGCCCGCACAGCAATACAAAATACCGGTGAAGCTGCTGAATACCATGCAGCCGGAAGCGAAGGGCACACTGATTACTTTACAGGCAGGCAGCAATGGTGTAAAAGCGATTGCCGCCAAAGATGGTATCATTGCTATCAAAATAAAAAGCAGCCGCATGTTGCTGGCTTATGGCTTCCTGAGAAAAATTTTCGAGGTGTTTGAGAAATATCGCACGCCCATTGATATGATTACCACTTCTGAAGTAGCCGTATCGTTAACCATCGACAGCACTTTACATTTAAAAGAGATACTGAAAGAACTGGAACCGTTTGGCACTACTGAAATAGATCGCGACCAAAGCATTGTTTCCATCGTGGGCAATGAGCTGGCTACCACTGAAAATATGCTGGCAAAATTGTTTGAAGCATTGAAACCGGTGCCGGTGCGCATGGTGAGTTATGGCGGCAGCCCGCACAATGTATCTATATTGATCCCTTCTGCCCATAAGACAGAAACATTACAGTTGCTGAACAAGGGTTTGTTTGGACTGGAATAAGCTAAAGTTAAATTAGCATAAATCAAAGAGGCTGTCTCAAAAGCATGAGACAGCCTCTTTGATTTATATTTATAGCCGCAGATTCGCAGATTATAACAGCAAATCTGCGAATCTGCGGCTAATTTTATTCGAATCTAACACTTGGCCTGTTCTCTGTCAGCTCGTTTTTACTTTTTACACGGCCTCTTTTTATTTCAAAACTATCCTTGTTATTGTTGCTGCTGGTCCTGAAGAATATTATCGTTCAGCTTTCTGTTTTTAAGAACATTCACATAGCCCAGGGCTAGTTTGTTATTGTAATTTTCGTATGATTGCTTCGCCCAGGCAATGGCCTTATCAAGCTCACCGTCTATTTCACTGATGATGGCCATATTGTAACAGGCCCTGCCGGCTATCTTCCGATCGGGATTGGTTGTTTCTTTTAGCCACAGTGTTTCTGCTCCCTTCCAGTTACCGGTGCGGGCCATCCGGCAGGCAACAGAAAAATTATCTGTCCCTTTCACATAGTAATCGCGGTATACTCTTATCCAATAAGGAATCAGCCTGAGTGCATAGGCATGACCGCTTTGGTTGCCGGCATCCCGCACGGCTTCCTTCCTGTTTATTAAACCCGCAGCCGCCGCTACAGGATTAATACCTCTCGCAGAAAAATGCAGTGATTTTTCAAATGCATATTCATCTATAACCGTGCGGCTTTGCGGATCGTATATACGCCATCCTGTTTTCACCAGGGTTTGCATGTTGGCCTGGTGTTCTATGGCAGGTATATTGCCCAATGGAGTTTTCATGGATACCGTATTCGCAGCATAGCTCAGCCTGGTATCGGTATCGAACAATTCCAGCGCAAACACGGCATCTGCACTGTCTTCACGGCAAATCTGATCAACAACATCCCATGATAAGTTAAAAGGAAAACTACCAGGTGCAGCTCCATTGCTGGTGCCTGCATCGGGAATATATTTCACGCCTGCAAAACGATTGTTTTTCCATAACTCATCTGTTAGCCCGTTAATGCTTGCTTCGGCTCCGGCTTTGTCAAGGTTAGGGCCTTCCATCGTCATTATTTTATCAACGGCGTCGATTATTTTGTTTTGTTTGCTGGCCTGGCTGCGGTTAATAACAGCAACCGTTTTAATGTTCTGGGGCAGCGAAACCGGTGCGGGTTGTAGTACACTCAGGTATACCAGGTTGGTGCTGCGGCAGGAGCATAAAATTACCAGCAGCCATATGCCATAAGGTCTTTTCATATAAATGGATTTAAAAAAATAGACTATCAGCCTTAACAAAAACGCATTTAGTTAAGAAATATTATAATATGTTTTGACGATTAACCGGTATTGAATTGGTTTAAAACCCATCGGTTCCTATATTCATTTTGTTATCTTAGCCGGCATGAAGGGACGCTGCGTTTGTTTATTATTCAGCATGCTTGTTTTTAACACATCGGGCCAGTCTTTGAACTATATAAAGGGCAAAATCATTAATGGCGTAACCGGCGCGGCCATTGCCAATGCCAGTGTATTTATTACCAATAGTTCAAAAGGAACTGTTAGCAGCAGTAAGGGTGAGTTTGAATTAAATGGTGTTCCTGAAGGTACGTACGACGTGGTAGCATCCTGCATTGGTTTTGAAACACAGGTGTATACTTATAAAGCCAGCCAGTTACCCCTGCGCTTACAAATACAAATGAAACCAAAGGCCGATGAATTGAAAGAAGTGGTGATTGAACCTTATGAAAAAAATGGCTGGGAGACCTGGGGTAAATTTTTTAGTGACAACTTTATTGGTAGTTCGGCCGATGCAAGAGATTGTCGGATCATAAATTACCAGGTCCTGCATTTCAGGAATTCCAAAAAGAAGAACCTGTTGACGGTCACAGCAGAAGAACCGCTGATTATAGAAAACAAA
>Ga0068863_100004378_pt1 | contig 13923 bp, 18 predicted proteins | sample KBSSwiS62_FD_66596 | JGI IMG/M metagenome (GOLD analysis project Ga0068863, IMG submission 66596) | Switchgrass rhizosphere microbial communities from Kellogg Biological Station, Michigan, USA - KBS Switchgrass S6-2 | ecosystem: Host-associated > Plants > Roots > Rhizosphere > Soil ...
TGTCGACGACGGCAGGCGGCGCGAGCTTGGTGGCAAGGCGACGCCGCTGCTGGAGGCGCTGGATCGCCTGGAGGCGCGCCTCGATCGGGATGAGGACTACGGCGGCGGCGTTGATGACCTTTGGCGCGCCGAGGCGGTAGCCAGGCTGACCGCGTGTTTGGCGGGCCAGCGCAACCCGCCCGACCATGAACGTCTGCCCCTGCACCACGGCGGGTGCGGCGAGGTGTGAGATTGGCTTCGGCCTGCGCGCCCGCGTCAGGGCTACTTCGAGCGGCCGGGCGGGCTCGGCGATGACGGTGACAACCAGGGGCCGCCCCAGCCCTGAGTGCGGTCGGCGGCGCGCAGAGGTGGCCCTGACCGCCTCCAAGACGGTCGTGATGACCCCGGAGAACGGAACGATGTCAACGGCCTGGGGCTGCCCAAGGCCGTACCGGGTCCGGCGGCGCTGCTCGGTTGCCCTGACCGCCGCCGAGAAGACCGCCAGCGGGGGACTCAGCGACGGCGAGGTCAGAACGGCGGGCGGTGAGAGCTCGGAGTGTGTGCGACGCCGCTGCGCCGCCCCCGCCGCTTGTCTCTTCACCAGAACGGGGGTGAGGACCGGCGCGAGGATGCCGGTGACCTTGGGCGCGCCAAGGCTGTATCGGGTCGGGCGCGGCCGGGTTGCCAGCCCGACCTGGATGCTCGGCGGCAGCGCGCCTGGAACGGTGATGACCGCTGGTGGGCTCAGGCGGCTGTTCGTGCGGTGGTTGACCCGCGCGATCCGGCCAAACGGCGGCACCGCGACGACCATGATCGTCTGTTGCTTCTGGACGGGCGGGTCGGGTGGGAAGACTCGGACGGGCGGGTTGAGCCGCCCGTCGTACATCGTGCGCCCGCGGAGGAAGCGGCTCATGGGCTAGACGAGACGCCCGCTAGGTCAAGCGGGCCTGGGTCGAAGGTGAAGTCCCAAGGCGGCACCGCGCCCGTATAGAGGGAGGTGCCGGAGATCGCGGACTGGTTCGCGCCACCGGCCGTCCAGTCGATCACGGGGACGGCGACGGCCTCCTCGAACGTCCATAGACCCCTCGGGTTCACCTGGGTCAACCACGGTTTGATCCGGTACGGCAGCGCCTGGATCTGTGTGTCGCTGAGGACGGAGTCCCAGGCCCCGACGATCTCTAGTTGGCCGTTGAAGTTCGACCCGCCTCCGACGTCTTGGCCGAACTCGGCGGACACATCAGGGGTGGGTGAGTTGGCGAGCGTGCCGCCGTTCGCGATCGTCCACGCCCCCGTGTCGTATCGGTACTTGTAGAAGCGTGGGGCGACCGTTCCCGTTGCTTTGGTGACGGCGACGAGCACCCATCCATCAGCGGGTGTGACGGGGATGGCGGCGTCGGTGCCGCCCGTGCCTAGGAAGACCGAGAGGAACGTGTTCGCGCTCGGGATGAAGAACGCGATGTCCACGCCGGAGCCGATGCAGAAGAAGTCGTTGTCGGTCGCGTTCGACCCGACCTGGATGACGGCGGCGAGGGTGCCCGGCCCGAATACGAAGTTGAGCCTGCCGAGCGACAAGGAGATGTGGTCGCTCGTGCCGTTGAACGTATGTGCCATCTCAGCGGCCCTCGGGCGGAGGCCGCGCCCCGGCGACGGCGATGACGTGTTGCGCTCTGCGACGGATTACCAGCAGCGCGTAGCGTGGCACCCTCCGAATGGCGCCTGTGACGCGCTGTACTCGCCGTACGAGCGTCGGGAGGCGCAAAAGGGTGCTATGTACCTTCCAACTTGCGGGGAGCGCACGGGCCGCGAGAACGACGCGCAGGACCGGCGGTGGTAGCTCAAGCACCGCGACGGGCGGTCGGAGGAACGCCGTGCGCACGAGCTGAAGAGTAGAGCCGGGCGCGTCTAGTAGACCGCGCTGCGCATCAAGTGCTGCTCGATCTCAACCAGTGAACGCACGTCCGGGACGACCGGGACAGGCGGGCACAACTCGGCCGTCCAAACGGAACCGTTGTGGGAAGCCGCGAAGGTGCCGACGTTCGCGGCGGCCACGGACGTCAGCTCAGTGTTCTCCGTGCGCGTGATCAGCGTGAACCGTGAGGTGGTGCCGTTCGCGTCCGAGAGGTCGCTTGAGCTCGTCCACCCGGCGGGGGGCAGGCCGGAGGTGTAGGCGGCGTTCGAGTCGATCCCGGCGCAGGCGACGACAAACCGCTCCGGCCCCTTGGTTGTGATCGCGCTTGTGGAGGGTGTCGCGTCGGTGGTGCCGAGAAAGTTGTTGTTCATCGCGTAGTCGAGGCCTGTGGCGGTTCCCCGGAAGACGTAGACGAGCGCCCACTGGTCGGTCGAGGAGGCGGTGATCGTCGGCCCCGCCGTGCCAGCGCCGGGTGCGATCCTCGCGAAGACCGCGCTGTGCGCCGTCGTGCCACCCTCCCCAAGCTTCGTCCACCCGCCCGTCGCCGTCGTCATCGTCGCCCCGGCGGCGTTGATCGAAACGGCGACCAACAGGTCTCCGGTGAGGTGCGCGGGCGGAGTCGGCGTCGTCGAGGCGGCGCCGGTCAGGTCGTTGACGATGCTGCCCGCGCTGACGAACGTCGGCGCAGCCATTTAGCGCAGCCCGCGCCCGGCCGTCAGCGGCCGCCCTCGCACACCGGGGATCGCGGCCCCGGCCTGGAAGCCGTAGTAGCCCTGGCGGGGCACCTGGGAGTCGTCAAGGAGGCCGAAGTTCTGGACGGCGATCAGGTCGTTCATCATCGTGAAGATGAGCAAGCTTCCAATCTTGCCGAGCCGCACCTGGCCGAGCCCATTGGCGACGATCTTCTTCACCTCGTCCTGGGTGTATTTCGGGTCGCCGTTGCTCTCATTGAGCGGCCCCCCAGCCTCGGTGCCGATGATCGGAACGGACTGCATCCCGGCCGCGTCGAGGCGCTCCCGGATCGTCTCTCCGTTGTAGTTGCCGCCGTCCCAGGGGTACATCGCGTCCCACATATTCCAGGTGCCGCGCGTGTACGGGTCGTCATATGGGTGGACGCTGAGCACATCGAACTTGCCGGGAGCGCGATCAATCAACGCCTGCACATAGTCGAGCGTGCCGGGGAATCCAGGAGCCCCAGTGCCAGGCGTGTCCCCCGGCCCCTTCCAGAACGCCCCAGCAATCACCGTCGCGTTTGGGTCACCCGACTTGACTGAGTCGTAGGTGGGGGAGACAAAGTCGGCGTACTGGTTCGGCGTCCACCCGTTGATGTCGGGCTCGTTCGTGATCTCGTAGTGCCGGACACGGTTGAGGTAGTGAACGGCGGTGTCGTGCCCATAGCTGTCGGAGGCGATGACGCCCGTGGTGCCGTACAGGATCAACAGCGGCGTCAGCCCGTAGAGGTCGATGCCGTCGTTGACGACCGGGTCGGCGCGAGCGTAGTCACCGGGGAAGGAGTCAATCCGGTAGAAGCGCGCCCCGACGGCCTTCACCCACCCGAGCTCCACTCGACGGTTCGCCTGCGACCGGCCGAGAATCAAGGAGCCATTCGAGATGCCGTACCGGGGCATCGGCGTGAGGGCCATGGGCTAGTAGGCTCCGCTGCCTGCCGAGATGAGACCGAGCAAAGAGGGCTGGGCGGCCGCTTGGTAGTGGGCGAGGATCCGGGCGGGGCTGAGCGCCGTGTTGTAGATCGCGCCGTAGGCGAGGTTCTGCGACTGCCATACAGCGGCGTGGCCGGTTTGGGAGCCACCGAACTGGACGGACGGTTGCCCCGCCGCGTACCCGGCGAATGTGTTGCCGCAAGCGACAGGAGTAGCGTCACTCACTCCGTCGACGTAGATGCTGATGGTGGTGCCGTTCGCCGTCCCAACGAGGTGGTGCCAACTGTTGTCGGCAACGTTCCTCGCACCGTCGATTGTCTTCACGCCGCCATCGAAGCCGTAGAAGCGGAGCGTCCCGTTGGTGCGGATCATTATGTCCTTGTCGGAGATCGCCGTGTTGTTCGCCTGCACGAACCCAACGACCTGTGACAAGGCTCCTGGAATCGCGGGGATCTTCGCCCACACCTCGACGGTGGCGACGGCGAAGTTGAGCGTGTTGGTGTTCTTCACCGCGTCCGCTGACGTCGTGAAGCCCATCGCGGGATCAGGGCTGACCGGGCCGCCGAACCGGTAGGCGACGGTGCCGATCACCGCTCCCGCATCCGCAGCGGTGGAGTAGTCGGTGATGACCGCGCCGGACGCCTCGTCGAACTTGTAGACGATCGACGGGCTGTCCGCGAGGATGGTGGACAGGTAGCTCATCGGCTAGTTGTACGCGGCCCGCTGCGCACGCCAGCCGAAGTCAAGGTTCGACGCGCCTGGGTTGCTGCGGCAGTTGACCGTGAACTGGGTTGAGGTCAGGTTCGACACCCAGATATTGCCGGGGTCGTTGGTCGGGTTCTCCGAGAAGGTGAGGATGATGTCCTGCGCCACCGGGGTGAAGCTGAGGCCGTGGGTGACCGCGATGGATGTGGTACCCGAGAGGATCGTGCCCGTCCCGGCTGCCTCGCTGACGTAGCCACCCTGGTTGTGATGGATGTGCGATCGGGTGGGGCCGATGACATCGTTGATGATCCCGGTGGTGCCAGCGATGATCCGGTTGCCGCCGATCTCGATCTGGCTGCCGGACAGGAGGTTCATCGCGTAGCGAGACTGATCGGAGGGGTGCGTCTGCGGGTTGATCATGTTCGCGACGAATTGGACGCCGGTAGGAATGCCGCCGGAGGCGTCGAGCATGACGTCGTCGCGCTCGTTCGTCGCGCCAGCGAGGTACCACCCTGCGGGCATTCCGCCGTGGATCGAACCAGCGTCGGTGTTGCCGGTGGCGGCGTTCGAATTGGAGTTGAACTCGTTCCCGAGGACCTGGAAGCCGGAGCCGCCGATGAAGCGGAGACCGCCACGGTTCTGCTCGATCTTGTTGCCGAGCAGGTTCACCGGGCCCACACCGCTGTTGATCAAGATGCCGTTGCCTTGCTTCGACCCACCGGCGACGGACTGGTCGCGGTTCCCCCAGATGAAGTTCCCTGACACCTCGACGGGGATCCCGAGTAGCTCAACACCCGGCCCGGTGTTCGAGTCGATGAAGCTGGTGATGATTCCGAGGGCGTCCGTGGATGCGCTGTCGAAGTAGACGCCGCCCTGGCCGCAGTCGTGGACGAAGGCGTGGTCAATCAGGGTGTTGTAGGTGTTCCAGTCAGACGCGCGGCCGGACTCGGAGGCGGGCGTGCCACGCACTTGGATTCCCCACCCGTTGCAATACGCGACGCCGACATCTCGAACGGTGGAGTCGGTCGCCTTCACCTGGAGCCCATTCGTGGTGCCTTGGGTGCCGCCGTAGATGCCGTCGATAAAGAAGTCCCTGACGGTGATCGCCGACGCCGGGCGACGCGACAGTGGGGTGATGTCGTCCCGGTTGAACGTCAGCATCGTCGACCCCGCGAAGCCTCCGCTGCGCAGAATCGTCGTTGCACCACGACCGCAACCTTGGAACGTGATGTAGTCCTTTTGAATCACGACGGGGGCGGCGACGGTGAACGTTCCGGGAGATAGCCAGAGGCAATCACCGACGCTGCCAATTGCCGTTCCCGCCGCGTTGATTTGGACCTCGTCGGCGGTTCCGTCGCATAGGTAGTCCGCCGCGTTCCTCCATTTTGTGGAGGCATCTACAGCAGCGACAATGATCACGCCCCCGCCGCCGGGGGTGCCCGCTGGTCCTTGTGGCCCCTGTGGGCCGGTGGCGGTGAAGGCGGGTCCTATCCGAGCGGGCATGAGATTCCTCCGTTCACCTAAAGGACGCCTCCTCCAGCGACGGCGATCCTGGTCGGGGACTGGAACAGGGTTGGTGTGATCGCGATCAGAGATCCTTGGTTGTTGACGCCGACGTCGAGGGTGCCGGTGACCGCGCCGGTTGCCCCGCGTGCGAGTTGGGTGGCGTCGGCGATCTTGACGTGGCCGGTTCCCCCGACGGCGGCCGCCCGCTCGACGTAGCCGGTCGGCACCGTGAGCGTGTTCGCCGCGAGGTAACCGCCGAGCCAGACGAGCAAGCATCCATCAGCGTCGGTTGTGACAGAGTCAGCGGTGATCGTCGTTGAGCCAACAGCACGATGCCAGGCGGAGTGCTGGTTGACCGGGGTGCCGCTTGCCCCCCGGTAGGCCGCGCACGCGCCGCAAGCCCCGTTAGCGTCAATGACGGTGAAGGTGTACGACGCCGGTTCGGAGCTGGCGACCCGGTAGCAAGAGCGAACGGACGGCCCGGTCGCCTCCGTGTCGAGGTTCGTCAATCCGGCGGGCAGGCCGGGGGTGTTGGCCGCGCCGACGCCGAACGCGAAGAACACGAGCGCGTCCCCATCCACCACTCCTGCCGGAACGGGGATGACAAGGTTCTGCCCGTCGAGGGCGGTCTTGGTGCCGGTCGCTGCTTGCCTGAACGAGACCATCAGGCGATCCCTGCTCGCACCCCAACAAGCGCGCTGGGCCCGCTCGCCATCAACGTCTGTGTCGGCCCCGCCTGGAACGTCGTGCCGTTCACCGCGCCTGTCGTGCCTCCGGCGGTGTCCACCTCCGGGTTGGCCCCGGCTAGGTGGACGATCCGGTATTGGCTCGCGGCGGCCGCCCCGTAGTTGTACGCCTCGGCGATCTGCGCTGGGGTGAGCACGGCGTTGTGCCAGCCGAACCAGTCGAGGTCTCCGCCGAGGTTGGCTGCGCCGATGCCGGAGGCGCGGTTGCCGAGAGCCCACACGCTCGCGGTGTTCGTGACGCTCGCGCCCAATGGCGGGGCGTCCTCGGTGACGGCGACGAGCTGCTTGTTGATGTAGAACAGCGGGTCGTTCGCGCTCGAAGCGCCGTCGTAGGTGACGGCGTAATGGTTGTAGTTCGCGAGCGTGATCCCGGTCATGTCACCGTGCCAAATCGCCGTGCCCGACGCCCACTCACGGACGAACTGGATGCGCGTCGAGGAGTCGAACAGGAAGATCCACTGCGCGTGGGTCGCGATCCTGGCCGCCGCGCCACCGGCCGGGTTCCTCACCCATCCGTACACGGACATCGCTGTTGTTGCAGCTATGGAGGCGAAGTCACCGACGTAGTCGTTGGTGCTCGCGAACCGGCGAGCCACTAGAGGATGCCGCCGCCGACCGCCCGCTTTGCTGTGAAGCGCGGCGGACGCTTCGACGCAGCCGTGTCGAATACAGCGGCTGTCGAGGAGTAGTTCGCCGCTGCGGGCACGCTTACGTTGCCGACCGTACCGTCGCTCGGCAACCCGTTGAACAAGCCGAAGGTCGGCTCGTCAAGCGCCCACCACGAGGTCAGGTCGACGAACGGCCACTGGTAGACCTGGCGCTGGAGACCGACCTGGCACTTGAGTGCTTGATCGGCGCGGCTCGTCGCGTTGTTGAACCCCCACTCCGTGAGCCAGAAGCGGGGCAGCGTGCCGAGCAGCTCGATGCAGACGTTCGCGATGTCGAGCGGGTCGTTCATGTGGTTCTCGAAGCCGGTCGTCCCGTTCGGGGTGTTGTTGCCGTCGTAGGGGTGGTGGTCCATGTAGTCGATGACGGCGTTCGCCCCCGTCCACTGTGACGAGCCGACCACCTTGCGGAAGAAGTCCTCGCCCTGCATATCGCCTACGCCCTGGGCCGCCCATGAGGAAAGCACCCCGAACGACACCTTGGCGTCGGAGACAATGCCCCGGATCGTCCCACGGAGCGTCTTATAGAGGTAGGCGTACTGGTCGGCCCATTGCTGGTCGGTGTTCGCCGACATGTGGTTGAAGAAGCCGTTGAGGTTGGGCTCGTTCCAGATCTCGATCATCACGCGGCCGGACTGGAGGTTGTACGGGCCGCTGCCGCCCGGCTTGTAGCGGTTGAGGAAGTCGGTGAGGAAGTTGCTCCGGTTGGTGACCCAGGTCTGGAACGTCGCGTCGGCGCCGACGCCGGGAACCGCCATCCGGTCGCCACCGCCAGTCTCGAACGTGGGGGAGCTGATGAACGCCCAAAGGATGTCCATGTTGTTCGCGTTCGACTCCTTGACGTATTCGTCCCACAGCGTCCAGGTGTACGGGCCGCCGAGCGACGACTGCACCTTGTCCTGAACGATGCTCGATCGGGTGAACTCGCAATGGATGCTCTTGGCGGCGCGCACCTGGCTGTCGATGAAGCCGTTGGCGCCGAAATAGGTCGAGTCGGTGTGGGCGCCGATCTTGATGCTTGGATTTGGGACGGGGATGTTCTCAAGCATGAAGGCGTCGTGGTGCGCGGCCATCCGGGCCGCCGACAGCGCGGTGTTGTAGAAGGCGAAGTGGCACATCGCGCCCTGCCCGTTATCGGGCAGGATTTGTATGGGGATGTTCCCGGTGGGGAAGGTGACGTTGCTGACTGCCCCGGTGACGTCACGGCGGTCCATGTAGAGCTTTACCGTCGCACCAGTCTTCGTGATCATGCAGGAGTGCCATTGCCAGGTGTCGGTGATTCCCTCGACCGCGCGTACGACCTCCTGCACCCCGTACTGGGATAGGCGGATCAGCTGGGTGGAGCCGACCTGCACGAAGTCGACGAATGGGTGGGGATACGGGTCGGGCTGGCAGGTCATAACGGTCGCGACCGAGGCGAAGTTCTTCGGGACCCAGAAGTACCACTCGATGGTGAAGGTGTCGCCGACATTGAAGTCCGCGTGGGCGGCGACCGTGATGGAGTTTCCGCCGCCGCTGTATGGCACGTTCGCCGCTCCTCCGGCTGCCATGCCGAACCCCAAGCCACCCATCCGGACACCCGATGAGATGGTGCCGGGGTGGCTGCGCCCGGATGAGTCGACGCACGTCGCCGAGCCGCGAGCGTCGTTCAGCTTCCAATACACCCTTGGGCTGTCGGCGATGATCTCTGACGCGAGACTCACGGCACTCAGGGTACTTCTGGCGGCTGCTCTCCCCCAACGCTCGCGGCCACGGTGTGCGGAGTCGAGACGCCGATCCAGAGCTTCGCCCCATCAGCGACGTCGAAGCCGGTCAGCCAGCGATCCTCGGACTCGTCGTGGAACGGCCAAACGGTCGCGGCGGTCATGTGCCCGAGCCGGGCCCCCATGTCCACGTGGATGTCGAACCCGGCGGCGCGCGCCTTCCGGCAGAAGTAGACGTCCTCGCTGACGGGGCGGCCGTCGTCCTCGTGGTCCATCTCGAACCACGGAGCCTCCATCGCCTCGATGACGCGGCGGCGGATCAGCATCCCTGACGATCCGGTGTGCTCGACCTCTACGAGCTCTTCCGGGCCATACCGGGTGATGTCCATGTAGTCACCATCGACGGCGGCGGTTGGAAGGAACGGTTGGATGCGCCGGAGGCACAGCGGGCCGACGATGTCCACGTTCCGTTGGAGGAGCCGGAGGAGCAGGTCGGATGCGTAGGCGTGGTCATCGTCCATGAACCAGATCCAGTCGCCGATGATCTCCGCGCAGGTCTCGTTGCGTGCCTCGGTGATGTCGCTGCCGAGCTTCCACCTGACCGTTGTGCCGGGCGGCATGCCCTGGACGATGACACCCTGGCCGCAGATCGCGGAGCGGGTGAACCTCGCCGACTCGTCGCCGGTGAACACGATCGTGCCCGGCCCGACCGGCTGGGGTTGCTTCAGCAGCGTCGCGCGCTGCTCCAGCTCGTCAAGGCGGGGGCTCACTGTTCCAGCTCGATCCACGCGTCGGGGAACAACTTGCGGGCTTCCTCGACGGCGCTCGCCTGGGTGGTGTACCCCTCGCTCGTCGCGACCGGTTCACCGTTGCCAGCGATGGCGGTGAAGCGGTGCTCGCCCTTGGCGTCCTCGAAGATCCTGACTTTTTCGACCGCCTCGCTCATGCTCCCTCCTTGGTGTCTGCGTACTCCCACCCGGCGCGGGGTGGCATCGTAACCTCGAAGCCGCCCATCATCGAGAAGGCGTACGTCCATCCATCAGGCTCCCTCACCGGCCAGACGACGGCGGTGGTGCAATGGCCGAGGTTCACGTCCAGGTCGACGAAGGTGACGTACCCGGCGTCCTCCGCCTTCCGGCAGAAGTAGATGTCCTCGGCTAGCTGCACCGACGAGATCGCGCCGACCTCGAACCACGGGTCGTCGAGCCCGTCGAACACCCTCCGGCTGATCAGCATCCCCCCGGAGCCGCACGCCCAGACGGGGACCAAGCCGCCGTCCGGGTAGTCGTCCAGGTCGAGGCGCTCGTGGTCGCTGGTGAACGCGACCGGCCGGTAGGGCGGGTTCCGCTGGAGGCAGAGCGGCGCGACGATGTCGGCGTTGAAGTCAAGGCTCCGGTCGAGGAGCTTGCCGAGCAAGCCTGGTGTCCAAGCGTGATCGTCGCCGAGCATCCACAGCCAGTCCTTCTCCCGCCGGTACATCTCATGGACGAGCGCGTTCGAGTTGTCAGCGATGTTGTGCCCGTACTGGAAGTGGATGTCGCTGCCGTCGGCCTCCGACCACTCGTTGACCTCGCTGGCGAGCGAGGCGGTGAACATCGAGTAGCGGGCCGTCTCGTGGCAGATCACCCCCGCCAGGACACTCATCGGCAACCAGGCGGGTTGAGGGTGGCCCTGTACGGCCGTAGAACGGCCCGTGAGCCGTCGCGGGGTGGTGGGGGGACTACGGAGCCTCCGAAGCCCCCCAGCCGCCTCAGAGGGCTTGCTACTTCTTCGAGCCCGTCTTCTCCTCGGGTTGCTCCGGGGGCGTCCCCTCGCCGGGGTTCGCCGGACGGTCGTCCGAGTCGCTCCACTTGCCCGACTTCTTCGGGTCGTACTCCTCGGTGACCTCCTGGGTCATCGTTTCCTTCGTCTGCGTCTTCTGCGACACCTTGTGACCTCCCGTGCTTCGGGGCGCGCGCTTCCCAGCCGGGTGGAAGGACAAGCGGATCCTCGGCCGGGCAGTCGATTCTGACCATGACGCGCCCATCAGTCTGAATCCTTCCATCGCATCCAGTCAGTGAAACGCGCCAGCGGACCCCGTCGATACGCACCCAGCCACGGTCGAGCACGAACCAGGCCTCGCGCGGGTCGAGCGCGACCGTGAACACGTTCGTCCGGTGCGACGGCGAGCACCGGGTGATTGGCTCCAGGTAGTCGTCCGGGATCATTCGTCGTCCAGCGTGTAGTCAGGGACTACGTTCGTGGGGCGCCACAATCCGGCCTCCCGGTACGCCTTCGCCATGAACCTCGCCGTCTCAACAAACTCGGCGACGGTGATGTCGCCGCGCCGGAGCGCACCCGAGAGATCCTTCCGGTACCCGTAGCCGCGCGGCACCAGTGTCTCCGGGTGGATGAAGAATCCGCCCGGCACTTCAGACCGGCTGGAGGTTCGGCCAGGTGCCCTCGCCGATCAGCTTGCCGTCGTGGTACATCTCCAACTCCAGCGCGGGCTGCCGGTCGGTCACCACTGGTGCCTCCCACTCGATCGCGGCGAGGGCGGCTGGGAACGATGTGGAAAGCGGGAGCGTGGCCGCGTAGACGAGCGGGCTGCCTCCCTTGCAGCGCAACTCCACATCAACGGTTGGGGTTGCCTTCTTCGCCATCACGCTCCTCCAGCGGTAGGACTCCAGGGCTTCGACGGCTGCGCACAACGAAGGCACTCGGTCACGAACGGTGCCATCACCGCCTTGCAGACCGGGCACTGCCAACCTTGTGGAGCTGGAAGTTGCTCTGGCACTCGGTGGGGAATCGGGTAGACGCCAGCCGACGTGCAGCAGGTTGGGCAGCTCATGCTTCCGTGGTAGCCGTGGATCACGCACGTCCCCGGCATGACAGCGGTTCCGCTATCCATCACTCCTCCTCGCGCTCGAACTCGGTCGCGTTCTTGCCGCAGCCCCGGCACCAATAGTGGAAGTTCGACGCGGTCTGCTCGTTCTCTTGGCCGCAATGTGGGCACACGTAGGAGCCCACGATCCGGTCGGGGTCGGGTGGCTCGTGGGGGCTCATCACCGTCACCTCGACGTCGCCACCGGCCCACGTCCATTCCCCGCCGTAGCGGAGGTCGATGTCCAGGCGCGGCCTGACGTCGAACTCCAAAGGTACGTCCTGCTCGTTCGCCGCCTGCACGAGCTCGGCGAGGCAAACCCCGTTCTCTTGGCGGCCGGGACAATCCGGCATGCAGTCGGTCTTGTCCCACGGAAGGTGGTAGCGGTGCATGCACGGCCCCGGCCCCATCAGCTTCCACTGCTCCTGCGTCAGCCGCTCGACTGTCCCCATCTCTGCTCCTAGCTCGGTTACGACCCCGGAGACTACAACGGCGGCTTGACGCCGCCGCTGTAGCTCATCCGGAATGTCCCCGTGGCTTACGCCTCGAAGACGACTCCTGCGTAGCAGTTCACCGCTGCGCCCGCGGTCGTGCGGTGCCGCAGGTACGCGGACACCTTGATCTCCGGCTCACGACCCAGCGGGTACTGGATGTAGATACCGGAGGTCGGCGGGACGAAGTGCGTCGCGAGGTTGCGGACGGTGCCCGTCGGTGCGACCTCGGTCGCGCCCGTACCGAAGCCCGAGGCGTTGGACGCCAGGGACAGATCGGAGTTGGCCGCGTTCGGGTCGTTCGTCGGAGCGATGTCCGCGTTCGCGTACGTCGTCAGCGTCGTCTGCGGTGCGGTCGTGTGACCGACAAGCTCGACCTTGATCGGCGTTGCGGCTGCCGAGCCGTCGAACTCCGTCCACCACTCCACGACGCGGATCGCCGTGTTCGCGGACGTTGCGAGCTGAAGCATCGTCTTGATCGCAGTACCGGTGGTGATCGCCACCGCTGCCGCCGCGCCGGGCACGGCTCCGTTCAAGACGGTGTATGTCTTCGCTGCCACTGCTTAGCCCTCCTTTCAGAGCCGTGGTTGATTGATCAGCACGACGAGCGGCTCGCTCGACGATGCGTGGTGAAGGCGCTTGTGAAGATCGAGCGCCTTCTTGACCTCCGCTCGCGGCCCCCAAGCGTGGTAGCCGCACGCCTCGCAATCGACCACAACGTCGCCGTCGCTCGTCCACGGGTTGCCCGTCCGCTCCTTCGGCGGGTCGGGCAACCGTGGTGCAACAACGATGCTGCGGGCGGGTGCGAGGACGGGAGTGCTCATACCGTGATCGAGAAGGTCTGGTAGGCGCACTCTGCCGTCGGAATGGTGTCCGTGTAGAAGTAGCCGCCGAGCGGGCCCGCCGCCTCCGGCAGGTCACCGTAGATGCCCAGGCCCCACTGGCTGTTCGCCCTGGTGAAGCCCGTGATGCGCGGCTGGTTGAAGTCGTTCTGGAGCGTGTGTGCCGCGATCTGCCAGAACGAGGACGGGTAGATCCAATGCACGTACTGGTACGGCGCGGGCATCGGGTGGTCATCCTCCCAGGTGTCCTGCCAACCCTCGAAGCACACGTTCGGCTGAACGGTGTCGGAGCAGTTGACCTGGCTGGGCCACCAGTTACCGATGACGACGCCGGAGTCGACGATCGCGTCCGCGCCGACGAGCATCTCGATCATCGCCGGTTCCAGCGTCGCGAGGTCCATCTCAAGGGTGAAATACTTGAGCTTGTCGTACCCGCGGTACTGGGCGACGATGCAGTCGCAGCCGCCGACGAGGGTTCGGTCCTGCCCCGCCTCGATCTGGGGGGTGACCGTGATCGTCATGGGCCGATCGGAGACGTACACGTTGTTCGGCCCGTTGTACGGGTTGCCAAGGCTGTCGAGCCTGGTAGCCCGCACTCTGCACAGGTGAATCGCACTGGCGCAGATGGCTGACATTGCTTACTTCCTCCTTTCCAGGCTCAGCAAGCCGTTTGGCAACGGTCCACGAGAACCGCCGCGTGTAGTTGAACGTCCCAGGTGACCAAGACGTACCTTTCGACCCTGAACGTCAGGGTGTTCGTCTCGCGGTCGAGTGCCTCCGCGACCGTTTCCGGTGTCACGAAGACCTCCGTTCGACGAATGTCGATCGGGCCGGTCGCGAAGATCCATTCCTT
>Ga0068863_100004379_pt1 | contig 13920 bp, 9 predicted proteins | sample KBSSwiS62_FD_66596 | JGI IMG/M metagenome (GOLD analysis project Ga0068863, IMG submission 66596) | Switchgrass rhizosphere microbial communities from Kellogg Biological Station, Michigan, USA - KBS Switchgrass S6-2 | ecosystem: Host-associated > Plants > Roots > Rhizosphere > Soil ...
ACAAGCTCAGGCAGAAGCTTAAGAATACGTTCGTCCCTTGCAAATCGTTTGGTGATCTCGATGGCATCTCGTTCAGTCATCTCTGCCAGGGTCGTTTTACCATCGCGGATGAACCGGCTACTGTTATCGGAAACATAGTTAGTCCAAATCTCTCGTGCAATGCCGTTATATTGCACATGGGCTTTGCTCATCACGTGCCCTTCGAGGTCTAGTGTGAACTTATTGAGAACCGTCCTCGCTTCTGGAGATATGTCCGTCTTAGCCCAGAGAAACTGTGGCACGATGTGATGTCCTGCACGGCCATTTGGATCAATATGAGTCAACGGATTGTTTCTAACATACGCATATACGTTCCAACTCTGAGGTTGGGAAAGGTGCTGGTCGACGAACGGCAAGTCTGGTGAACTAAATCGTCCCTCCGCCCCGCTGTAGTACCTTGCCCCAAAGTAGTCCAGCCTCGTCTCCCCATCCCGTTCCTTCCCCGTAAACTTCTGCGGCACATTGCTGCTGATCTGCGAGTCCGGATTCGGCGGGTAGCACCCAGTGTTCCGCCCGTTCACGCCAGCACTGAGCATCCTGCCGAAAGGCTCATAGTCGTAGCATTCGACCGTATCGCGGGCCGCGTTGGTGACCATGCGCGTGCTTCCCAGCATGTCCGCATGGACATAAGAAGTTCCCGCGGCAGATGTTTCCGTGGAGTACTCGGCTGCAAGCTGACCGAGTGCGTTATAGAAGTAGTAAGTTGTGATGGGTGAGCCGCCGGAAGGAGTCCAGGTCTTCTTTACTCTGCGTCCATCGCCGTCGTAGGAAAACTCTCCGCTGCCACTTGAACTGCTGGTGACCGTGGTGATGCGGTTCTCCGCGTCATAACTTAAGGTCCACGGCGCAAAGGTCGTCTGGTTTCCAGCTGCATCGAAGGTGGAGCCGGCTACATAGAGCCTGTTGTTCGTGGGATCGAAATTTGTCTCAGCGATTGGTTCGTGCGGATCGTCCCACTGCAGGCCGGTTCCGTTCACCCATCGGTTTCCGTACCGGTCATAACCGTAGTTGCGGATCCAGCCGCCAACTTCGCTGGCTGTCAGAAGGCGATTGATGCCGTCGTACGCGTAGTATTGCGTCCACGTTCCGCCAGGCCGGCGGATCACCTGACTTTCAAGATTTCCGTTATTCGCAGTCCCAGAAAAGTTGTACTCCAGTTCAAGCTTGTCATTTGCCCCTTGAATCGTTCCAACCTTGAACAGAGTGGGCAACCCCGGGGCCTGATACTGTCGCGTTTCCCAGAGGTCGTTGCCCAACTTGATTTCGGCAATCCTGCCGTCGGCCGTATAAGGAGAATTCGAGACGGTGAGGTCGCCGTAAATCGTCGATCCAGCATAGACTCGGGCAGTCCGGCCCGCATCGTCCACGTCGTATTGCAACACGCGACCGGAGGGATTCGTCACCGTTTGCAGGCTATTGTTCAGCCAGTAGGTGTAAACGAAACTGCGTGTGGAATCGCCCGCAATGCTATGACTGCTGGATGTCACGCGTCCCAGAACATCGAAGCTGTCGTTTTGATTAAAAGCTGTATCAGAGGCGACGGACTGCAGTTGGCCGACTTTCGGCGCCGCCGCGTCCCATAAATAGTAGGTATAGGTTACGGGTGCCGTGCCGTCACTGTACGACTTAGTGCGGATGCGACGCATCGGGTCGTAGGTCAGGGTCGTACTAACCCCGCGGGAGTCTGTGCGGATGAGCAGATCCCCGATCTCGGAATAGGCGTAGAACGTCGTTTGGCTTTCCGGATTGTTCGCAGACAATAGCCTGCCGAGGGAACTGTACTGGAAGGCTCGGATTTGAGCCCCTTGATAAACGTGGGTGAGGTTTCCCAGAGCGTCGTACGCGTAGTACGTGTGGTAGTCCAGAGCACCTCCGGGGTCCTCCATCACTTCGACCATGCGTCCCTGCGCGTCGCGACCCTCTGCTCGGTGTTTCGATACGGGATCAATGGTGGACGTCCAGTTACCGTTGTAGATGGTCCGTGTGATTCCTGTCCGATTGACTGTGGACTCGCAGTCCGTGGGTTCCGTTGCGGACTTGAACATTGCGACCGCAGTTACCCGCTGGGACGCGTCCTTCTGCGTGCACGTCCATTCGAGAGTCGCGTCCGCGGTTGTGCGGTATGGCGAGGACTGAATTGTGCGATTCAGTGTGGAATAGTACGTGGATTTAACTTTGATCCCATCCGGATTGCCCGGTTCTGCGGTCCGCACCAGAGTCGTGCGCCCTAAAGGATCGTACTCGGTCGTCACCTGGAGCTTGCCATCGCCGGGCGTCGCAAGGTCCTTCTTAACAGTGACCTTCCGGTTCGCATTGTCATAGACAGTTTCAGTCTTTCTCACTCCGGCTTCGACGACGGTCCGCGGGCGGCCAACCACGTCATAGGTATATTCGGTAGTGATGTGGTTATCGCGATCGGTTTTGGAGGTTAGCGTTCCGGAATCCGTGTGCCACGAGTAGTCCCAGGAGCGGCGCTCGTTGGTCCCGGGGGCGTAGTCTACGTGAACAGGAAAACCAAACGCGTCGTAAGTAATGCGCGTGCGAACCTCTGGCTCGTAGATGTCGGACAGATTGCCATGACTGTCATAGGAACGGGTTAAGACTTGAGAATTAGCTCCATTAAGAGCACCCAGACCCGGAGCAGACAGAGACTTCACGCTGTCCCAGTTTTTGGCAGCTGTCACGTTGCCCGATCCGAATGCGTCGTCGTAATCGAATTCGCTCGCCGCGACTACTGCTCCCGAGGCATCGCGAACTTCCTTTCGGCGGACGGCATCGAGGCGGCGAGATTGCCCGGGAGAGAGTGGCGAAAAATGAGGATTCCAGTATGCCTTCGCAAGGTTTGCGCCACTCTTGTAGTCAGACACCGCAGCGTGAAACGTAAATTCGGTGATTCTATTGACGGTCGAACCATTCTCGGGGCCCGAAGGGTCGTATGGAACCCAGTCGTACTCGATCGTTTGCAAGAGATTCCCGTTCTTGTCGATGACGCGTTCTGTAACCGCCGTGAGCCCGGGCGCACCCGACATATCGCCCACGGTTACGGTCTCCCGCTTTACAAATGCGTTGTTGCCTGTATAAGGCGAACCGTTCGGCGCACGGTTCTGCGACCATACGCGTTTGATTACCCGGCCATTCGGCTCGTCGATTCGGTAGACAACATCCCCAGAGACTCGATTGTTGGGAATACTGGAGTCCAGATATCCGCTCAGCGAACTGCCTGCTCCAGCCGCCGCCCCATACCAGAACGTCGTCTGACTTCCATCCGGATTCGTGACTGTGGTTGCGCCGCCAATGCCGGCGGGCACTACGCCGCTACCGTAAATCCAGACCAGGTCCGGCCCAAGGCCGTCAGACACCCGACGTTCCCGAACCTTGATTTCGTGAGCAATGTCGGCAGAATTTGAGGTGCCCCCCTCCCCCGTATAGCGATACTGAAACACAGCCCCCGTGGGAGTGCGCAGGTAATCCACTTGCCCATAGCCGTCATTAGAATCATCGGCATAACCAAAGGCGTAGCTGTTCCAAACCGGTGGTGCTTGATCGGCTGGCACGGGCGTCGCCAGTGGTAGTTGCACATACTTCAAAGCAAGAAGGTTGGCGTTTAGAGGTAACAGTTCGTCCCACGGAGAGCCATCCTGCGGGGCCTTCACTGCATAGACGCGGCCATCCAACCCGAGTTGGAACTGCTCCCAATTCAATGTCCAGTTCATCGGTCCGTTGGGACCCACCGTTGTCACGGTGGTTGTAGGCCCGTTGGGGTTATCCCAGACTTCCGAGATCTGGATTTCATGCCCGACATCATCGACGATCCGGGTATAGATCTGCGTGCAACCAGTATCGGTACAGAAATTTCCGATATGGACGCCGTTGCCATTCGCGTCATAGAGGTGCTTGCCCTCGGAGTCGAGGATGATGCGCCGGCCATCGGGAAAGTACACATAGAACGACTGATGCGACCAGTCTTGTGTTGTGTCAGCGTAGGTCTCCACCTTGATGTAGCTGCCGTCAGTCGTGTAATACGTCAGCCAGCCTGAAGCCATTTGCAAATAGGTGGCCCCGTAATGGCAACGTCCGCCTGGATCGAAAGGGTAGAACCCGCTCCCCGTATAGCCCGGTTGGGCCCAGTCTTTCATTTGCAGCACATGATCGCTGCCGTCGAGGAGCCTCAACCGCAATCGGTATCGACTCCACGATAGATTCACGTTGCAATCCGGAATGATTCCGTCGGGTGGGATGAACTCCTCGAGGTCGAGGGTAAGGTGGTCAATGTTGAAGTTCCACCCTGCGCGGGTGCCCTGGGCTACGCCTAAGCGATACCCCGCTGCCGGCGGCGTGTTCGGATCCTGATCCCATGGAAACGGTGGAGGGATCGGCTCCGGCATCAAATCCCAAATGTGCGAATCGTAGACCAGATTCAGGTCAAAGCCAGATCCTCCGTGGCCCTTCGGCAGTGAGGCCAGTGGAATTTCCAGATGCATCTTCCGGCTTACAGGATCAATGTGATCGACCGGACTGCTCAGCTGATCCATGTTCGGCATGAATCCACGGACGGGCCGCATTTCGACCCGGTAAAAGTCCTGCGCCGATGCCGCCGATGCCGCCGCGAGAAAGAGGAGGCCGACTAAAGAGAGAATGCGGTGCCGAATATTCACAAAAACCTCCTAACGAACATTTGCGGATTTGTGGCCTGCACGAGTCGAGGCCGCTGTCACGATCAAGGAGAAAACCGATGCGTCATTTTCATAACGCTCGATTTTTCCGGGAAACGCCGCGCCCTCCAGCTTCTGCCAATCCGAGAAGCGGGTTTCGACCTTCAATGTTGGTGAACGGGATACGTCGGAATAGCGAGTGCTGCAGAGCAATCCTGTATTCGAATCGAAGTAATATCGCTTCAATTGCATCTGGCGGTCCTGACGCGATCGCACCGCTGCGAGGACTTCATAAATGTCATAGCGAGGCCCGCTATAACGTGGTTCCACCCTGGGGTCGGGGCCGAAGTTCCGCCCGATTAGTCTCACAGCCGCACCATTGCGCGCCGCGTATATGAGGCCTTCAACCGTATCCATGACAAATGTGTCCAATAGAGCCTGGTCCATTGGATGGGAGAGGCCGCGAGAGAGCTGACCATCGAAAGTCAGAGGAAGGTCCCCATTCACACCCGTGATCGCTGTCACTCCTGACGATTGATAGACGACCAGCACGGGCCTCACCTCTCCTAAACCCGCAAGTCTCGCGTGCAAGACAGTCTCTTCTTTGACCGGACGTCGAAGACGATCGCCAACAGCGTCGACGTGGCGGAGAAGGTCGTTGGGTAAGCCGAGCGGAACGGCTCGTGGGCGTGCCGTTTGAGCGGGCAAGCTTCGATCCTGTCCTGCAACGACAGCCGATGGAATCAAACACAAGAGAGTGGACGCCAACAGGACAGTGCTGGCGAAAACCCCATGAAGCAAGCTGCGCGAATTCGATTCATTCCGTGACGATTTAGTCATAGGTTCATTCCTCATTGAACTCGGCATTAAAGTTCGCGGATAGGTGTCCTCGCTGGCGAGCACTCACTTGACCCCAGATCGAAGCTGGTCGAAGTGGACCGCCTTGATAGTCACTCCGGCCAATTCGGAGTCAATGTAATTGGGAGGAGTGAGCCCAAGCGTCAGAAGCGCTTCGTTCAGGGCGGTTCGAAGCTCAGTTACGTCGATCGCGTGAATCCAGGCATTGGACAACGTCGGGTTCGTCCAATCTAATGCGCTAAGACCCGCTGCTCCACGCACCGCGTTTACCGCAGTCCGCAACTCCGCCAGGTGCAGCGCGTTAATGACAGTTGCTTGCGGCGCCACCGGATCATCCGTGAAGAACACGGTTGTAGCCAGATCGACGTTCGTCAAACCCAGGACCTGATCGGATGAGTCTTCAGCAGAGACTTGATACAGGTAGGCCTGATTCGCTGCGACTGCGACATCGGTGTAGCTTGCAGACCAGGCTGTCCCAATCCTGGAGAATCCAACAGCGGATCTTCTCCACACTCCATAATGATGGGGCTCGCCCGAAGCTGGTACAGACCAACTCAGATTGACCTGCGACGGTCCGACCGCCCTGGCGAGCAGATTGGCGGGTGAACTCGCTGTGGCCGCGCCGAATGATCCAACGGCAAGAACCCGATCGCCAAGATAGATGTACTCCTTGCTAAGGTGGACTTGCCCAAAACTGGAAACTGCAGCCCACGGTGAAAGGACCATTAACAACATTGCGTACCGTTTTGCGAGATTACCGATCATTCGCGCCAGCCTCCCTCATTACATTCACTGAGCCGGTCCGCCACACAACGCCTGAGGCGTCCATGCGTTCGTTATCGCAAACTAAGCGGGTCTGGATTTCGCCTGCCGTCCGCTTGATGTGCCTGAAATGACAGTTGCTCTCCTGGGGCCGCTTGAAATTCAGCAGCAGACTACAAAAAGCGAATAGTTATGGTCGCGGCGATTCTTGGGTTTCTGTCGGCGATTCTTTGGATTTGGTCTCGACCGGAAAGGTTGATGTTGGGACTGCTCATTCGGGCGATGTCTGGATTCTGCGCCCAGTGATCGTTGATTACTCGTTTGGGAATCGGGGCCGGAACCAGCAAAGTCGACCCGAATCACAACTTCCAGGGCTTCCTTGAAGGGGCCGCCAGTTCGGGGGAACGCGCCGCAGACCTACTTCTCGATCGCATAAATGCTCGAAAAAGTGTCTGATACTCCACCGCCATCGCGGGTGAGCGATCTCGCGGCGAGTTTCTCTTACCCTGCACGCTTCAGCGGTGGTTTTTCAGGTGACTGCTTTCGAGAGACTTCGTTTGTGCTCAGGTCGCGTTGCGCATCGTCGTTGCGCTCGGCTCGACGACTCAGTCGTGCAAGATAAATGACGAATGCAACAAATCCCGCGCCAAGAAACAAGACGAAGATCATGCCTGCGTTCATAATTACCTCCGCATATCGGAACTTCTCTTTCTTCGACCTCTTCATATGTTAATGGTTAGGTCTCCTGAAGAAAAAGTTTCCGGACGCCCGGCACCGACTTCCAGATCGCCCGAAGCCTCAGAGCACAGATCGTTCGACTTGCTTCCTTTTGGATGATTGGTGGTACATTTTGCCCTATGGCCACCAAAAAGCGACCTCAGGCGACGCGTAGCAAAAATAAAGCAAAGAAGACCGCGACTAAAAAGGTTTCTGTTCAGGCAAAACGATCAAGAGGACGCAAGATCGCTGTCAAGAAAGCCCGTCCAGCGGGAGGCAAAAAGAAACGCTCATCGGCATCGGCTGCTAATGAGCCTCGCAGCCTCGAGCCGTCGACCTTGCGCGGCGCGACCTTTTCCGCAGGACGGCAGCGAACCGGAGGAGGAAGCAAATCAAGATCCGCCGGGCAATCGGGAGATGCACAGGCACTGCCCCGAGCAGCCACCGTCGACTCCGAGAGTGTGGAAGAGCTTTTGGAAGAAGGTCAGACTCGTGAAGCCGCAGCGGTTAGCGGCGTCGAAACAGCACTCGACCCGGATCAGAGCGAAGTGCGCACCCGTGAAGTGCCAGAGGATGACGTTCCCGAAGAGTACCTTGACGAGGATTGAGCACGTCTGATCTGTTTCAACGAAGCCTTGTCTTCGATCATCCCCAAACACAGAACCGTGGAAATTCGGTTAAACTGGTGTGCTCTCCCGGGAGCGGCGGCGGACTCTGTGGCGCCGGCGAACTATTTACAAAATTGTGAGGATTTTTTAGTGATCAACGAACTGAAGCGGATACGAAACATCGGAATCAGCGCGCACATCGATTCTGGCAAGACGACGCTGACCGAGCGAATTCTCTTCTATACCAAGCGGATCCGTGTGATCCACGACGTCAAGGGAAAGGACGGCGTCGGCGCGAAGATGGATTCGATGGACCTGGAACGAGAGCGCGGCATTACGATTCAATCCGCTGCCACGCAATGCGAATGGAACAATCACTTCGTCAACGTTATCGACACGCCGGGCCACGTCGACTTCACGATAGAGGTCGAACGATCCCTGCGAGTGCTGGATGGCGCTGTTCTCGTCCTGTGCGCCGTCGCCGGCGTCCAGTCCCAGTCGATGACCGTCGATCGGCAGATGCGCCGCTATAAGGTTCCGCGGCTAGCCTTTATTAACAAGTCTGATCGGACGGGCGCGAACCCGTTTCGCGTTGCCGCGCAGCTGCGTGAAAAGCTCAAGCACAACGCCGTCATGATGCAGATTCCGATTGGTCTGGAGGCAGATCATGAAGGTGTAGTCGACCTGATCGAAATGAAAGCCCACTACTTCGACGGACCGAATGGCGAAACTCGGCGTGTCGATGAAATTCCCGAGTCACTTCGCAAGCAAGCAGAGGAAAAACGCGCAGAAATGCTCGATGCGGTCTCCATGTATTCCGACGAACTCATGGAGGCAATACTTGAAGATAAAGCGACTCCGGAAATGATCCATGCGGCAATTCGCAAAGGCACACTGTCTCTCGATCTCACGCCTGTCTTCCTCGGCTCAGCATACAAGAACAAGGCGGTTCAGCCATTGCTCGACGCTGTGACGCGTTACCTTCCGAGCCCCATCGAAGTGGTCAATGAGGCGTTGGATATTTCAAAGGGGGAAGAAAAGGTGACTCTGAAGCCTGAGCCATCAGCCCCGCTTGTGGCTCTCGCGTTCAAGCTTGAGGAGGGACGCTTCGGACAACTGACGTACATTCGCATTTACCAGGGGATGCTCAAGAAGGGCGATACGATCGTCAACGGCCGCACCGGCCGCGACATCCGTGTCGGCCGCCTGGTGCGAATGCACGCGGATGAAATGGAAGATATCCAGGATGCCGGAGCCGGCGACATCGTCGGCTTGTTCGGCGTTGACTGTGCCTCGGGGGACACCTTTACATCCGAAACCATCCGATATTCGATGACGTCGATGCACGTGCCGGATCCTGTGATCCACCTGAGCATTAAGGCCAAGGACAAGAAAGCGCAGACGAATATCGGAAAAGCCCTGCAACGATTCACCAAGGAAGATCCGACATTTCGCGCACGCGTTGACGAAGAGTCCGGCGAGACGATCATCTCCGGCATGGGCGAGCTTCACCTCGATGTCTACGTCGAACGAATGAAGCGCGAATATAACGCTGAGGTGGAAACAGGTGCGCCGCAGGTGGCTTACCGGGAAGCAATCTCACGTAAAGCGGAGTTTAACTACACACACAAAAAACAGACCGGCGGTTCAGGCCAATATGGACGTGTCGCCGGCTACGTCGAGCCTATGGAGGAAGGAGACTTCGAATTCGTTGACGAGATCTTCGGTGGCTCGATTCCCAAAGAGTTCATTGGCTCGGTCGAGAAGGGGTTCAAGGCTATGATGCCCAAAGGGCGTCTGATCGGATTCCCCGTCACAGGCTTTCGCGTCGTCATCAATGATGGCGCGGCCCACTCGGTAGATTCGTCAGACAACGCCTTTCAAGCCGCCGCGCGCGGCGCATTTCGTTCAGTCTATTCCTCAGCGAAGCCGCAGATTTTGGAACCTATCATGAAGGTTTCCGTGGAAGGACCTCTCGAGTTTCAGGGAGCGTTTGTCCGAACGATTATGCAGCGTCGCGGAATCATCATCGGAACGACGGAGGAAGAAGGATTCGTCCGCGTCGACACCGAGGTTCCCCTCGCCGAAATGTTCGGCTACTCGACCGACCTCCGATCGTCTTCCCAGGGAAAGGCCGAGTACACCATGGAGTTCTCACGTTATGCACCGGTCCCGGCAGAGGTCCATCAGGAACTTGTAAAGAAATACGGCACGGGCTTAATCGCCGACGACGAGGAGTAGATCATGTATCGAAAAGAACTCAACGAACGAAACCCTTTACGGTTGTTCGAACACTCTATCCACGGCGGACTCGGCAATGGAAACATTGGAGTCGTTGTGGCTCGTCATGGTCTCGGGAAAACCGCTTTTCTGGTCGCGATCGCTCTGGACGAAGCAATGCGCGGACGGAAGACTCTGCATGTGTCTCTCGACAAGACGGTCGATCACATTCGCGAGTTCTACGACGAAATTTTCATGGACCTTGCTCATTCCGCGCACCTCGAAGATCTTCCGAGCGAGCGGCTCGAAATGGAGCGCAACCGCATCATCCATACCTACGCCGGAAAGTCCTTCACGATCCACAAGCTGCGGCATTCGATCAATTTCCTCAGGGAATATGCGCACTTCGACCCGGCATGCTTGATTCTCGAGGGCTTTGACCTGGAACGGGCGACGTTGGAGGACATGAACGGATTCCGGCAACTGGCGGAAGATTTCAATGTCGAACTGTGGATGGCCGCTGTAACGCACCGAGGCGTCGTCTCTAATGATCATGGCATCCCTGAACCATTGGCCAAGCTTGCTTCATCAATCGCAGTGATTGTACAGATGACGGACCACAGTGATGGCGTGCATCTGTCGCTACTCAAGGATCACGACAACCCAGACGTCGCAAAGCTGAGTCTCGCGCTTGATCCTTCGACGATGCTGCTTGTTCAGAAGTAATCTGGGGACGGAGATCTGGGGACAGCCTCCGAATTCAAACCGTGAGGATTGCGTATAAATTCGAAATTCGTCGGTTCGAATTCGGAGGCTGTCCCCAGATCTCCCAGATCTCCCTTCTTGATGAATTACTCATGACTTCCCTATGACTTCTTCATCCGCCGCGGCGTAGTCTAAGACCCTGACTTGCTTCGAGTCTTGCTGCGCGACCACGCCAAACGATGGGAGCCCTAACAAAAGCCGGTCGTCTTGAGCGGGCATTGAAGCGGCAAGGATGCGCCGTCGTTATATGAGATTACGCGCACAGTAGTCAGCAGAGGTGCAATGTGGGATTTGGCCGACGCGCAATACGCTTAGCTCTTTGTTGCGCCGGAGTCGCTCTGATCACCTGGACTGCTTACGCAATTCCCGTCAATTCCTTAACCGTCGGACTCGCGTATCTGCTCCTCGTTCTCGTCATCGCAACGACGTGGGGATTTCCAGAAGCCCTTGTGGCTTCGCTTGGCGCGACACTGGCGTTGAACTTCTTTTTTCTCGAGCCCAGGTTCACCCTCACGATTGCCGACCCGCAGAACTGGGTGGCTCTGTTCTCTTTCCTGGTTACGGCGCTCATCGCAAGCCGGCTCTCGACCAAGGCAAAAGAGCGCGAACTCGATGCGATTGAGCGGCAGCAATACCTCGAGCGACTCTATACGTTTGGGCGAGCGATTCTTCTGATTCAGGAAGGTGAGCCTTTTGCGCGTCAGCTCGCGAGAAAGCTCGCGGATACCTTCGAGCTTAACGCCGTCGTTCTCTACGATCCGCGGACCGGAGAGACCTACCGTGCAGGGCCGATGGATTTTGAGGGAATGGACAGCCAGCTTCGCGAAGCCGCGCTCAAAGGCACAGCGTTCTACGATGCCACTGGCAGCCGAGTTCTTTTCGGGGTCCAACTTGGGTCGGCGCCAATCGCCAGCCTGGCGCTACAGGGTCTACGCATGCCCGATTCGGTGCTCCAGAGCATTGGCAACCTTGTGGCGATAGGCCTGGAACGCGCAAGAGCGCAGGAACTGGGTCACGAAGTCGAGGTCGCAAGACGAAGCGAGGAATTGCGAACGACCCTCCTGGATGCGCTGGCACACGAATTGAAAACACCTCTGACTTCGATTCGTGCCGCCACCAGCGCGCTGCTTGCTAATGCAGATCGAAATACCGACAACGCGAGTCGAATGCTCAAGATCGCCGACGAAGAGGCTGCACATCTCCAGCAACTGATCGACAACGCCCTCGATATCGCGCAGCTTGACAGCCAACACATTCAGGTCGATCTGGAATTGGCAAGCCTTGACGAAACCGCCCGTGAAGTCCTGGATTCCATGAAAGAGGCCTTCGCAGATCGAGAAATTATTTACAAGGCTCCAGAGTCCCTGCCCGCGGTACCTATGGATCGCCGCCTGGTCAAGCTTGCCGTTAAACAGCTTCTGGACAATGCACTAAAGTACTCTCCCGCCAACACTCCGGTCACCATGCAGGCATTTCAGCTTGATGGAATTGTGGGGTTGGAGGTAACAGATTTTGGCAAAGGAATACCCAGCGAGGAACAGCATCGCGTGTTTGAACGCTTCTATAGAGGTTCATCAGTACAGGACCAAGTGCCCGGCTCTGGACTGGGCCTGAGTATCGCCCATCGAATCCTGGAAGCGCACAAAGGGGACCTCACAGTGAACAGCCGCCGGGGAGAAACGACATTCCGCATGGAGTTGCCGGTGAACGGCACGGAGATTCAACATTGAGCGCAGGAAAAATTCTCGTTGTTGATGATGAGCCCCAGATTCGGCGGATCATGCGCGAAACGCTGACTGCCGAGGGTTACGAAGTTGATGACGCGAGAAACGGACTGGAGGGACTGGAGAAGCTGCGGGAATTTCGACCTGACCTTATTCTTCTCGATATCAACATGCCGGAGATGAGCGGAGTGGAGGTGTGCAAGAACATCCGCAAAGACTCGGCAGTCGCCATCATCATGCTCACAGTTCGAAAGTCAGAAGGCGACAAGGTCGCCGCTCTCGATGCGGGCGCGGACGATTTCGTCACCAAGCCTTTCAGCACACCCGAACTCCTGGCCAGAGTACGCGCCGCTCTCCGGCGCGCTCCGCCGGTTCCAGGCATTTCGCAACGCCTCGAATTCGGTTCATTGACCATCGACTTCAACCTGCGCACGGTGACTCGGGCCGGTGTTCGCAGCCATCTCACTCCGAAAGAATTGGATGTTCTGCGATATTTCACCAGCCATCCCAACGAAGCCGTATCCCACCGCGCAATCCTTCAGGCTGTGTGGGGTCCGGACTATGGTGATCAGGTGGACTATCTGCGTGTCATCGTAAAGAATCTTCGAAAGAAGATTGAGCGCCGGCCTGAGGAACCGCACTTCATCAAGACAGAACCATGGGTAGGCTATCGCTTCGATTCGTCTCCTGACCCTCGCGACTTGCGGGCGTTATGAGAGAGATTCATCGGATTTCATCTCGATCCATCAACAGCCGATATCCGATGCCTGGCTCGGTTATGAAATGTCTGGGATGAGCAGGATCCGTCTCAAGCTTGATTCTTAACTGCCGCATGAAGACGCGAAGGTATTGAGATTCCTCAGTGTGCTCCGGCCCCCACACCTCTTTAAGCAATTGCCTGTGGGTGACAACATTCTCCGCATATCGAAGCAAGACCTCCAAAAGCTTGTACTCGTTGGGAGTAAGGTGGATTTCGTGACCTCGAACAAACACACGGCGTGTGCTCAGTCGAACTTCAATGTTTCCAAACGAGACTACTCCATTTTCATCGGTAAGCTTCAGGGTTGAGGTTCTTCTGAAGATCGAACGTATGCGCGCGGACACTTCGCCCGGGACAAAGGGCTTGGTGACGTAATCGTCAGCCCCTGCATCCAGAGCCTCGATTTTATCGCGTTCTCCTGTTCGGGCTGAAATGACGAGGATCGGCATCTGACTCCATTTACGAATTTCTCGAATAAGCCCAATCCCGTCTTTGTCGGGCAATCCAAGATCGAGCAGGATGAGATTCGGATTTCTCGCTGTTGCCTGGGCGAGACCATCGCAGCCATCGACGGCCTCATGGATTCTGCAGCCGTCGGAAGTCAGCATCGCCTTGAGAAATATTCGGATCTGTGGGTCATCCTCGACAATTAGAACTTCGGGCTTATGTAATAGGGGCCTCCTGAGCGGTTGAGTCATCGGAAGGCCTCCGCAAGGCCCGTCTGGCCTGGCGGTTCCGTAATTGGCAGCGTGAATCGCACCAGGGCGCCTCCACCCGGGCGATCTTCTGCGATGATCGTTCCACCGTGTGCGTCG
>Ga0068863_100004380_pt1 | contig 13920 bp, 13 predicted proteins | sample KBSSwiS62_FD_66596 | JGI IMG/M metagenome (GOLD analysis project Ga0068863, IMG submission 66596) | Switchgrass rhizosphere microbial communities from Kellogg Biological Station, Michigan, USA - KBS Switchgrass S6-2 | ecosystem: Host-associated > Plants > Roots > Rhizosphere > Soil ...
AGGGTTGGTCGGCCGCACTTGCTCTGCGGCTCGCCTGTTATGAGTTGCTCGGTTCAGACGGCGCCGAGCCGGTGTTGATCCTCGACGACGTCTTCGCCGAGCTCGATGCAACGCGTCGCGACCAGCTAGCCGGCATCGCCAGCAAGGCCGAACAGGTGCTCGTGTCCTCCGCTGTGGGGGAAGATGTCCCCGCGCAATTGGCCGGGGTGCGGTTTGATGTCGTTGACGGCGCGATTACGAGGCGGTGAGCGACATGGACGATGATCCCGGCGCTAACTCAAGCAAGCATCTGAGCAAGCAGGCTATCCACAGGGCAGATAGTCGCCATCTGGGCATCGTTAACGAGTTATCCCCAGATACTGCTTGCTTATCCACAGCTAGCGGTGGACAACTTCCGGACGATGGCGTGGGTCCTGGGGATGACCCGGCTGTTGACAACACAGGATCCGAGCCGCCTGGGCCAACCGACCTGGCGTCGGGCGCCCTGGCCGCCGCTCGGTCGATGGCCCGCGGGCGGGCATCAGCAAGCACTGGTCTGCCTGGTCAGAGCGGGGGAGTAAGGCGCCGCCGGCGGCGCAATCCGAACGCGCCGGTCAGCTACGCCGGCGCGCATCCGGACGAGCGAGACCCCCTGTCGATCGCCGCGATCGTAGGCAAGGCCCTGCCGGAGCTCGGCTGGGTCGGTCCCTTGGCGACGGCCCGCTTACTCGGCCAGTGGGAGCTGGTCGTCGGTGTCGACATCGCCTCGCACTGTCATCCGACAAGCCTGGCCGACGGCGATCTGAAGATCGTGGCCGAATCGACCGCCTGGGCGACCCAACTGCGGCTGATGGCACCACGGATGCTGGCCAAGATCTGTGCTGACGTCCCGTCCGGAATGGTGAAGCGGCTCGTGATCACCGGCCCGTCGGGGCCGAGCTGGAAGCACGGGCCGTGGGCCATGCGCGGGCGCGGGGTGCGAGACACCTACGGCTGACGGTCCTGTCAGCGGCGCGAAATGTTGCAGATGAGTATGGCGGGAGCGGTTCCGTCAAGGGGCCCTACGTATACCGAGTCACGAACCACCAGAAAATCGCTCTATGACACGTTCAGCGCGCGCCAATCGGCAATTCTGTCTACAGGACCAGTAGACTGTAGAGGTTCAACATAGGTGGGGCCGTCCATAACGGCCCGTGTCGAACGCGGCCGCGCCCACAAGTAGCGGCCGCGCACGTCTGAATAAGGAGCGCCGAGTGGCGGCTGCCAGAGCAGCGTCTGTGTACGGAGCAGACTCGATCCAGGTCCTTGAGGGACTCGAAGCGGTTCGTAAGCGTCCAGGTATGTACATCGGTTCGACCGGTGAACGCGGCCTGCACCATCTGGTGTGGGAGGTCGTGGACAACTCGGTTGACGAGGCCCTGGCCGGTTACTGCGATCGAATCGAGGTCAGTCTGCTGCCGGATGGCGGCGTTCGTGTCATCGACAACGGCCGCGGCATGCCGGTCGGGATGAACACGCAGCAAAAGCGGCCCGCGGTCGAGGTCATCCTCACCGTGCTGCACGCCGGTGGAAAGTTCGACAGCGAGTCCTACGCCGTTTCCGGCGGTCTGCACGGCGTCGGGATCTCCGTGGTCAACGCTCTGTCCAAGCGGCTCGAGGTCGAGATCAAGCGCGAAGGCTTCGTCTGGACCCAGCCCTACGTCGACCAGAAGCCGGCCGAGCCGCTGAAAAAGGGCGAGAAGACGCCGAAGACCGGCACCACGGTCACGTTTTGGCCCGACGACGCAATCTTTGAGACCACCACGTTCTCGTTCGAGACGATCACGCGGCGGCTGCAGGAGATGGCCTTTCTGAACAAGGGCCTGACGATCATCATTCGCGACGATCGCGGCGGTGATCACGAGCCGCAGGAAGTCACGTACCACTACGCCGGCGGAATCGCGGACTTCGTCCGTCACCTCAACGCCACCAAGACCCCGATTCACAAATCGACGGTCTACTTCGAGGCCGAGGACAAAGAGCTTCGGATGTCGGCCGAGATCGCGCTGCAGTGGAACGAGTCCTACTCGGAATCGGTGTACACCTTCGCGAACACGATCAACACCCACGAAGGTGGGACCCATGAGGAAGGCTTCCGGTCCGCGCTCACCTCGGTGGTGAACAAATGGGCCATCGACAAGAAGGTCCTGCGCGAGAAGGACGACAAACTCACCGGCGACGACATCCGCGAGGGCTTGGCCGCCATTATCTCGGTGAAGATGGCCGAGCCACAGTTCGAGGGACAGACCAAGACCAAGCTCGGTAATTCCGAGGCCAAGTCCTTCGTCCAGAAGGTGTGCAATGAGAAGATCGCCGACTGGTTCGAGCGAAACCCCACCGAGGGCCGCTTGATCATCACCAAGGCGAGCCAGGCCGCGCGGGCTCGAAAGGCAGCGCAGCAGGCCCGCAAGTTGGCCCGTAAGAACGCGCTCGACACGATGGGGTTGCCGGGCAAGCTGGCCGACTGTCGCTCGACCGACCCGGAACGCAGCGAGCTTTACATCGTCGAGGGCGACTCGGCCGGCGGCTCGGCCAAATCCGGACGGGACTCGCTGTACCAGGCGATCCTGCCGATCCGCGGAAAGATCATCAACGTGGAGAAGGCCCGGATCGATCGGGTGCTCAAGAACACCGAAGTCCAGTCGCTGATCACCGCGCTCGGCACCGGCATCCACGACGAGTTCGACGTGGCCAAGCTGCGGTATCACAAGATCGTGCTGATGGCCGACGCCGACGTCGACGGTCAGCACATCACCACCCTGCTCCTGACGCTGCTGTTCCGGTTCATGCGGCCGCTCATCGAGCAGGGGCACGTGTTCCTGTCCCAGCCACCGCTGTACAAGATCAAGTGGTCGAAGGGTGATCCCGACTTCGCGTATTCCGACCGGGAGCGCGACGGTCTCATCGAGCAGGGTGAGGCGGCTGGTCGACGTCGAGCGGTCGGCGATTCGATCCAGCGCTACAAGGGTCTGGGCGAGATGAACGCCAAGGAACTGTGGGAGACCACGATGGACCCGTCGACTCGGGTCCTGCTCCGGGTGACCCTCGATGACGCCGCGACAGCCGACGAGCTGTTCTCGGTGCTCATGGGCGACGACGTCGAGGCACGCCGTTCGTTCATCGTCCGCAATGCCAAGGACGTCCGTTTCCTCGACATTTAAAGGCGAAACTCAACCGACAGGCCGACCAGGCCCAACGCGTCGCCGGTAGTCAAGATCGTGAAAGGTCAGCATGACTGAGATTCCACCGCCCTCACGGGATCAGATCGAGCCAGTCGACATCCAGCTGGAAATGCAGCGGAGCTTCCTCGATTACGCCATGAGCGTCATCGTGTCGCGGGCCCTGCCGGATGTGCGCGACGGCTTGAAGCCGGTGCACCGCCGGGTGCTGTACGCCATGTATGACAGCGGCTACCGACCCGACCGCGGGTACGTGAAATGCTCCCGCGTCGTCGGCGACGTGATGGGTAACTATCACCCCCACGGTGACAGCGCGATCTATGACACCTTGGTCCGGTTGGCTCAGCCGTGGTCGATGCGAGCGCCGTTGATCGACGGTCAGGGCAACTTCGGCTCGCCTGGCAACGACCCCGCGGCCGCCATGCGATACACCGAGGCCCGCCTGACCCCGCTCGCGATGGAGATGTTGCGCGACATCGACGAGGAAACCGTCGATTTCAAGCCGAACTACGACGGACGCTCGCAGGAGCCGGTGGTGCTGCCGTCCCGGATCCCGAACCTGTTGGTCAACGGGGGCGGCGGGATCGCGGTCGGCATGGCGACCAACCTGCCGCCGCACAACCTGCGTGAAGTGTCCGCCGGCGTGACCTGGGCCCTGGACAACCCTGATGCCAGCAGCGAGGAGCTGCTCGAAGAGCTGATGCGGGTCATTCCGGGCCCCGACTTCCCGACCAAGGCACTGATCGTAGGACGTGACGGCATCGAGGACGCCTACCGGACAGGCCGTGGCTCGATCCGAATGCGGGCCGTCGTCACCGTCGAGGAGGACAGCCGGGGCCGCACGATCCTGGTCGTCACCGAGCTGCCGTATCAGGTCAACCCGGACAACCTGGTCGAGAACATCGCCACTCTGGCCCGTGACGGCAAGGTCGCGGGCATCGCCGACATCAACGACGAGTCCTCCGACCGGATCGGCATGCGGATCGTCGTCACGCTCAAGCGCGACGCCGTGGCCAAGGTCGTGCTGAACAACGTCTACAAACACACCCAGCTGCAGACCACTTTCGGTGTCACCATGCTGGCGATCGTCGATGGAGTGCCGCGCACCCTGCGGCTCGACCAGGTGGTCACCTACTACGTCGAGCACCAGGTCGAGGTCATCGTCCGGCGGACGCAGTACCGGTTGCGCAAGGCCGAGGAGCGGGCCCACATCCTGCGCGGTTACCTCAAGGCGCTGGACGCACTGGATGCCGTCATCGCATTGATCCGCAACTCGGCGTCGGCTGACGACGCGCGGACCGGCTTGATGGAACTGCTCACGATCGACGAGATCCAGGCCGTCGCCATCCTCGACCTGCAGTTGCGTCGTCTGGCCGCGTTGGAGCGGTTGAAGATCCAACAGGAAGCGGACGAGATCGAAAGCAAGATCGCCGATTTCAACGACATCCTGGCTCGTCCGGGTCGCCAGCGTCAGATCATTCGGGACGAGCTCAGCGAGATCGTCGACAAGTACGGTGACGACCGACGTACCCGCCTGATTCCCTATGACGGCGACATGTCGATGGAAGATCTGATCGCGGCCGAGGATGTCGTCGTCACGATCACCGAATCCGGCTACGCCAAGCGAACCAAGACCGATCTCTATCGCGCCCAGCGCCGGGGCGGCAAGGGCGTGCAGGGCGCGGCGCTGAAGACCGACGACATCGTCGGGCACTTCTTCGTGTGCTCGACGCATGACTGGATCCTGTTCTTCACGAACAAGGGCCGGGTCTATCGGGCCAAGACCTACGAGCTACCCGAGGCCAACCGCAACGCCCGGGGTCAGCACGTGGCCAACCTGCTGGCGTTTCAGCCGGACGAGCAGATCGCCGAAGTCATGACGATCAAGAACTACGACGTGGCCCCGTACCTGGTGCTAGCCACCAAGTCCGGCCTGGTGAAGAAGACCAAGCTCACCGATTTCGACTCCAACCGTTCAGGCGGCATCGTCGCGATCAATCTTCGCGAGGACGACGAGCTGATCGACGCCGCCCTGATCTCGGCTGAAGACGACCTGTTGCTTGTCAGTAAGCGGGCCCAATCGATCCGATTCAAGGCCGACGACGAGACCTTGAGGCCAATGGGTCGGGCGACATCCGGTGTAATCGGTATGAGATTCACAGATGGTGACGAACTACTCGCCATGGAGGTCCTCAGCGAGGGCATGGAAATCCTCGTCGCCACCGACGGCGGGTTCGCCAAGAGAACAGCTGTGGATGAGTACCCGGTTCAGGGTCGAGGAGGCAAGGGCGTGCTTACCGCGCGTATTGTCTCCACGAGAGGTGGGTTGGTCGGCGCCATGTCGGTTCGCCAGGAGGACGAGATCTATGCGATCACGTCCGACGGGGTGGTGATTCGCACGTCGGTCGCGGAGGTACGTCGCGCACAGCGCCAGACCATGGGCGTTCGGCTGATGAATCTGCCTGAGGGCGTCACGTTGACCTCGATCGCCCGCAATGCCGATGAACCCGAGGATCAGGAGTAGCAAGCGATGACTCAGGGCCATTCGCCCAACCCGCGATCGGGGAGAGCCGTGGAAGCTGAGCACGAGACGACCGCATTGCCGGACCTGTCCGCGCATTCAGCTCCCACCCCACCGCCCGTCACGCCGCCGAGCGATGGCCAGAGCGGCGATGGCTTCTCAACCCCGTCCTACGTCAACAGTGGGTCGGCTGGAAATGGTTCGAGCGTGCCGAATCTCTTCGGACCCGGGACGCCCGTGCGTCCGCTGGATACCGAAAGCACCGGAGCCATCGGCTCGGTCGGGGCCAAGATTGCCGCGGCCAGCGCAGCGGCCGTGTCGGCTGCTTCGTCCGCGGCCACCTCGGCCGTGAACGCCGCGTCGTCGGCGGCGACCTCGGCCAAGGAGGCGATCAGGGGCTCGGCAACCAGTTCGGGATCGGCTGGTGCTGGTGCTGGCGTTGGTGAGACAACGACGTCGAGTGCGGCCAGCTCTCGGGCCGCCGGTCGCGTCGGCAGTGGCCGGGCATCAGCTCGGGGTGGCCGTCAGCCGCGTAAGGCACGGCTCACCCTCAGCCACATCAACGTGTACTCCGTGTTCAAGTTTTCCTGTGTGCTGGCGATCGCCCTGTTCTTCGTCTGGCTGATCATGGTCGGCGTTCTCTACGGCCTGCTCGACGTCGCCGGAGTCCTCGACCAAGTCAACTCGGCGGTCCGGCGCATCACCGGCGATGACAACGCCAAGGATGTCGTAACCGGCTCGATCGTGTTCGGGTCGGCGATCATCATCGGGGCCGTCAACATCGTCCTGTTCATCGCCATTTCGACGATCGGGTCGATGGTCTACAACCTCTGCGCCGACCTGGTCGGCGGGGCGGAAGTCACCCTGTCTGAACGGGACTAGCCGGCTGGCTGGCCCGAGTTTGGGCCAGTGGACGGTAGCCGGTAAAGTTTCCCCTCGCGTGTCAAAGCGCGGTGCGGGCCTGTAGCTCAGCTGGTTAGAGCGCATCCCTGATAAGGATGAGGCCGGAGGTTCAAGTCCTCCCAGGCCCACTCCTTGCTTGTCTCGCCCACCTTCTAGGGGGTTCTCGCAATGAAAAAGTTGCTCGTACTGGTCGCCGCGGCGGCCGGAGCGGTATTCGCCATGAAGAAGAAGGGCGCGGCCGGCCGGAAGAGCGCGGACGTGTGGAAGAACGCGACCCGCTCACAGCCTTAAACTGATACCCGGAGTTGGAACAGCAGTTCTTGGGGACGTAGCTCAATTGGCAGAGCACTGCCTTTGCAAGGCAGGGGTTGAGAGTTCGATTCTCTTCGTCTCCACATCGCACGCTGCCCCAGCGTGAGTCCGCTGGGATCACAACGTCGTCGATGAATTCCCGTGTGCGCAAGGCCAATTCACGCGTCGCGGTGGGGATGGAGAACTCAAGGGCCATGATCGCCATTCCCTGGTCATGTTCCTACTTAGGTCAGTGTGAACCCGCCATCCACGACGATCGTCTGCCCGACTACGTATCCCGCAGCGGGGGACACGAGCCAGACCAGGCTTGCTGACAGCTCCCTTGGGTCACCGTGACGTTCGAGCACGATGCGCCTGGTGAGGCCGTTCCAGTACTCGGTCGTGAAGGCGCCGGTCATCTCGGTGGCGAAATAGCCCGGTGCGAGCGCGTTGACCCGGATGCCCTTGCGACCGCCCCATTGCTGCGCGAGATCTCTGGTCAGTCCGATCAAACCCGCCTTGCTCGCAGCGTATGCGGCTTGAGGCAGGCCGGCGGTGGTGAGGGCCATCACGCTTGACAGGTTGACGATGCTGCTGCCTGGTCGCATTACCTTCCCGCAGGCCTGGGCCATCCAGTAGCAACCGCTGAGGTTCAGATCGATGATTGCGCGAAAGTGGTCCGCTGTTTCACGGGTTGAGGGCACTGCGGCAGCTGTCCCGGCGTTGTTGACGAGGATGTCTACGTGTCCGAAGCGGTCCATCGCTGCGTCAACCAACGCTTCGCACTCGTGCGGGTCGCGGACATCGGTCCGCACCGAGAGGCAGGATCGCTCGGTGGCCTCGACGAGCTCAGCTGTTTGCCGCAATCGGTCCTCGCGGCGGGCCGCCAGGACCAGGTCTGCCCCCGCCTCAGCGAGCGCGATGGCGAAGTCAACGCCGAGTCCGGAAGATGCACCGGTTACGACGGCGACCTTTCCATCCAAACGGAACAGGTCGAGAACACTGCCGTTTGTCACAGAGTTACGCCACCGTCGACAGGGAGGGTCACGCCTGTGATGTCGCTGGCGAGGAAACAGACTGCGGCCGCCACCTCCGCGGGGTCGCCCAAGCGCGGGATCGGCCCGGCGAACTCGCGAAGCTTCTCCGGTGGGATGGTTTCGGTCATCCGGGTCCTTTCCGATCTAGTACTCAACTAATCGAGGGCTTAGCTCATTGTTTGCGTTCACCCTAGACGACTTCACATACGTCAAAGACGTCGCGCGGGGGACCTATAGGGCCTGCGGTAGCGGTCGGGCGCCGGCGACCTTGGGCGACGCGGTCACCGCAGACCCAGGTGCAGGCGCAGTCGCCGTCACTAGCCGACAAGGCGAGGCGAGCTTGGCGTACCGACCAACACCGCGCACGAGGATCCACTAAGAAGGCATCCGGATGACAGTCTTGCCGTTGCGCCGCCCGGAGGGGTTGAGGGCGGCTACGGCGTCATCAAGGCTCGCCATGTCTCCGATGTTCGTCCGTAGCCGTCCGTCCCGCACGCGTTGAACGATCTCGGTGAGTTGGGCGCGATCGGACTCGACGACAAAGTCGATTGCCACGCCGAACGCGGGCCGTGCTTCGGGCGGCGCGACCACGGTCACCAGTGTCCCGCCGGGCCGGATCAGGCCCACCGACTGGCGCTGAATGTCGCCTCCGATGACGTCGAAGACTAGATCGACGAGGCCGACGTCTTCTAGCGCATCGTTCTCGAGATCGACGAACTCATGCGCACCGAAGTCGAGTGCCTTTTCACGGTCGGCCGCGCGTCCGGTGCCGATGACGTGGGCGCCGGCCTCGCGCGCGAGTTGGGTGACCATCGTTCCGACGGCGCCGGTCGCACCATGCGCGAGGACGCTCTGACCGGACTGCAGGCGCCCGTGCTGATACAACCCCTGCCAAGCGGTCAGGCCCGAGATCGGCAGGCTTGCGCCCACCGCGTAGTCGACATCTCCGGGGAGCGGTGCGAGGTTGCGGGCCTCGATGGCGACATACTCGGCCAGCGTGCCGTCGCGATGCCAGTCGGCCAACCCGAACACCCGCTGTCCGACCGAGAGCCCGGTGGTGCCGTAACCCAGCCGGGTAACCACCCCGGCAAGTTCATGGCCGAGGATCGATGGCGTTCGGTCGCGGCCGGCGCGATCGGCCCAGGTCGACGGCCACTCCAGTTCGGTCGGGACGAAACCCGACGCGTGGACCTGGACGATGACGTCGTTGATCGCTGCCGACGGCTCCGGCCGGTCGGTCAGGGTCATGCCGGCCATTCCTGCGGCCTGATCGGTCACCACGATCGCTTTCATGGAGCTGCCCCGAGCTGCCCCCCTTGGCATCGGTCGATTTTGGGCTTACCAGCCCACTTCATGCAGTGAACACACTCTGGATTGGGCTGTCAAGCCCAGTTTTGGATATCGTGCCAGGAATGGACGCCGTGACACCGGTTCGAGGACCGCGCAAGCTCACCGAAAAGGGCCAGGCGACGCGTGCTCGGATCCTGGAGCACGCCGCGGAACTCATCTACGCCAATGGTGTTCATGCCACGAACAACGAAGCCCTCCGCCGCGCCGCCGGAGTTAGTGGATCGCAGATCAACCACTACTTCCCCACCAAGGAGGACCTCGTCCTGGCCGTCATCGCCTGGCAGTCCGAACGCGTCCTGGCCTTCCTGCGCAGTGAACGGTTCAGTGGGTTCGACAGCCTGGATGCCTTTCGGGAGTGGGCGGATCACTACGTCGCCTACGAGCGCTCGTATCAGCAGGGATGCAGTCTCGGTTCGCTGGCCAGCGAGATCATCAAGGCCGAGCTGGATATTCACAAGGAACTTTCCGACGCGTTCGATCAGTGGAGAGATGTTTTCCGCGACGGCCTTCAGCGCATGCAAGTACTCGGCCGGATCGGCACGGCTGCCGATCCCACGCAGCTCGCGAACCTGCTGCTCGCGGCATTCCAGGGCGGCATGCTCCTGGCCCAGGTTGCCCGGGACATCACCCCGTTGAAGGATGCGTTACAGGCAGCAATCGGCCACGTAGCGACGTTCGCCACCTAGCATCGGCTACTACCGGCTGTCGGCCTATGTCTATCCCTCCCGAGAGATGTTGGCTCAGGAGGGACAGCGGAGACGCCGTACCAGAACAAGTTCGGTCACCTAAATAGAGCCGCGCTCGGTGATGCGGGGTGCGGATGGAAGCACGCTAACGCTGGTGGACGACCATCACACTCGTCTCGGAATGGGCGATCACTGCCGAGGCAACGCTGCCGACCAGGTGACCAACCAGGCCTGCGTGACGATGCGAGCCCATCACGATCAGGCTGGCTCCCTCTTGGTGCGAGGTGGCGACGATACCTTTCCAGGTCGGCGCGGCCTGGACGGCGACGCTGCGGGCTCGGAAGCCGGCCTTCTCGGCCAGCATTGCTCCGTGCGCCGCAGTTTCTTCGGCCGCCTCGTGGACGGCGGTGGCCTGGTTGGCGTCGAAATGCCGTTCCGTGGTTGGGGTAAACCCCACATCGGCCGGCTGCCACACACAGACCACGATGGCGTCGCGCGGAACGGCGAGCTCCTTCGCGGCTTGCACGATCGCCGTCTCGGCTAGGTCCGAGCCGTCGTAGGCGAACAGCACCGGTCCAGTGACGGCGACTGTGACAGGTTCAGACGGAATGGAGGTCACGTTCATCCACCCCTTCCATCGAGTCCCCAGTCGCGAGCACACGCGCCGACCGAATTCGGTCGAACAGCGGCGGCGAATACCATGCGGGGTGCAAGCCCTGCAGGAACCCTTCGATGTCCGGCGCCACTGGCCGGGCACCGCTGAGGACGTAGATGGCGACACCGATGGCGGCACCGGCGAGGGCAATTCCGAGGCCGACCCACAGGGCGATAGTGGTGCCGTCGTTGATGTTGTCCGTGACGGTGGCCGCAAAGTGGAAGAAGATCGGAGCAACCATGAACGCGGCCACCGCTCGCAGCAGCTCCACGATCGCGAACACTCGCTGAAGATTCGCCGCCGGCACTGAGAAGCCGGCGACAAAGAGTGCCGGTGCCACGGTTCCGCCGAGTCCGACGCCGGCCAATCCCGATCCGAGCAGAGCCAAGCCCGGGCTGGCCGGTACTTCGATGATGAAGATCGCTATTCCGGCGGCCAAGAAGAGCATGCCGACCAAGGGCAGGTAGTGCATCGCGCGCCTGGTGATGACCAGGCCGAGCGCGACCGCGGTGATGACGGCGCCGCCGAGTTCAGGCAGGTAGAGCAGGCCGATGTGTACCGGGCTGTATTTCTCGGACAGGACGTTGGCGGTGAGCGCGGTCGCCGAGATGGCCGCCGCGGCAGCGCACAGGGCCACCACGACTCCCGCGACCGGAATAGCACTGGTGAAGATCGTTCTGACCGTGAGCAGTGGATGCTTGGCGCGGAACTGATACACGATCAGCGCGACGATCGCGGCCAGCCCTCCGAACAAAGGCAGGATCACGCGGTTGTCCAGAAAGTTGTGACTGGTGAGCTCCGAGGCGCCGAGAAAAGCCGCGAAGCAACCGACCGCGGCCAACCCGATCGCCGGAAGATCACGGGGAGAATCCAGGTTCGCCGGTGGTGCGTCCTCGAACGTAAGGACGGCTAGCACGAGCGCGACCAACGAGACCCCGGCCACGATCCAGAACAATGGACGCCACCCGTGCGCACCGGCTTGAACTCCTCCGATCAGCGGGCCGAGTGCGACCGCTCCGAAAATGCACAGGTTCATGATCACAACGGTCGTCCGGAACCTCTCGCTGGGGAAGCCGATCGCCAGTGGCGGAACGGCTGCGATCAGCAGCATGCTCGTGCAGAGCCCCTGGATGACGTGGCCGGCGATGTACATGCCGGCATCTTGTGCGCCAGCTGCCAGGACCGAACCAACCACGAGTAGCAGGGCATAGCCGAGCAGTATCCGTCGCTGGGGCAGGTGCTGGGCGAACTGGACGGCCAGGACGGTGCCGACGGCGTAGGCCGCGTTGCCCAGTCCGGAGCTCAGGCTCATCGTCTGGGCACTCATGTGCAGCTCGGAGGAGATGATCGGCGTCAGCGGTTCCAGGGCGGCGGACAGGGCCAAGAACGGGATGAGGGCGAGCATCACCATGGCAGCGACGGCGGGGTAGCGACCGGCGAGGGGACCTTGACGCATCAGGCCACCTCGCTCGAGGTGCGCGTGGACGATGAGCGGTGCATGGCGATCCTTACGGGTTGTGCTGGACGGGCAGCGCTGGCGGGCAACTATGTCCACCAAGACGGATTCGCACGAACCCTTTTGACCCTACTAGATATTCGGAGGATGACTCCGGTTACCTAGATCACTTCCGGGGCCGGAATGATTTGCCCACGCGGCAGCAGAGGGTCAGCGCGAACCCGTGCCCGCGGGTCTGAAGGAGCGGCGTCATGACCGGACGACTTCGGCCAGAGCATCCAGGCTAGCTGCGGTGAGGTCGATCCAGCGCAGGTCATAGCCGTGGCTCGGCTCGCGATCCAGCAACCCGAGCAACGTGAGAGGTACCGTCACACCCCAGTGTCTACACTCGGTGTGTACTCGATGTCATTGAGACTCTCGACCCTTGATACCTATCCATTCGCGGTGCTTACACGGTCGAGGTGTTGCAGCAGATCATGCGCGGCGAGTTCGATCTCTTTGTGCCGCCATTCCGAGGCGCGGTACACGCAGGCGATGAGACCGGTTCGGTGGACGCGCCGAAAGTCGCCGTAGACGAAGGCATATCTGGCCTTAGTCCCGTCGTTGGCGTCCTCGGTGAGACCCAGGTGCCAGCCGGCATAGTCGGCCCAGCCGTGATGTTGAAGGTAAGCGTTCTGCGCGGCGGCGTCGGGCTGCGCGTCACCCCAATCGCTGTCCAGCACATACTGCTTGGCATCGATGAGCCGACGTGCGTGGGCGACGGCATCCTTGTTCAGGGAATAGCTCGGCATACCTTCCACCGTGGTCGGCTGGTTGGCCGATCAGCGTCCGACGGCTTTCTCCAGCTCTGCCTTGGACATTGTCGATCGACCTTTGATGTTCTTGCGCTGGGCCTCGGCGTACAGCTGGTCCCTAGTCCGGCCGCCCGGTCCGGAATGCGAACGCAATCCGCCGCGCCGCCCCGAAGAAATGTCGGACGTCGAGGTCTTACTTCTGGTCTTTGCTTCGCCGCTGCGTGCTCGTTCCTTGTTAACGGTGCGAGCCGCAATCTCTTCGGCCGTGTCTTCCGAGCGGCCACGTTTCTTCAGGCCCTCTTTGATGTGGTCATATTGACGTTCACGCTTCTTGCTCCACGCTTGCTGGGGCATGACTCTGCCTCTCGAATCGTGCGGAGGGCTGCGCTTTAGCCGGAGTTTAATGCGATCTGTTCCGTGTCTGAGTCTAGGGCGTGATTCACCAAAGCCAAAGGGTGCGAACGCGAGACTGACCGCGGAATCGATGCGGCCGCGTGCGCTTGCGAATTCGTTCGCCCGTCGGGCCGGACCTCTTGTTTTATGCTTCTGGTGCATAGGAAACTGTCGCACCCGCGGGCTGTTCGACCCGTGGCTTAGTTTATGCGACAGCCGGTTTAGGCTTACTGTGTCGGCGGAAAGTGTCGTATCCGGGTCGTAGGTTTGACTCATGACAGCGACCGAGTCAGACGGCGACGCGGCGAGCCTTGTCACGCGGGCCGGCTGCCATCGGCGAGCGTCCGCATTTGGTTCCTCCTTATCGTGTCGGCGGAAAGTGTCGTACCTCTGTCGTAGGTTTGACTCATGACAGCGACCGAGGATCAGCCCGTGGACGGGTCGTTGGTGCGGATCGATGATGCGATCTCGGAGCTGTTGGATGCGGATGTGTCGCGGCTGAGCGAGGATCAGCTGCTGGATGTGGTGCGGGCGGCGGATCGGGTGACGCGGCGGTTGGCGGCGGTGGATCACCGGGTGTTGGGTGAGGTGATCGGTCGTGGGATCGCCGAGTCGCGTGGTTATCGTGACAGCGCGA
>Ga0068863_100004383_pt1 | contig 13916 bp, 10 predicted proteins | sample KBSSwiS62_FD_66596 | JGI IMG/M metagenome (GOLD analysis project Ga0068863, IMG submission 66596) | Switchgrass rhizosphere microbial communities from Kellogg Biological Station, Michigan, USA - KBS Switchgrass S6-2 | ecosystem: Host-associated > Plants > Roots > Rhizosphere > Soil ...
GGCAGATCTTCGAGCAGGTCACCCAGGTGGCCGGGACCAACACGACGGTGCTGGTCCGCGGCGAATCGGGGACGGGCAAGGAGCTGATTGCGCACGCGATTCACTACAGCTCGCTGCGCGCGAAGAAACCGTTCGTCAAAGTGAGCTGCGCGGCGCTGCCCGACAGCCTGATCGAGTCCGAGTTGTTCGGCTACGAAAAGGGGGCCTTCACCGGCGCCGAGGCGCGCAAGAAGGGGCGCTTCGAGCTGGCCGACGGCGGCACGCTGTTCCTCGACGAGATCGGCGAAGTGAACCTCGCGACCCAGGTCAAGCTGCTGCGCGTCCTGCAGCAGCGCGAGTTCGAGCGCGTCGGCGGCACGGAAACGGTCAAGGCGAATGTCCGGCTGATCGCGGCGACCAACAAGGATCTGGAGAAGGCCATCGCGAGCGGCGCGTTCCGGGAAGACTTGTACTACCGGCTGAACGTCTTCACGATCTTCGTGCCGCCGCTCCGGGAACGGAAGGCGGACCTCCTGCTGCTCGTCGATCACTTCCTCGAGAAGTTCGCCCGCGAACACCAGCGGAGCATCAAGCGGATCTCGACGCCGGCGATCGACATGCTGGCCAGCTATCACTGGCCCGGCAACGTCCGCGAGCTCGAGAACGCTATCGAGCGATCGGTCCTGATGTGCGACGGCCAGGTCATCCACGGCCATCACCTGCCGCCTTCGCTGCAGACGGCCGAGGCGTCGGGCACCGTGACCCGCGTCTCGCTCCTCGACGCCGTCTCCGCCTACGAAAAAGACCTGCTCCAGGATGCGCTGAAGACGACGAGGGGCAACTGCGCGCGGGCCGCGCGGCTCCTCGATACGACGGAGCGGATCTTCAACTACAAGGTCCGGAACTACGGCATCGACGCCCAGCGATTCAAGTCCTAGCCTCCTGAGCGTTTTGGAGTAGTCTAGGGCGCGTTTTCCACGCGCAAAGGACACTCCGATGGCACAAGTTTCGATGACCGTCAACGGGAAGGTCCGCAAGGGACAGGTCGACCCTCGCGTCCTGCTCGTCCATTTCCTCCGCGAACAGCTGCGCCTGACCGGCACGCACATCGGCTGCGACACCACTCAGTGCGGCGCCTGCACCGTTCTCGTCGACGGCCGTAGCGCGAAGTCCTGCACGCTCTTCGCGGTGCAGGCCGACGGCTCGGCCATCACGACGATCGAGGGCCTCGCCCCCGACGGCAAGCTGCACCCGCTGCAGGAAGGCTTCTGGGAAGAACACGGCCTGCAGTGCGGCTTCTGCACGCCCGGGATGATCATGGCGGCGGTCGGACTGCTGCAAGACAACCCGAAGCCGTCCGAGCGCGAGATCCGCGAGGGGATCTCCGGCAACTTCTGCCGCTGCACCGGCTACCAGCACATCGTCAACGCGATTCAACACGCCGCCGGTACGAGGTAAGCCATGGCCGTATCACCTGTTCTCCCGAAGCTGGTTGGTCAGCGCGTCAAGCGGCGCGAGGATCCGCGCCTGATTCGAGGCGCCGGCACCTACGTCGATGACATCGCACTCGTCGGCATGCAGCATCTCGCCTTCAAGCGAAGCGACGTCGCGCACGGACGCATCCGCTCGATCGATACCAGCGCCGCCAAAGCGATGGAAGGCGTCGAAGCGGTGTTCACCGGCGCCGAGATCGCCGAATTCCTGGCGCCGATGCCGATCGGCACGCCGTTCCCGTCGCCGGACCATCGCGCTGTCGCCGTCGACACCGTTCGCTACGGCGGTGAACCGGTCGCCGTCGTCGTCGCCGCCGATCGCTATGTCGCGCGCGACGCGGCCGACGCCATTGTCGTCACCTACGAGACGCTGCCGGCTGTCGTCGACCTCGAACAGGCGATGACCGGGAATCCGGCGGTGATCCATGAGAAATTCCCCAACAACCTCGCTGTCCCGCTCGTGCCGAGCGGCACCGGTGTGAGTCCGACTTTCGAGGTCGACGACTCGGCGATCGACGCGGCCTTCGCGAAAGCGGAGGTCGTCATCTCGCAGCGGATGATGAATCAACGCCTCGCGCCGAGCGCGATGGAAGGCCGAGGCGTTGTCGCCCATTACGAGCCGGGCAAGGAGACGATGACCATCTGGTCGTCGACGCAGAACCCGCACATCCTCAGGTCGTTCATCGCCGCGATGACCGGCCTCGGGCAGGATCAAGTCCGCGCAATCGCGCCCGAAGTCGGCGGCGGCTTCGGCGCGAAGATCAACATCTATGGAGAAGAGTACGTCGCAGCGGCGGTGTCCAAGCGCCTTGGCATCCCGGTGAAGTGGTCGGAGGATCGCTCCGAGGCGTTCGTCGCCACGACCCACGGCCGCGACATTCTCTGCTACCTCGATCTCGCGGCGAAGCGCGACGGCACCGTCCTCGGTCTGAAGATGCGGCTGATCGCGGATATCGGCGCCTACAACATGCTCCTCACCGCCGCCATCCCGACGCTCACGATGATGATGGCGAACGCCACCTACGACATCCCGGCGATCCGCACGACGCTCACTGAAGTCTTCACGAACAAGACGCCGACCGATGCCTATCGCGGCGCCGGGCGTCCTGAGGCGACCTACTTCGTCGAGCGCGCGATGGACATGCTCGCGCGCGAATTGAAGATGGATCCGGCCGACGTCCGCCGCAAGAACTTCATCAAGCCGAACCAGTTCCCGTTCGCGACGCAGATGGGCGCGGTCTACGACTCGGGCGAATACGAGAAGGCGCTCGACCTCGCGCTGAAGAACGCCAAATGGGATCAGCTGAAGGCGGAGCGCGACGCCGCGCGCAAGCAGGGAAGGCTCGTCGGTCTCGGGCTGTCGATGTACGTGGAGGTCTGCGGTCTCGGACCGTCGGCCTCGCTGCCCACCGGCGGCTGGGAGCATTCCCAGGTCACGATCGAACGCGACGGCCGGATCAGCGCCACGACCGGCGCGTCGCCGCACGGCCAGGGCAACGAGACCACGTTCGCGCAAATGCTGGCGGATCAATTCGGCGTGCCGCTCGAGCACATCAGGATCCTGCACGGCGACACCGGCGTCGTGAAGCAGGGCATCGGCACCTTCGGGAGCCGGTCGCAGGCGGTCGGCGGAACCGCGCTGCACCTTGCGGGCGCTAAAGTGAAGGCGAAAATGGCGAAATACGCCGCGGCGATGCTCGAGGCGCACGAGGACGACATCGTGTTCGAGAACGGCACGATCGGCGTCAAGGGATCGCCCGCGTCGGCGAAGCCGTTCGCGACCGTTGCCGCGTACGCGTACGTGCCGGTGCCGCTGCCTCCGGGCCTCGAACCGGGCTTGAGCGACGAGGCGTTTTTCGAGCCAGCCAACAACACCTACCCGTTCGGCTGCCACATCTCGATGCTCGAGGTCGACCGTCAGACGGGCGAGCCGACCCTGTTGAAGATGGTGGCTATTGACGATGCGGGCGTGCTGATCAATCCGCTGATTGTCGAGGGACAGATCCACGGTGGCCTGGCGCAGGGCATCGGGCAGGCGATGATCGAAGAAGTGGCCTACAACGAAGACGGCCAACTGCTGACCGGATCGTTCATGGACTACGCGATTCCGCGCGCGATTGATTTCCCGCGTTTCGAGCTCGACGCCACCGTGACGCCGACGCCGTGCAATCCGTTCGGGGCGAAAGGCGTCGGCGAAGCGGGCACGCTCGGATCGACGCCGAGCATCGTGAATGCCGCCGTCGATGCGCTCAGCGAGTTTGGCGTCAAGCACATCGACATGATGCTGCGGCCTGAAAAACTGTGGCGCATCATCCAATCTGGCCAGGGAGGACGGTCGTGATCTCTTCACACTTCGAATACCGCCGCGCGACATCGCTCGACGATGCGCTGGCGAAGCTGAACGCGAGCCAGGGCGACGGCAAGTTCATCGCCGGCGGCCACAGTCTGGTCCCGCTGATGAAGCTCCGCTTGAGCGAGCCCAAGATCCTGATCGACATCGCGCGCATACCCGGACTCTCCGGCATCCGCGACAAGGACGGGAAGATCGAAATCGGCGCGGGTACGGTCCATCACGACGTCGCCTCCTCCGCGCTGCTGCGCAAGGCGTGTCCCGCGATCGCGGAATGCGCTGGCGATATCGGCGATCCGCAGGTCCGCAATCGAGGCACGCTCGGCGGCAGCCTCGCCCACGCGGATCCGGCCGCCGACTACCCGGCGGTCATGCTGGCGCTCGACGCCGAGATTCACCTCAAGGGTCCGAAGGGCTGGCGGGTCGTGAAGGCCGCCGACTTTTTCAAGGGCCTCTTCACGGTCGATCTGACCGCGGACGAAATCATCGCCGGCGTGCAGTTCACTCCCGTGAAATCTGCCGCCTACGCCAAGCTTCATCAGCGTGCATCACACTTCGCCATCGTCGGCGTCGCCGCGGCAGTGGACGTGAAGGACGGCGTGATTCAGTCGGCGCGCATCGGCGTCACCGGCGCGAGCGCGCACGCGACGCGGCTGACCGATGTCGAGAAGGCGCTGGCGGGGAAACCGGCGACCGCGGCTACCGTCGAAGCCGCGGCACAGAACGCCGGCGCGAAACTCCAGGACGTCAACGCCGACATCCATGCCAGCGAGGACTACCGGCGCGCGATGGTTGGCGTCTTCACTGAACGGGCGTTGAAGGGAGCGCTGGCGCGGGTTTAAAAGCGTGTAGATTCCCCTTACATGGCCAACGCGCGCATCCTGGTCGCCGACGATCACGCCGAAACGCGTGCGCTGATTGCCTCCCTGCTCAAGACCGAGTTCGACGTTGTCGCGACGGTCGCCGACGGGCAGGCGGCTGTCGATGCAACTGGCGCGCTGCAGCCGGATGTGGTCGTGCTCGACATCGCGATGCCCGTGCTCAACGGGTTCGAGGCGGCGGCCATCATCAGGGAGTTGCCCGACGCGCCCCGGATCGTATTCTGCACCGCCTACGATGATGTGGAATTCGCCGAAACCGCCTTCGCGCATGGCGCCACGGCGTTGGTGCTGAAGCGAGACATGCTGGTCGAACTCGTGTCGGCGGTCCGTCGGGCGCTGACGTTCCATGGCGTGTATTTCTACGAAGACGTCCCGTCACTCTCTCACACGGTTGCCAGCTTCATCGGGGAGGGATTGGTCGCCGACCGGCCGGCTGTCTTGATTGCAACGGCGTCGCACAGAGCAGCCATTCGCGAGCAGTTGACCGCGATAGGCTTCGACGCCGACGGGCGGATGGCACAAGGCGAGCTTCTGATGCTCGACGTTGATGAAGTCCTGAACTGTTTCATGGTCGACGAACTGCCAAACGCGCGGCGCTTCGAAGACACGATGAATCCGATCATCCACAGGGCGGCAGGGAGCCGGAAGCGTACGGTCCGGGCGTACGGTGAGATGGTCGACGTTTTATGGAGGAACGACCAGGAGCCCGCGGCGGTCTCGCTCGAGATTCTCTGGAATCAACTCATCGCAAGACACAAGTGCTCGCTGCTCTGTGGCTACTCGTTGGACGCCGTCGGCAAGGGCGGCGGCTACGACAGAATCTGTGATCAGCACAGCCATGTCCACCTGGAGGATTGGCTATGAGTAGCGTCTCGCAGATGTCCCCAGGAAATCGTCCGTCGGGTGAAGCAAAGCGTGCCACCGAAGAGTCCTTCCGGCTCGTGGCAGACATTGCCCCGGTTTTGATCTGGATGTCGGACGCCGACAAACGCTGCACGTACGTCAACACACCGTGGCTGGCCTTCACCGGTCGCCCGCTGGAGGCACAGCTCGGTGACGGATGGCGTGACTCGATCCATGCTGACGACCTGCCGACGTGGCTCGAGGTTCTGGCTGCGGCGTTCGGACGGCGCGAGCCGTTCAAGGTGGAATATCGGCTCGGGCGGCACGATGGCGAGTACCGATGGGTGCTCGATACGGGTCTGCCGCTGTTGGCGTTGGATGGCTCGTTGACCGGCTATATCGGATCGTGCGTCGACATCACCGAGCGCAAACAGGCCGAAGAATCTCTGTGCCGGAAGGAGACGGAGCTCAGGGAAGCGCAGCGACTTGCGGCCATTGGCAGCTGGCAATGGGACCGCGACACGGACGAAGTTGTGTGGTCGGATGAGCTCTTTCGCATTGCCGGACTGGAGCTCGGTTCGCCCGCTGCCCTTGCCGGGAGTCATCCGCAACTGTACCCGCCGGAACACTGGGAACGAATCAGACGCTGCGCCGACGAGACGCTTCGTTCCGGTACGCCTTACGAGCTCGATGTCGAGATGTTCAGCAACGGTGCACGCAAGTGGATCACGGCCCGCGGCGAGGCGCAGCGTGACGCGAATGGCCGCGTTTCAGGACTTCGGGGCACTGTCCAGGACATCACGGAACGCAAGCAGCGTGAACAGTCGTTCGATTTGTTCCGCAACCTGCTCGACCGTTCCAATGATTCGCTCGAGATCATCGAGGCCGCGACACGGCGGTTCCTCTACGTGAACGACAAGGTCTGTCGTGAACTGGGCTACAGCCGGGAAGAGTTGTTGTCTCTGACCGTGCAAGATATCAATCCGAATGCCACCGATGCCGTGCTCAAGGAAGTCGCGCGGCTTTGCGATCAAGCAGGTTTCGCGCTGCTCGAGAGCGTGCACCAGCGAAAAGACGGCTCGGTCTTTCCAGTGGAGATCAACATCAGGCCGGTCACGCTCGACGACCGGCGCTATTACGTCAGCGTGTGCCGCGACATTACCGAGCGCAAGCAGGCACAGCAGGCATTGAGCGATAGCGAAGAGCGTCTGCGGCTGGCCGCCGAAGCGGGGAAGATGTTCGCGTATACCTGGGACGCGGCCACCGACGCCATCATCCGCTCGGGTGAATCCAGCCACATTCTCGGCATCGATGCCGAGACGCCGATGACCGGCCAGCAGACACTCGCCAGGATTCACCCTGACGACCGGAATCGCGTCGTGACCGCAAGGGGCGCCCTGAACCCCCAGCACCCGCAATTGCTCATCACCTATCGCATGAACCGGCCGGACGGCTCCCAGATCTGGGTCGAGCAGTGCAGCCGGGCGTACTTCGACGACGCGGGCCATCTGGTTCGGATGGTGGGAATGGTCGCGGATATCACGCCGCGCAAGCACGCGGAAGAAGTCCTCTCGAGTTGGAGCCGTCGCCTGCTCGAAGCGCAGGAAGCCGAGCGGGCTCGCATCGCGCGAGATCTGCACGACGACATCGGTCAGCGGCTGGCGCTGCTGTCGATCGCGTTGCAACAACTGCAGCAGTTGTCATCGCCTCCGGCGGCCGGGCTTCACGGATCCCTTGACCATCTGCGGCGCCAGGCCGTGGGAATTGCCGGCGATGTACAAGCCCTGTCGCACGAACTGCATTCGTCCAAGCTGCAAGTGCTCGGCATCGTCCCGGCGATCAGGGGGTTCTGTTCGGAGCTCTCGGCCCGTCAGAAAGTCGAAGTCGACTTCAGCCACCAGGACGTGCCGGGAACCGTGCGTCCCGACATCGCGCTCTGTCTTTTCAGAGTGTTGCAGGAGGCCTTGCAGAATGCGGTGCGCCACAGCTCCGCGGTCCGATTTACGGTGAACCTCCGCGGGACGCTGAAAGCCATCACTCTGACCGTGCGCGACGGTGGACGCGGATTCGATCCCGAATCCGTTTCACAGAATGGCGGTCTCGGTCTGACGAGCATGAGGGAGCGTCTGAAACTCGTGGAAGGTGATCTCTCCATCGAGTCGCACCCTGCCAGCGGAACGACGATCGTCGCCCGGGTGCCGCTCCCGGCCGATCCAGCGGCGTGTGCCCGGGACAGCGTCGGCGTCTAGAGCCGTGCGGCTCGCGGACGGCGAATGCCGTTGCGCGATCATCCTCACTCGATCCGCAAACCCCTGCGGCGCAAGTCAGCGGTGTGACGAGGATCGCCGTGGAGATTTTCGATGAGCGGCGAGAAATAGTAGAAGGGCGATGCTCCGTCGTCATGGGCCTTGGCCTGCCACTCGAACGCTCGGTCGAGGTCGTTCGCCCCTGCATAAATGTAGACGAAGCAATGCGGCGGAACGTACCGTGTATCAGCAAGGCCCGCGAGTTCTTCAAGAATGTCGCGCACCTTGTCGTTCGCTCCACTCCTGGCGTAGTAGTGTCCGAGCACGCCGAGATAGAATGGCGCGCGACCCGACATCAACACGGTTCGCTCGCCAATGTCGATTGCCTCGGTCAGCCGCGCCTGTTGTGCACGGCACATGCCCATGACGTGAATCGCGAAAATGAAATTGGGATCGACTTCGAGACTCTTTTCACATTCCGTCACGGCCTGGTCGTAACGCCGCGCCAGAAACAGCGTGTGCGCTGTGCCGGCATTGACCAGGGGTGACAGTGGTTCTATTTCCTGCGCCTTTCGCGCCTCCACGATCGCGCTGGCGCTGTCGCCTTGCAGCACCAAGAGCCACGAATGGTAGAGCCGGGGTAGTGTCTGGGTGGGATCGAGCTCCAACGCGCGGCGAAATTCGCGCTCGGCTTCGGGCCAGTTCCAGTCGTTCTGAAGCTGGATGAATGCCAGCGATGTGTGCGCCTCCGGCAGCTCGGGGTCGATCGCGAGCGCTCGCTCGGCGGCCACTGATGCATACGCAAACGCGGTGCACGGTCTCTGAACCGAGTACACAGCCATGAATGAGTACGCGTCAGCCACTCCCGCGTAGGCCAACGCGTATCCGGCGTCCTCCTCGATGGCTTTCTGGAATTGTTCGAGCGCCGCATTCAGACCGCCATGAAAACGGCGCGTCCAGTAGAATCGCCCCTTCAGATAACACTGATACGCTCGGGGATTCTGCGTGTGCTGCCGGATGAGTGGGTGCTGCGGGAACTCGGCGAGCGTGACCTTCAAACGGTCCACGACGCTCCGGGCGATTTCATCCTGTACCGCGAACACATCCGCCGTGCGGCGGTCGTACCCTTCGGACCAGAGATGGCACCCGTCTTCGGCGCTGACCAGTTGCGCGGAGATTCGCAGACGGTCTCCGGCTTTCCGAACCGTGCCCTCCAACACCGCATCGACGTCGAGGAGCCGGCAAATGCTTCTGATGTCGGTCACAGTCTGCTTGACGTGAACGGACGATGTTCGCGAGGCCACACGAAGTCCCGGCACCTTGCCCAGTCCGGTCAGGAGCTCCTCCGCAAGCCCGTTGCAGAAGTACTCGAGGTCCTGGTCGGGTCCGAGATTCTCGAACGGCAGCACGGCGACAGACGGGATACGACGGCGGCGGCGGGCGGTGACGTTGTGCGCAACCGTCTCGTCCAACGCGTTCTGGAGTTCGAGCACGCTCACGAGATCGTGTTCCATCACTCCTGCGCCGCGATACCGCCGTGCCGGATCGCGCGCCAGCGCGCCTTCGACGACCTGCACCAGACGCGGTGGTAGATCGGGCCGGTGATCAGACAGCGGTGTCCGCTGCCGGCGCGCATGCATCGCGGCGATGCCGTCGAACGTCTCGCCTTCGACGGGATACCGCATGGTCATGAGGTGATACAGGAGCACGCCGAGGCTATAGATGTCGCTGGCGATGGTGGCGGGCTGACCGTCGAGAATTTCGGGCGCCAGATACAACGGGGTCCCGATCAACCGTGGTTCCGCCAACAAGTGCTCCGTCCGGATCTCGCCGGCGCCGAAATCCATCAGGACCACGCGGCCACCGGCTTCGCGCATGACATTGTGCGCTTTGATGTCGCGATGGAGGAGGCCGGCCTTGTGCACCGCCGCGACGGCGCGACAGACATCAATCCCGATGAGCGCCGCTTCCTGCCCTCCGAGCAACCCCCGCGCGGCCAGAACCTGCGTGAGCGTGAGACCTTCGACCCACTCCATCCACAAGCCGACGGTTCCCTGGTACTCGTCGACGCCGTAGACGGTGACGACGTTCGGATGCCGGACACGCGCGAGCAGGCGACCCTCCTGGATGACGGTCCAGGATCGCTCGGCCGCTCGCAATACCTTCAACGCGACTTCGCGTTCGAGAGCGGGATCCCAGGCCCGATACACAGTGCCAAACCCCCCGTCGGCGATCTTCCGGCGGAGCTCGAGCGCTCCCCATCGGCCCGACGTGGACTCGCTCGCAGCTTGAAGCGAGTATCGTCGAGCGGCCACGGTCGCCTCTGCGAGGGGCGGCGTCTGGCCGAACATATCCTGGGTGTGGGGAGTGCTGGCTGTCGACTCAGCGAGCGTCCCGTGCACCTTGCTCTCGGCAACGACCGCCGTGGGTGGCGGTACTGAACGATCGTCATCGGACATGATAGACATCCCCAGACGGCTGCCATTAACTGCCGCTCGATCGTCGCCAATCGCCTGATATCTCGGCGATTGCGCGAGGATATCGCATGCTGACCGCGCTCGTCGTACTCCTTCTGGCGATCCGCCTGGTTGACACGCCAGCGTGTCGAAGGACTATTACTCGGTTCTCAACTTCGGGAGGCTTTCCTATCCTCGTGCCTCCGGCAGGATTCACGGATCTCAACACACCCTGTCCGACGTGCATTGTGAGGCCGGGGAAGCCGTTGTTCTATCTGTTTGGGACGTTCACCACCGCGAGCGGCGTCCCCACGATGTCGCCGCCGAGCACCGCTATGGCGCTGGCGCAGCTCGATCGCGCGATGATCGTGTTCGGTGCGAGCACCGATGGCTTGATCGTGGATGTGCTGCGAAACACCTTCAACGAGATGCGCGGCCGTAGCGCGCCGGTGTCCCTCAAGGCCACCGGAAGTTGCAGCTCTAGCCCGTGGCCGCTGCGTACACGAAGCCGATCATGATGCTGACCGACGAATTCTCAGCGTCCGGCGCCGACATGCTGCCGGCGATCTTTCAGAGCAACCATCGCGGGACTGTTTTTGGATGGCGCACCAGGCGATTGAGGCTCTGTTGCAAACGCCTTCTCATTGAACATCTCGGAACGTGAGATCGTGACGGTTGAAGCAGGCTCTCAGGCGGCAAGGACAGCCTCCCGGCACGTTGAAGGCCGTCTTGGGAGTGCATGCGTGACGGTGTGCTCGCACCGGATGGAGAATCCCTTGCGTCGCAGCGCCTGTCTTGAGCACGGCCCAAGCCTGCTTTGCGTCGCGTACACTTCGGGCATGCAATTCAATCGCTTGATGTTCTGGCTCTTCTACAGGTTCGGCACACCGCCGTGGGAGGGGCACCCGCTCCCGGAGCGCCTGCGCGAGCTGATCGAGGGTCCGTCAGCTCTTCCACCGGGCAAAGCTCTCGATGTCGGATGCGGGACGGGCGACACGTCGATCTATCTCGCTCGGCGGGCCTGGGATGTAACGGCGTTCGACTTCATGAATGTGGCGCTCAAGAGAGCCCGCGCGAAAGCGGGGGCCGCCGCCGTCTCAATTCGCACGATGCAAGCCGATGTCACGCGCCTCACGCCGTCCGAGGTTGGCGTTGGGTTCCAGCTGATCGTTGACAACGGGCTGCTGCACGGATTGTCGGACGCGGGACGCGACGCATACGTGCGCCTGGTCAGCGCGATTGCGGCGCCCAACGCGACGTTGCTCCTCGCCGGCTTCGCGGAAAAGAAACGCCGTGGACCGCGAGGATACGATCGGCCGGAAGTCGAGCGCCGTTTCGCAGCAGGCTGGGAGCTCCTTGGGCATCGGAAGGATCCAGCGATATCGAGCCGACCCGATGATCCGGTCTATGTGTACGAGCTGCGGCGCCGATAGCGTGACTCTTCTCTGTGAGGGTTTTGTTACAGGCTCTTTAAACCAACCTTCGACTGCAGGCAGGCGAAGAAGCGCTCGAGCATCATGTGCGCGACGCCGCCGATCAGGCGCTGCCCCAGGCGCGCGATTGGACCTCCCGTGTGAACCGCCGCAGTCACATCCACGACCGTCGTCGCGCCATCGGCGCGAAGGGCAATCACTGACGTTCCTTTCACGAACCCCGCCTTTCCTTGACCTTCCACGATCAACTCATACGACGTCTCCGGAACCATCTTGGCGAGCACGACCGTCCCGTGGTACGTGCCGGTGATGGCCGCGAGGCCGACGGTCAGCGTGACGTTGTAGCGCCCTTCGCCGTCCGCCTCGAACTTCTCGCACCCCGGAACGCAGGAGGAGAGCACGGCGGGATCCATCAGCAGCGCCCACACCCGATCCGACGGTGCGTCGAACGTATAAGAACCGAAAATATCCATGTGCGCTCTGTGGCGGCTATCCGAGGGCGTTCAAGTGTATCGCCAGGTCCGCGAGATTGTTCAACGTGCGCGCCGGGAGGAAATCGTCCACGAACGGCAGCGCCGCCTGCAACCCGCGCGTCAGCGGCGCGTAGTCGGCAGTGCCGATCAGCGGGTTCAGCCACACCAGCCGATGGCAGCTTCGCTGCAGCCGCGCGATCTGTTCCCCGAGTTCCACCGGATCGCCGCGGTCCCAGCCATCGGAGATGAGCAGCACCACCGGACCGCGATGCAGGACCTGGCGGCTCCAGCGCCGATGGAACTCTCGAACCGCCTGACCGATGCGTGTCCCGCCGGACCAGTCGGTCACCGCTCGTGAGACCGAGGCGAGCGCGTCGTCCGGTCCGCTGCGGCGAAGCTCCCTGGTGACTCGTGTGAGCCGCGTGGAGAACAGGAATGTCTCGACCCGCTGGTGGCGGCGCGTCACGGCGTGGGCGAATTGCAGGAGCATGCGCGAGTAGCGTTCCATCGAGCCGCTCACGTCGCAGAGGAGGACGAGCGGGCGTGGCCGTATCCGCCGCTTGCGATGCGGCAGTCGCACGACATCGCCGCCAGTGTGCAGGCTTTCGGCGATCGCGCGTCGAAGATCGACGCGCGCGCCTCGTCCGCGAACCCACCGCCGCGTCCGGCGTTCGCCGGGAGTCCAGGCCAGGCGTGCCAGCGCGCGGCGCGCCTCGGCGAGTTCGTCCACGGTGAGCTCGGCGAAGTCCCGGTTCGCGGTGCTGTCGCGGTCGCTCCACGTCGCCACCCGTTCGGGGTCGGGCGGCTCGTCATCCGGCGCCTCGTCCGCGGTGTCTCCCGGCCCGACCACGCCCCGCAGGTCGACGACGGATATGCCGCCAGGGGCGCCCTGGTCGCGGCGGCGGTTCCGAATGGTCTCGGCGCGATCTGCCCGCCAGAAGGCATCGAAAGCGACGTCGAAGATCGGGATCTGATCCTTGCGGTGGACGAGCAGCGCACGGGACGCGTGATACACCTCGTCTCGCGAGTCGAGGTTCACATGTGCGAGCGCCTCGACGACGTCGGTCGTGCGACCGGCGTGCGTGTCGATGCCCGCTCGCTTGAGCAGCCGGCCGAAGGTCAACAGATTCTCGAGGAGGCTCATGCGCGACGCGCGATGGCGCGATCGAGCAGTTCCGACGCGCGCCGGCCGCGAAGCGCCTCGAGATCTTCCTTCGCCTTCAACACGACACCGAGCGTCTCGTCGACCGCTTCCGCATCGAGCGTCTGGCGGTCGAGCGCCACCAGCGCGGCCACCCAGTCGATGGTCTCGGACACGCCCGGCACTTTGTAGAGTTCCGCGTTTCTCAGCTCCTGCGCCATCGCCGTCACCCGCTCCGCGAGCTGCGCCGACGCTTCCGGCACGCGCTGTCGAACAATCGCCAGTTCCTTCTCGAACGACGGATAGTCGATCCATTGGTACAGACAGCGCCGCTTCAGCGCGTCGTGGACCTCGCGCGTGCGGTTCGACGTGAGGATGACGAGGGGAGGTTCAGCCGCCTTCACCGTGCCGAGCTCCGGAATCGTGATCTGAAACTCGGCGAGCAGCTCGAGGAGAAAGCCTTCGAACTCCTCGTCGGCGCGATCGATCTCGTCGATCAGCAGAACGGCAGGGCGCGTGCGCGACGGATCGATGGCGCGAAGCAGGGGTCGCTTGATGAGAAACGCTTCACTGTACAGCTGCCGCCGCGCGCCCTCTCGCTCGAGCGCCCGCGTCGCATCG
>Ga0068863_100004390_pt1 | contig 13904 bp, 12 predicted proteins | sample KBSSwiS62_FD_66596 | JGI IMG/M metagenome (GOLD analysis project Ga0068863, IMG submission 66596) | Switchgrass rhizosphere microbial communities from Kellogg Biological Station, Michigan, USA - KBS Switchgrass S6-2 | ecosystem: Host-associated > Plants > Roots > Rhizosphere > Soil ...
CCGATTCACGGAAGCGTCCGAGCGGGGGTTCCCCCGTCGGAAAACACCGACTCCGGAAAATGATTGTTGTCCTGGCAGACGTATTCGAATAGCTCAAGCCCATCGGTCCATCTCAGGTTGAAACCGCTGGTCCACGGGGCGGTATAAGCACCGGGATCATCGACGGTCACCTCGTACTTCAATGTATTGAAATCGACCCGAGTGAATTTCTCGGTGAGATGAAGCTGCCCGGTATGCGGCAGGCCGTCTCGGTTCATCCAGAATTTTTCGTTGAAACCAATAGCGTCAATGACGAGCGTATCGCCTTCCCAGTGTCCAATGGAATCGCCGTAAAAGCTGGGGATGAGATTCGTCGGGTGCTTTCGTCCATCCATATAGATTGTCCGGAACGAATGCGGGCCTCCGATATCGAAGATGTAAATGCGCTGAAGTTCCGGCATCTCGACAATTTCAAACCCGTAAGGAGTAACGAATTCCCGGGGCCCTCCCGATGCCTTGCAACGCGCGTGCGGCTCGAACCGCAGGAATTCGGCATGACGCTCATTCACAATGGCCCGCGCCCATGGCTGAAGCGGAATGCTGTCAATATGCAGCGGTACATTTGCGGACGCACGGGGTTCATAGCTGTTCGGGTTATTGGCAAGTCGACCATCTCCCTGCCAAACCCCTTTTTCTCCATTGCGCGGGCCCAATAGCGCGTGTCCGTCCGGCCCTCTTGGCGCAGGCTGCGCTGACGACGCAACAGCTCCACGGCCTGCGTTTTGTGCATTTGAAGGGTTGATCAAAAGAAATAGGGCGCCAGCGGACAGCATCCAAAGAACAATCCAACGATGATGCACAGCGACCTCCCGGGAAATAGAGATCAGGATACTAGCGCAGTCTGAAGTCCTGTACAAAGACGAACGGAAATGGAAACAAACGAAAACAGGGCCAGAACCCTTGTCGGATTCTGGCCCTGTTTTCAATCAGCCCGCCGATTGCTCGACGGGCTGCAAATGGACGATTAAAAGGTTAGCCGTAACTGGCCCTGGAATGCCCGGTTGCCGGTCTTCGTTGTGATCTGACCGAATGGGCTATTCGAGTTCATATTCAAATTTGGAGCACCCGGTGTCGGATGGTTCAGAACGTTCGATGTATCGATTCGAATCTGAAAACTCTTCGATTCACTGATCCGGAAATTCTTGCCGATGTTGGCATCGAGCGTGTAGTTCCCGAGATTGCGAATCGTGTTCTGCCCCAGAGTACCTCTTTGACCCGGCAGAGGATGCTGCAGAACAACGACTCCCGAGCGAACGCGGGTCTGAGGGATGGTGTTGCCGGGACTTGCAGGGTTGTCGACATTGATGCTGTCGGTTATTGTAATTGCGCCCGGCGTACCCGTCGGAACGATATAGGCCAGGGCATTCAGTGTACACCGACGGGTCGCGCCACCATTCAGGTTCTGCAGAGCTGTAACGGTTGAGCATTGTGGATCCGGCACGGTCGCGAACAAATCCCCGAAGTAGCGTCCTTCGTAACCTGTGGGTATTCGTGTATCCCACGTTACTCCGCCGTCACTCAATGCCCTCAGAGCTGCATCCGTAAATGGCGTCGAAACAATATCCGGCGTGCCATTGCCGTATAACATACTCTGAGCCGCAAGGTTGCTGTAGCCGCCGGTGTTGTAGTTGTAGATCAATCCCAATTGCCACCGTTCGATAATTCGCGCCACTGTCCCTGTGGTGTTACCGAACATTAGTTTGTTGGGACCGAACGGCAGTTCGAATGTTCCATTGGTGCGAATCGTCTGCGGACGGTTGTTATTAACGATCGTATAGTCGTCGTGCCGATCCACCGGGTTTGTAAACGCATTGTTGGCACCATTCTGGCTAAAGGGAATCGCCAATCCCAGGTTCTTGCTGAAGGTGTAGGTTCCCTGCACACTGACGCCCTGGATAGGCCGGAATGTGGCCTCGATCTGCATCGAATGGTAGTTGTTGTGATCGAGATTCGTCAGGTAGCTGATGCCGGCGTACTGCGGATTGTTGACGATGAAGTTCTCTGGGAAGAGCCCGCTGAACCTCATCGCAGCTCCGGTAACCGCATTGATTCCAACCGGCAGATCCGGAAGACCGCAATTGCCCGCCGCTCCTGTCGTGCACGCCGCGCCAGCGGCCTGTTTGTTGTAGTTGAGCGTGTTTATGGAGGCGGCAATTGCCGAATAGTTTCCAAGCGCCAGGTTCGAATTGAACGTGGGGCTGCTTCGCATCTGCTGTGCTGCGGTTTGACCAGCATCTATTCCAATTCTTCCGAAGGGGGGTGCGCCCGAAGGGGGGGTCCCACAGGGACTGACGCCGGTAGATTGATTTGCGCAAAGATTGATTCCAGCGAACATCTGATCCAGCAGAGGGGACTCTCCTCCAGTTCGAATGCTGTCAAACTCATTTTTCAGACCGTTGTACAGGAAGTTCGCGGAGTTGAACTGGGTCATCGTCCGATACTGCTTGACGGCCAGCGTGCCAATATAACTCGCCGTGACCGTAAGGTTCCGCGAAACCTGACGCGCTATCGACAACGTAAGGTTCTGAACATAGGGCGACGAGAGGTTCGCATCGAAAACATTCACCGCTTGAGTCCGGTCGGTGATACGGATTGGAGCCATCGGGGTATTGGTCGGAGGCACTGGAACGGCCGCATTCAAGTCCGTCATATCCAGATAGAGATTCGTGGGGTCCGCATAGGTGGTGCTGTTTGTTGCTCCTGGGGGGAAAGCAATCGGAATTTCGATCTGATTGAACCGGCCGCCACCCTGATATGTAATCTGGTAGCCGCCGCGCACGGTGGTTTTGCCTTCACCCCAGAAAGGCACCTGCCATGAAAAACCGATGCTCGGGCCGAAGTTATTCAGGTCATTCCTATACAGCGTTGTGCTGCTGTTGGGCGAGTTTGGACCAACAAACTGCTCCTTCAGGATCAGGGATGGATCGTAGCTAGTGGATGCGCCAGGCCCCACAGGCCGAGGAGCCCAGAAGTCACTAAAATCACGTCCGGAAATTCCGAACGCCGCGTCGCCGCCTCCCACGGGGGAAACCGTGAGACCGCGCGTGTGGTACGGCACACCGTAGTATTCCCACCGCACACCCAGGTTCAAGGTCAGATTCTTCGAGACCTTATAATCGTCCTTGGCGAAGGCCGACATCTCCGTCTGGTGTAGCGGAGTCGTAATGACGTGAGAGGTGCGATAGTCGGAAAATGTGGTGTCCGTAGGATTCGTCAGCCAATACGTCTCGTTGATGGAAGAGAGTGAACCCGCCAAAAAGTCCTGAAGGTTTCTCACAGCACTAGCAGTCTGGGTTCCGAGAGTTCCAAAGGCCGGATTCGTGTTGTTGATTCCGATACCTCCCGAGGTGATCTGAGGAGCACCCGGAGCTGAACCGCCGATGGTCTGAACTTCCGTACCGAAATTGGAAAAGAACGGGAATGTATTAACCTTGCTGGTAGTACTGTTCTCACGCAGCTCATAACCAAACTTCAATGCGTGGTTTCCCGCCGTCCAGCTCAGCGTGTCGCCCAAGGTATATGATGGCGTTTTGTCCACCGCATAGGCAGTCAACGCCGCATTGACACCGCAGCCCCCTGGAGGCCGCGCGCCCGTAATCGGGTAGCAGAAACCCAGAGGTCCACCGGCTCTTGCAAGGACTCGAACGCCATTCACGTCGGGCGGCAAATAGGCATTGATCAACTCCTGATAATTCTCATCCGTACGGGACCAGGGAGCAACCACGTTCGTTCCGGTTTCCTTGTAACCGAAGCGAGCCTCATTCAGCAGACTAGCGGACAGAGTGGATGTGAATGCGGCCGTGACGACAATCGGACGGTGGAAATTCTTGTTGCTGAACGTGCCCGGCCAGCCCTGATACACGTCATCGGAGTGGACGCGCTCGTAGCTGACATTGACGTTTGCCTTGTGCTTGGCGCTGAAATTCTGATCGATCTTCACGTTGATTTGTTTGCGAATACCGGTGTCTTCACCAATGCTGAACAGATTATCCAAACCGGTGTTGTGGCGCAGCCATCGGAACCCCGCCGTGTTCAGGCCATCGCCGATTTCATAATTATTTGGCAGTGGCATGTACGCCAAAGTACGGCTGATGAATCCAGTCGAGTCCAAAGCAACTCGGTTAGAATCCCAACCGGAGGTCGCGCCGACAGGAATCAGATTCGACGCGTTTACCGCAGCGCCAGAGCAGTCATTCGTTGTCGGGTTGCTCGCGAGAGGGCCGAAAACACTTCGGTATTGCAAATTGCTCGGGGTAACGCCATCAGGCTGGGTTACAGGAGATAGCGGTGTTCCATCAAGGTTCACTACATTCGTGGACGGCGTGGCTGTTCCAATACCCTGCCTTGAAGCCGACAGCGCGCCAAGACCTAGGGTAACAGCAGGAAAACCTTGTGCGTTGCCGTTTCCGTTGTTCCATCCGTCATAGTATCTAAAGATTCCCATTCTGGCGCACGGTGTGAGAACGTTGAAGTTCGTCAGTGAACGCTGCAGGGATTGATTGAAATCGAATAACGCAAAGAAGAACGTCTTGTTCTTGACGATGGGACCGCCGAAACTGGCCGTGCCCTGATTCGTATTGTTCCAATTCACCGGTGTTGCCGAGGGCGTCGTTCCAGCAGGCGTACCCGGAGGAAGCGTTCGATTGGCGTTGTTGGACCAGGTATTCGGATTCAGTGCCGAATTGCGGATCGTCCAGACAGCAGAACCCGTAAATTTGTTGGTTCCAGAACGCGTTGTGATCTGAACCGTTCCGTTACCTCGGCCGAGCTCGGCATCGACGGGAGCCAGGATCAACCGGACTTCTCCAACGAGATCGGGATTGATGACCGTTGCGGAGTTGATTCCCGTCGGGTATCGGGTATCACTGACAATCACACCATCGCGAACCGTGGCGATATTCTGTGCGCTGACGCCGGCAAATGTCGTTCCTTCGCGACCGAAAGCACCGTTCTGGATATTGTCGACACCCGACAGAGTGGTAATCAAGCTCAGCACATTGTTTCCGACCAATGGAAGGTCGCGCACTTTCTGTTCGCTGAGAGCCTGTCCGATGCTGGCGCCGGACGTGGCGATAATATTTTGAGCGGAAATGTTGACGTCCACAGTTGTCGCGCTCGCGGATACCGCCATTTTGAAGTTGTAACGGTAGCTCTGTGACGCGCCGACAATCACATCGGTAATGTTCTGGGTCGCCAACCCCGTCAAGGATGCACTCAGCGTGTATTTGCCCGGCAGCAAGCTGGCAAAGTTATATGCGCCTGTTTCATTCGAGATCGTCGTTGAAACAACGCCCGTATCGATAGCAGTCGCTTTTATGGTGACGCCTGGGATCAGAGCACCGGAGCTATCGGTTACGCTTCCTGTGACTGTAGCAAATCCGCCCTGACTGAATGCATTTATGGAAAAAATCAGCGAAAGCAGCAAAGCTGCCGCTACGAAGTGCCTGAGCATGTGGTTTCCCCCCCGGGAAATGGCGGCTGAAGGTTGAATCCTTTCCCTTAGCCTGCAAATTTGATTACGAACGTTACCGTGGATTGCCCCTTGTTCGATACTGTGGTTAAACAAACCGCGAACTGGGCGACATAAAATCACTAACTACCCTACTTAGTCAACCTTAATTCAGCAAGAGACGGGTTTGTTGCCGGGATGCTGAGCTCAACTCCAAACGGAAATCCGCAAGTTGGGATGGCAATTACGGCAGGAGACTCTGCATGGATTGCTTCAAAATCTCCACCATGCGATCGATTTCGCCGCATGTCACATTTAACGCGGGCATGAAACGCAGAACCGCCGGCCGGGGCGCATTGATGAGCAATCCGAGTTCAAGCGCCGCGTCGACAATCGACGAAGCGACGGGTTGATTCAGCTCGATTGCCAGGAGGAGACCCTTGCCACGTACATCGACAATCCCGAATTCCCCGGAGAGCGCGGCCAGCTGTGCAGCAAAATAAGTTCCGCTGCTTTCCACCTGGGCAAGAAACTCCGGCCGGGAGACTTCTCGTACGACGGCATCGCCGACGGCAGTCATCAAGGGATTTCCATTAAATGTTCCACCCTGATCTCCGGCTTCAAACAGGCAGACCTCTTCACGTGCCAGCAGCGCCGTCAAGGGCACACCGCCTCCGACACCCTTGCCGATCGTCATAACGTCCGGCCGAATGCCCGCGTGTTCAAAACAGAACATGCGGCCCGTTCGGCCAACCCCGGTCTGGATTTCGTCGAAGATCAGCAATACACCGTGCTCATCGGCAAGTTCGCGCACACCACGGAGAAACGATGTCGAGAACGGAATCACTCCCGCTTCACCCTGGATCGGTTCCAGCATCACGGCTGCCGTGTTTGGCCCGATCGCACGACGCACTGCAGCAAGGTCTTCGCGCGGCACGCGGACAAACCCGGGAACCTTCGGCTCATAGAGTTTCCTCCATTGAGGTTTTCCCGAAGCCGACATCATGGCCAGCGTACGGCCGTGAAATGCGTCTTCGAATACGACAACTTCATAGGCGCCATCCCGCCGGCTCGAACCCCACTTGCGCGCAAGCTTGATCGCACCTTCGTTGGCCTCGGCGCCACTGTTCGCGAAAAACACGCGATCCAAACCGGACAGGCAGGCAAGCGATTTGGCCAGTGTCATCATCGGCTCGTTGTAATATCCCGGCCCGACATTGATCACACGTCCGGCCTGAGCCTGCAATGCGTCACGAACGACCGTCGAGCTGTGACCGAGGGAATTGACAGCCCATCCCTGAACGAAATCGAGATAGCCCCGCCCATCGGATCCATAAAGCCAGGAACCCTCACCACGCACGAATGTTTTCGCCGGACGATGGCTGGTGAACATCACGGAATCAGAGGATGCATAAGTATTCATGGTGTTGCATAAGTATGCACAACAGCACAAACCATTGGAAGAACGAATTGCGACTCGATATCGCAACTTCCACAACGCCATTGACGGAGGTTGTTAAATGATGCATCTTACGTACCTACATGACAACACAACCTGCTCCCCAAAGCCTTTATGACCAGCTCGGCGGCCAGCCCGCAGTGGATGCCGCCGTTGATATTTTTTACCGCAAGGTTCTAACCGACGATCGCATCAGCAGATTTTTTGATGGCATCGATATGGATCGTCAGATCTCCAAACAGAAAGCGTTTCTGACCATGGTGTTCGGCGGGCCAGCGCATTACACGGGCAAAGACATGCGTGCAGGCCATTCTCATCTTCTCGCGATGGGTTTGAATGATTCGCATGTCGACGCCGTCATCGAAAACCTGGGCAGCACGCTGAAAGAACTGGGCGTCGCTCCGGAAGTGATCGGCAAGGTGGCCGCACTGGCGAATTCCGTTCGAAACGACGTACTGGGTCGATAAAGTTCGTGGCAAGTATCCGGTATCGGGAACAGGAGTTTCCTCTCCTCGAGAATGAAAGTGTTCTCGATGGGCTGCTCCGAAATGGCGTTGCCGTAACTCATTCCTGCAGAGCCGGTGTTTGCGGATCGTGTCTGATGCGTTCTGCCGCCGGCCCTCTTCCTGTACGAGCTCAGAGCGGTATGAAAGACTCCTGGAGAGAGCGGGGATATTTTTATTCCTGCTCGTGCATTCCGGAGTCCGACATTGAAATCTCCGACACGGGTGCCGATCTGCGAATCGAAGCCACCGTCACTTCTCTCCAGCCGTTGAGTGGGGACGTTATGCAGGCAAACCTCCGAACGGATTCGCCGGTCGATTTTCGTGCGGGGCAGTACATCACCCTGGTTCGTGGGGATATCGCGAGAAGCTACTCCATCGCGAGCCTTCCTGAAAACAGCGAAATGGAGCTGCATATTCGCAGAATTCCGGGCGGCCGCATGAGTGGCTGGTTTCACAGCGAAGCTCAGCCCGGTGATCGGATTTCCATCGTCGGCCCATCGGGGGAATGTTTTTACGTCTCCGGACGCGAAGACCAGCCTCTGCTTCTGGCTGGAACCGGAACGGGGCTGGCTCCTCTTTATGGAATCGTTCGGGATGCCTTAAAGCATGGTCATCGCGGACCGATTCATCTGTTCCACGGAGCCCTTCATAAAGGAGGCCTATATCTGGTCGATGCCCTCCGCCAGCTGGCGACAGAGAATTCTCAACTGCAGTACATCCCTTCAATTCTCAACGGTGTTGAAGAAGACGGCTGTGCCCTCGGAACCATCGACAACGTCATCTTCGGCCGGATCCCGGTCCTTTCAGGATGGCGTGGCTTTATCTGTGGCGATCCTGGAATTGTGCAGATTCTCAGGAAGAAACTTTTTCTTTCAGGTATGGCATCGCGCGACATTTTTGCGGACGCATTCCTGCCAGCCGCTCCGCGCTGAACCTAAATGCAGTTGACGCTTCATGCCGATTACGCATTCCGCGTGCTGCTCTACCTGGGCAGCCAGCCTGAAGGCCATGTCGCTTCGACGAGGGAAATCAGTGAGGCCTACGGAATCTCCCGGCATCATCTGATCCGCGTGGCTCAAACCCTGGCCCGGCATGGCTTCGTGACGATTTCCGGTGGACGTGTTGGCGGACTGTCGCTGGCAGGCGATCCGCAAACGATCCGCCTTGGGGATGTCATTCGCAAGGCGGAAACCAATTTGCAGGTGGTGGAATGCTTCGACAAGGAGACCAATACCTGTCCGATTATTTCCGTATGTCAGCTCAAGCCGGTTCTCAATCTTGCCCTGAACGCATTCCTCTCGGTTCTGGACGAATACACGCTGGCCGACATGCTGACGGAGAAGCACGGAACCCGTCTGGCAAAGATCCTCACTTCACGGAATCCGAATTAGCGCTGTCCCGGCCAGCGCGTATCGATGGGCTTCTTCGGATCGGCAGTGATCTGAAGATCGGCGCAGTGGTGATACGAAAAATCTCCCTGCGCATTCAAGCCATGCTCGGCCATGAACTGGATGATCTGAAGCGTACATTTCGGGCAATTGATGTTCGGGATATCGATGTCGGTTTCAAACGCGTCCGCGGAGCGAGCCGTATGCGCAAATAATCCATCTGCCAGCACAGGGATCACAGGCGGATTCTGAATCGCAGCCGACACGGACTGCGGTCCACGCGCGCCTTCGCGAGTCGTCACCATGGGGTCCGGCGGCAGTTCGGCACGCGAATTCACGGCGAGCGCCACACGATAGTGTCCGGGGTGGTAAACGGTCTCCTGGACCTTGATATGAAGTTTCTGGCCGCCCGGAATCTTGTTGACGACGTTACTCGGCATGCCCGGATTGGCCGTCGTTCCTCCACACGGCGCCGCCTTCTGCGGATCTCCGTTGTCCGCTTCGATGATCCAGCCCTGCGGTGCAAGCAGCTTGAAATGCGCGCTGGCGCCGGGAGCCATCGCCAATACAACCAGGACACCCAGCAACCCATAAATTACCTTTTTCATACCGTCCTCCTCGTGAAATTAAAGAAAGAGGATCGGATCAACGGTCAATTCTCAATTTTCGTCCAAGTGGTTGAGAATTGACCATTGATCCGATCCCTGATTCAAGCCTTGCAATGAACCGGGCGCCGCAACCTCCAGGTTCCACGGAACTACCGTCCGGCCGGTGGAGCGCCGCGCTGCGCAGGAGCTGCAGGTGCGGCTCCGCGAGTGCCGGGAGCAGGAGCGGCGATTGTGCCGTAGTCCCAGTGCTCGTCGGCTTTGCCATCCATGATTCTCCACATATCAAACCATGTCGTCGTATACATCTTCGTCGGGTCGCGGGGATCTGGCAGCGAGCGCGCAACTGCGACCGTCACATAGTCTCCTTCCGCGACAACCGATACAACCTGCGTGGTCCAGCTGTTCTTGTCCGGAATTGGCTTTGACGGCCTCCCGGCGAAAAAGGCCAGCACCGGCTGAAGGCCGGAAGCAACATTGGGGTTGTGCTGGAGATAGCGGGGAGTCAAATACATTGGAGCGAGATCCCAGTGCCCGGCCTCCAGCAGGTCCCGCATGATATGCATGACCACCTGCTTGTTGGCATTGAGCTTTGGATCCTTGCTCGTAAACAGGGATTCCGGGTCCTTTGATCCGACAACAGGTTCCTGCGCCCCGAGAGGGATGCCGCAAAGAATCACAACCGAAAGAGCGAATACGATGGATTTGAAATGGTTTCTCATGGGCGTCATGTTTGGATACTCCGGAAATTGTGTCAAGACTATTCAGCCCGGCCGTCTGGCATAGAATACGACCTGATGATTTCAGATTTCACCAAAGAACACACGACACGATATGTTGCCAACGCCGTGTTCACGCAGGCGGCGTTGTTTTTCAAGGACGGCAGTCATCTGACTTTCGAACACACGAGCCGGGAAAATCGTTGGGCGCGGCCGTCAACGGACGGAACAACGGCAGACACCGTCTGCCGCGCGATCGCGCAATTTCGGCTCAACGCCAAACACCTTCAGCTGTTTTTCGAAGACGGGAGCAACGTCGAGTTTAGGCAGCAGATCTGATAAATGTTCGGATTTTCCACCCCGCGCTTCCGCTATGGCGCCGAACACACAAAATTCTTCGCATCGTCGGCGCTTCCAGTACCGGAGTACTTTGCAAGCTGGGGAAACGGGCACAGCGGACGTGTCATCGGAGTCAGTCCGCCTCTTCCTCCGCCATTGCGCGTGGCGATGATCTGATTTGGCGCGGTCCCCTTTTCCTTCCAGGCTTCCATGGCGCCAAGAAAATCCGCCTGGTCTGGCCCGACACCTCCACTGCAATGGCCCATTCCCGGCATGAGGAATAATCGGATCCAGTCCTCCTGCTTTGTACTGCCCAGCGACTTCGTCACCGCGTTGTAGTAATTGATGGTGTTCTCCGGTGCCGGGCCGGGATCCGCCCAGCCGTGATACAGGAGCAGCTTTCCGCCGCGAGCTTTGAACTTTGCAAGATTGGGATCGCTGGATTCGATCACCGCTCCACCATTCTTCAGCGCCAACGCCAGATCGGTATCGAGATCGAACGACATCAAATCGAAATTTGCATTCTGGCGTCCGAGATAGCGCGGCATATCCGCAAACAAAGGATTCATCGCGGCGGCTGTTGTGGGAATGCGCCAGCCGAATTCGAATCCCGGGGAATGTCCCGGATAAACCATCTCGCCGGACTTCGTGGTCACTGGAGCGTAGGCTTTCTTTGCGGAATCCACCTGTGCTGCGGTGAAACAGTCGGCCCCATCGCCTCCCTTGCAGAGGAGCGTTGCCGGATCGAATTTGCAGGTTCGCGGATCGCTGACGATCCCGTCCTTGACCCCATCCTTTTCGTCACAGGCCGCAACAACGGCATTATTGAAAAGGGTTACTTTGCCTGCGGGAACCAGACGCGCGGGATCCCTCAACATTTCCACCTGCAGTGACACCTGGGATTCATTCAAGTGCACCTGGTTGTATACCGGCGCCCCCGCAATGATTGCATCAAAATCCTCGGGGTATCGTTGCGCTTCCATCAATCCCTGTCGGCCGCCGGTCGAACATCCCTGGTAATACGAGAGCGACGGCGCACGCTTATAGAACGCCTGAATGATGGACTTCGACTGAACGGCCATTTCATGCATCGAGCGATAGCCGAAATCAATGACCTTCTCGGGATGACCTACGACGAAAGCGCCGCTTCCACCCTTGTGCCCCGTATCGTTCGAGGCCGCGGCATAACCTCTTGCAAGTCCCGCCAGGACGGCGGCGGTCTCGATGTTCCCTGCCCAGCCTCCATTTCCAACTGCAAGAAATTTTCCATTCCAGCCTTCTGCCGGCATTCTCAATTCCATTTCGATGTGCGAATCACTCGAGGGGGCCAGGACTGCAGTCACTCGGCAATGCGCGGGAACTGGAGCGCCGGATCCGCGGCCTGCACGACCTGCAGCGGCCGCGCCATCGGGAACGAATTCGGCCGCAGTGATTGTCGTGTTGGGCAGAGACAGCGTTTTCAGCGCCTCGCAGGGAGCCTGTTGTGCGAGAGCCGCGAAAAGGACAAATGTCATTCCGGTTATCATTTCCGAAACCTCCTTCGGATTCCTGTCCGGGAAAACAGCAATCGCGGCAAGTGTTGTACTGACATTGTGGAATGTCAACTTCTATAGGAACGGTCTATGAAGTTGTGAATGAATTGAAGGAGAAGGAGAAGCAACTCCCCTCCTGGAACAGGAGACATCTGAGGTTTACGTTCAATAGGAAATTTCATATGCGACTCAAAGCTTTTCCACAGCAATAGCGATTTTTTGCACGAGCGGTGACTGTTGTTTGGCCAAAGACCGCAGATAGATTTCTTCCTGGTAAGGGAGTCGCTGCTTCCAGCAACGGAACAGAAGACGAATCCATTTATATGCCAGGGACCGGACTGCCGCGTTGTGCTTCTTTCCACGTTCGATTTGGATTTGGTAATAGGCCTTCGCCCAACCGCACCATCGTCTGGAGTGGTCCGCAAATTCATGAAAGGTCTGTCGGATAAATTTGGGGCAGGCCATGCGCCAATGTACCCAATGCTGCTTGCCACTTTTTTCAGTAACCGGCGCAATTCCGGAAAACTGCTGCATTTCGGAAGCGGCCTGATATCGATCCCGATCCGCGCCGAAGGCCGCCAATAGGCGTGGAGCCAGAGCTGCACCCGCCCCAGGGAAGCTTTCAAAGATGGGGCGATCGGGATGCTTGCGAAAAACTTCTGCGATCTTGCGGTCAAATTCTTCAATGCTGTGGAGTAAAGCCCGCAGTTGTGGAATCAGCGCTTGAACCATCAGCGTGCTGTACTCCAGAACCGCTTCATCCGCAGTCAGTGGCAGCGCCTGATGGAATTGCTGTAGCTGCTGCTCCAGATCCAGGTAGGGACGCGGATGTTTTTCGTAAAAACGAAGAATCTGGCGGCGGCTGCTCTGTTGCAAGGCCTGCAATGTGGGCCACTGTTCGAGGAAGTCGCATGCCCATTGCGTATCCAACGCGCCGCTCCAGAGCAAGGCTTGCGGATAATAGCTTTTAAGCAAAGCCGTCAGCTGATTGGTCAGCGCGGTGGCCTGGTTGACCAGATTCCGCCGTCCCTCGGTCATTAACCGCAGACTTCGTGTCTGCGCGTCATCGGCTCTCCAGGCTCGAAAACGGTCTGGGTTTTGCCGCACCATCTCGCCCATCAACTCGGCATCGACCGGATCGCTCTTTGCTCCGCTGCCATAAAACGCTTCCCGGTAACGGCTCAGCGATTTTGGATTGATAACGTACAACACCAAAAATTCGCACCCCATTAAGACATTCAGCAAGGGGCCCTTGCCCTGCTCCAGTATTACCGCGACCTTGCCTCGATTCCCATACCGCAGTCGCAACTGACCGATCCATTCGGCCAACGCCTCTGGAGACTGCTCGACCTCCAGATGTTGCCTCCGACCTGTCGCCACATCATAGAGACTCATGTCATGCTTGTCGTTTGCCCAATCGATACCTATCCACGCTTGTATTTGCTCATCTGCCGCCATCTTCTGAATCTATTTCCTTTCTAAAATTCACGATCATCACCGCGGCTCAGGAACACATCGCAGCCCTTATAGCCGAGTCCTCGAAGGACAACATCTGAGTATGCGTTTGGCTCCTGGCTTGGGCCGAATCCGAATGTCTCCTGTTAACCATGCCAACTGGTCGGGGTGGGGTATTCGTAATCCGGCCCTGCGGGCTTGTAGAAACTTTTCCACATTTCCACAGCCATCCACAAAGAAAGAAAAAGAACCAAAAAGAAAGAAACGCGACGACGGTTCCCTTTCTTCTCCTAATTTTCTTACTTGTTTTGAACTATAAGGGGTGGCCGAAGGCCGGGGTGGTAGTAAGCTCGATATGGCTCTCTTTGATTCCAATGAACAAATGGAGCGGAGAGTTGTTCGATCCATCTACC
>Ga0068863_100004391_pt1 | contig 13903 bp, 12 predicted proteins | sample KBSSwiS62_FD_66596 | JGI IMG/M metagenome (GOLD analysis project Ga0068863, IMG submission 66596) | Switchgrass rhizosphere microbial communities from Kellogg Biological Station, Michigan, USA - KBS Switchgrass S6-2 | ecosystem: Host-associated > Plants > Roots > Rhizosphere > Soil ...
TGGGCGCGGTGTGCTTTGCGGTGTCGGACGGAATGATCGGGATCGGCAAGTTCGTGTTGGGTTCAGAGGCGTTGGCCGTGCCGATCTGGTGGGCGTACGCCGCCTCGATCCTGCTCATCACGGCGGGCTTCTTCTTCGGCCGCGCGTCTGTGCCCTCTGCTAGACCTGCTGCGTGAGCACCACCCGCCAGCAGGCCGAGCACGAGCCGATCGCGCGTGTGCTGCCGATGTTGACGGTGCCGCATCTGGACCGTGAATTCGACTATCTGGTTTCGGCCGAGCAGTCCGACGACGCGCAGCCCGGTGTGCGGGTGCGGGTGCGCTTCCACGGCAGGCTTGTTGACGCCTTCGTGCTCGAAAGACGTTCTGAAACAGACCATGTCGGCAAGCTCGGCTGGCTCGACCGTGTCGTTTCGGCCGAGGCGGTGCTGACGCCCGACGTGCGTCGTCTCATCGACGCGGTGGCCGCGCGCTATGCAGGCACCCGCTCCGACGTGTTGCGGCTCGCCGTCCCGCCGCGGCACGCCAACGTCGAAAAACAACCAGCCCCTGACTTGGCGCCGCTCGCCGTCAAACCTGTCGACACCGCCGCGTGGGCCGCCTACGGGCGCGGCGAACAGTTCCTTGCCGCCCTCGGTGACGGCCGCGCCGCCCGCGCAGTGTGGCAGGCGCTACCGGGGGAGCGGTGGACCGACCGGCTGGCCGAAGCCGCCGCCGTAACGGTCAATTCGGGCCGCGGTGTATTGGCGATCGTGCCCGATCAGCGCGACGTTGATGCGTTGCACTCCAGCGCAATTCGATACATCGACGAGGAGCGGGTGGCCGCGTTGTCCGCGGGACTGGGCCCCGCGCAGCGCTATCGCCGTTGGCTGTCTGTGCTGCGCGGCGGCGCGCGGATGGTGATCGGCACGCGCAGCGCGGTTTTCGCACCGGTCGCCGATCTCGGGCTGGCCATCGTCTGGGACGACGGTGACGACACCCTCTCCGAGCCCCGCTCTCCCTATCCGCACGCGCGGGAGGTGGCGATGTTGCGCGCCCACCAACTCCGTTGTGCCGCATTGATCGGCGGCTACGCCCGCACCGCGGAAGCGCAGGCGCTGGTGCGCAGTCGGTGGGCGCACGACTTGGTGGCGCCCCGTCAAGTTGTACGCGCCCGCTCGCCTCGTGTCGTCGCACTGGACGACAGCGGCCACGAGCAGGAGCGCGACCCGGCGGCGCGCACGGCCCGTATTCCCTCACTGGCTCTGCGGGCCGCGCGGACCGCCCTGCAGGCCGGGCATCCCGTGCTGGTGCAGGTGCCCCGGCGCGGCTACATACCGGCGCTGGCGTGTGCGCGGTGCCGCACCGTCGCGAGGTGCAGACACTGCACCGGACCGCTGTCGCTGCTGAACCGCGACGCCGCGGTGTGCCGATGGTGCGGTCGCGAGGAGCCGGCGCTGCGCTGCGCGCGCTGTGGATCCGACGCAGTGCGTGCCGTTGTCATCGGCGCGAAGCGCACAGCCGAGGAACTCGGCAAGGCGTTTCCCGAAACACCGGTGATCACCTCAGGCGGGGAGGCAATGGTGGCCGAGGTGCCCGCAGAACCGGGGGTCGTCGTCGCGACGCCCGGCGCCGAACCCGTGGCCGTTGGCGGCTACGGCGCGGCGCTGCTGCTCGACGCGTGGGCGCTGCTCGGCCGTCAGGATCTGCGAGCCGCCGAGGACGCGCTGCGGCGCTGGATGGCCGCGGCCTCGCTGGTGCGGCCGCGCGAGGACGGCGGCACCGTCACGGTGGTGGCGGAGTCGGCGATCCCTACCGTGCAGTCGCTGATCCGATGGGACCCGGTCGGCCACGCCGACGCCGAGTTCGACGCCCGCGCCGAGGTCGGCCTGCCGCCCGCCGTGCACATCGCCGCCGTCGACGGCACGCCCGCGGCCGTGGCGGCCCTGCTCGACACCGCGGAATTGCCCGAAACCGCGCAGCTGCTTGGGCCTGTCGACCTGCCGATCGGTGCCCGTCGGCCGCCCGGACTTGGGGCCGACACCGCGGTCAACCGGATGCTGGTGCGGGTGCCGCGCGACGGTGGGCTGGCGCTCGCTGCGGCGCTGCGCCGCGCCACCGGGGTGCTCAGCGCCCGACACGATCAGGAGCCAACGCGTGTGCAAATCGACCCGTTGCACATAGGGTGATGCGGACACGGTGACTCGCGCCGGTCAGGAGGTGGTCATGGGGCGGCTGTTCAAGTGGCTGATCCCGTTGGCGCTCATCACTTTTGGTCTGCTGTGGCCGCTGGTCATCCGCGGCGGTTCCGACGCATCGGACGTTTCCGATCCGGTGGTCTTCAGCAATTACCGGGCCGACTTCGTCGTCAACGGCGACGGCGAACTCGACGCCGTCGAGACCATCACCGCTGAATTCCCCGGCGGACGGCACGGCATCTTCCGGTACTGGGACGTCGCCAACCAGAACAACCCTCGCGTGCGGCAGCAGCCCGAAATCATGTCGATCCTGGTCGACGGTGAGCCCGCGTCATACCAGATGCTGTGGGAGGGCGGCGAACGCTTCCTGGTGGCCAAGATCGGCGATGCCGACAAGTACCTCAGCTATGGCACCCATACCTACGAGATGCGCTACCGGATCCCCGGAGTGCTCGACCCCGGCAGCACCGGCGCCGACAAGACATTCGCGCGAGGCGTGGGTGCCCCGCCGACGTCGCCTTCGGTGTTCTTCTGGAATGTGATCGCACCCTCGTGGAACAACCAGATCGACAACGTCGACGTCACGGTGACCCTGCCGGGCGACGTCGGCCTCGCCCAGTGTTCGGTCGGCTTCGGTGTGGGCAAGAAGTGCGACGAGCTTTCCGTCGACGGCAACACGGTCAGGTTGTCGGCCACCGGCCTGGCGCCGCGCACGCCCGTCACCGTGCGCGCCGGTGTCGACGTGCCGACGCCACCGCGAATCAGCCTGCCGTGGCCGTATACCTGGGACCGCATCCTGGGCCGGTCCTGGTCGGGCGTGGTCTGGATCGCAGGCCTGACAGTGGCTTTCGGCCTCGGCGCGTTCCTGTGGTACCGCACCACTGTCGAACCGCCGCCAGGATTCCCGTTGCAGTACGCGCCACCGCCCGGCCTCGGGCCGGTGCAGACCGAGTTCATCCGCACCGAGAGCGTGCCGAAGAACGGGCTCACCGCCACGCTGTTCTACCTCGCCGAGCGACGCCTGATCGACCTGCGACAGGTCAACGACAAGCAGTGGAACATCCGCGGCACGGCAGTGCACGGGGCGTGGGCCGATGTGGATCCCGTCAGTGTCGCGGTCGGTTCGGCACTCGATGTGATGACGGCAGGCAAGGAGTTCGAGGCCAGGAAGACCGTGAAGGCCGGCCAGAAACTCAACAAGGCCAAGACCGACATGGCCAAGAGCGTCGAGAAGTGGGCATTCAAGAACGAATTGATGGTCAAACGCAAGAAGGAGATGTGGGTCCGCACCGCCAACGCGGTTGCCTTTTTGGTCATGATCTGCGGCTTCTTCCGGTGGGGCTTCCCGACCACCATGTGGGCGCTGCCGTTCGCGGCGTTCTTCCTGCTGTCGATTCGGGCGTGGGCCGATGGCGTCGGCACTCGCCGGACGGAGAGCGGTCGCCAATTATGGTCGCTGGCCGAGGGATTCCACCGCATGCTGTCGACCGACTCCGCTGAGGCACGGTTCGACTTCGGGGCCCGCAAAGACCTCTACAGCGCATACGTCCCGTTCGCAGTCGCCGCAGGCGTCGCAGCGCTGTGGGCGAAGAAGTACGAGACCACGGTGGGAGCGCCTGCGCCACAACCGGATTGGTACAACTCGTCGTCGTCGTCGACCTCATGGGGCTTCAGCCACGGCTCCAGCGGTCCGAGTTTCGACAGCTTCGAGTCGGCGTTGTCGTCGTCGATCGGCGCCTACACCGCGTCGCAATCGTCGTCCTCGTCGGGTAGCAGTAGCGGCGGCGGCTTCAGCGGCGGCGGTGGCGGCGGCGGTGGCGGAGGAGGAGGCGGCTCATGGTGAGATTTCTGCTCGTCCTGGTGTTGGTGCTGGCGGTGCTGGTGCTCATCGGTTTCGTGATGGGCTACAACAAGATTCGCAGCGCTGACATCCGCGTCGCCGAAGCGCTGTCGGGCATCGACGTGGAGCTGACGCGGCGCGCGTCGTTGATCCCGAGCCTGGTGCACACCGTGGCGACCTTCGCCGCCCACGAGAAGGGCATCCTCGACCACGTCACCAACGCGCGCGCGGCACTGACGTCGGCCACGACAGGGAAATCGGTGGCCCAGCGCAGCGCCGCCGAGAAGGAACTCGACAGCGCACTGGCGCCAGTGCTGGCGCTCGGCCAGAGCTACCCGCAGCTGAACTCGTCGAACAACTTCCTGAATCTGCAGGACAACCTGGCCGACACCGAGAACAAGCTGGCCTTCGCGCGGCAGTACTACAACGATGCCGCCGCAACGCTGAACCGGCTGATCAGCACCATCCCGTGGATGTTCGTCGCGCCGATGACCGGGGTGTCGGAGCGGGAGTACTACCAGACTCCTCGCTAGAGCCCGAAGTAGGCGTCCCTACACTGGCGCGGTGCGCATCGTCTTCGCAGGGACCCCCGAGCCGGCGCTGCCGTCGCTGCGACGGCTGATCGAGTCGCCGCGCCACGACGTCATCGCCGTGTTGACCCGTCCCGACGCCGCGAAGGGCCGGCACGGCAAGCCGTCGCCGTCGCCGGTGGCCCGGTTGGCGCTCGAACACGACATCCCGGTGCTGCGGCCGTCGCGCCCCAACTCCGAGGAATTCATCGCCGAGCTGACGGAGCTGGCGCCGGACGCGTGCGCAGTAGTCGCCTATGGCGCGCTGCTGTCGGAGCGGCTGCTGGCGGTCCCGGCCAACGGTTGGATCAACCTGCACTTCTCGCTGTTGCCCGCGTGGCGGGGCGCCGCACCCGTGCAAGCGGCGATCGCCGCCGGTGATGCCGTGACCGGTGCCACGACGTTTCAGATCGAACTTGCGCTGGACTCCGGCCCGGTGTACGGCGTCGTGACCGAGACCATCCGGCCCGCCGACACCGCGGGCGATCTGCTTGAGCGGCTGTCGATTTCGGGTGCGGCACTGCTGGAAACGACTCTCGACGGCATCGCCGACGGCTCGCTGACCGCGGTACCGCAGCCTGCCGATGGCGTCACCATCGCACCGAAGGTCACCGTCGAGGACGCGCGCGTGCGGTGGGACCTGCCCGCGCATGCAGTCGATCGCCGCATCCGGGCCGTCACGCCGAACCCGGGCGCATGGACGATGATCGGCGACCTGCGCGTCAAGGTAGGACCTGTCACCGTCGAGGAGTCGTCAAACAGCCTGCCGCCCGGTGCGATTCGCATCGAACGCAAGGGCGTCCACATCGGCACGGGCTCACACCCGGTGCTTCTCGGCCAGATCCAGCCCCCCGGGAAGAAGCCGATGAACGCAGCCGACTGGGCGCGCGGAGCACGTCTTGACGAAACCGCACACGCCGAATGACCAAGCCGCCCAACAAACGTCCGCCGCGACGCAAACCACTGGATCCGGCCCGTCGCGCGGCGTTCGACGTGCTGCGCGCGGTGTCAGAGCGCGACGCCTACGCCAACCTCGCGCTGCCCGCGCTGTTGCGCGAGCGCGGCATCACCGGCCGCGACGCCGCGTTCGCCACCGAACTCACCTACGGCACCTGCCGCACCCGCGGCCTGCTCGACGCGATCATCGGCAAGGCTGCTGATCGACCGCCGGAGAACATCGACCCCGTGCTGCTGGACCTGTTGCGGCTCGGCGCGTACCAACTGCTGCGGACCCGGGTGGAACAGCACGCGGCAGTTTCGACCACCGTCGAACAGGCGGGCATCGAATTCGATTCGGCCCGAGCAGGTTTCGTCAACGGTGTACTGCGCACCATCGCCCGCCGCGACGAACAGTCGTGGGTCAACGAGTTGGCCCCGTCCGCTGGCAGCGATCCCGTCGGGCACCTCGCATTCGTGCACGCCCATCCGCGCTGGGTTGCGCAGGCCTTCGCCGACGCGCTTGGCGCCGACGCGGGACAGCTGGATGCGCTTCTGGCCAGTGACGACGCGCGCCCAGCGGTGCATCTGGCCGCACGGCCCGGGGTGTTGACCGCCGCGGAACTCGCCGATCAGGTCGACGGCACGGTCGGCCGTTACTCGCCGTACGCCGTCTACCTGTCCGGCGGTGATCCCGGTCGGCTGGATCCGGTTCGTGACGGCGCCGCGCTGGTGCAGGACGAAGGCAGCCAACTGGTGGCCCGGGCACTGACCCTCGCCTCGCTCGAAGGTCCGGACAGTGGCCGGTGGCTGGACTTGTGCTCAGGCCCGGGCGGCAAGACCGCGCTGCTGGCCGCCTTAGCCGGTGATGCCCAGGTCACCGCGATCGAACCTGCTGCCAGACGCGCTGACATGGTCGAGGAGAACACCCGCGGCCTGCCGGTCGAGGTGCTGCGCGTCGACGGCCGCGAGTCCGGGCTCGAGCCGGGATTCGACCGGGTGCTCGTCGACGCGCCATGCACCGGGCTTGGCGCACTGCGGCGCAGGCCGGAGGCCCGCTGGCGGCGCCAGCCCACTGACGTGCCGACGCTGGCCAAGCTGCAGCGCGAACTGCTGGCCTCGGCGATCCGGCTGACCCGGCCCGGCGGGGTCGTGCTGTACGCGACGTGTTCGCCGCATCTGTCCGAGACGGTCGGCATCGTCGCCGATGCACTGCGCCGCCACCCGGTCACCGCACTGGACACCCGGCCGCTGTTCGAGCCCGTCGACGATCTGGGTGACGGGCCCTACGTGCAGCTGTGGCCGCACCGGCACGGCACCGATGCGATGTTCGCCGCCGCCCTCTTAGTAGGGTGAACGCCATGGCAGAACCCCTGATCGCGCCGTCGATTCTGGCGGCCGACTTCGCCGAGCTCGGTGACGAAGCTGCGGCGGTCACCGGCGCCGATTGGCTGCACGTCGATGTGATGGACAACCACTTCGTGCCCAACCTGACCATCGGGCTGCCGGTCGTCGAGGCCTTGCTCAAGAGAACCGACATCCCGATGGACTGCCATCTGATGATCGACAACCCCGACAGGTGGGCCCCGCCCTACGCCGAGGCAGGCGCGTACAACGTCACCTTCCACGCCGAGGCCACCGACAATCCGATCGGGGTGGCCCGCGACATCCGGGCCGCAGGCGCCAAAGCGGGGCTCTCGGTCAAGCCCGGCACGCCGATCGAGCCGTACCTGGAGATCCTGCCCCACTTCGACACGCTGCTGATCATGTCCGTCGAGCCCGGCTTCGGCGGGCAGAAGTTCATCCCGGAGGTGCTGCCGAAGGTCGGCACCGTGCGCAGGCTCGTCGACGCCGGTGAACTGACGATCGTGGTGGAGATCGACGGCGGCATCAACGCCGACACCATCGAAGAGGCCGCGCTGGCCGGTGTGGACTGCTTCGTCGCGGGGTCGGCGGTCTACAGCGCCGAGGATCCGGCCGCCGCAGTGGAATCGCTGCGCCGACGGGCCGCCTCGGCATCCAAGCATTTGACGTTATGAACCTCGACGCCGCGATGCGGTTGGCTGTCGAGCACGCCGACCGGGTCAAGGGCACCACCTACCCGAATCCCCCTGTCGGGGCGGTTATCTTGGACCGCGACGGGGAGATCGCAGGAGCGGGCGCGACGGAACCGCCGGGCGGACCGCACGCCGAAATCGTGGCGTTGCGCAGGGCGGGAGAGCGTGCCGTCGGAGGCACCGCAGTCGTGACGCTCGAACCGTGCAACCACTACGGCAGAACGCCGCCGTGTGTGGATGCGCTTGTCGCCGCGGGTATTTCGCGCGTCGCCTATGCGGTCGCGGACCCGAATCCAGAAGCCGCGGGTGGTGCGACGCGGCTCGCCGCATCCGGCATCAACGTCGAAGCCGGGGTGCTGACCGATGTCGTCGCGGGCGGCCCGCTTCGCGAGTGGCTGCACAAACAGCGCACCGGATTACCGCATATCACATGGAAATACGCCACCAGTGTCGACGGTCGCAGCGCGGCCGCCGACGGCACCAGTCAGTGGATAACCAGCGATGCGGCCAGGGCCGACGTGCATCGCCGTCGGGCGACCGCCGACGCCATCATCGTCGGAACGGGAACGGTGTTCGTCGACGACCCAACGCTGACCGCGCGGTTGCCCGATGGCACGCTGGCCGAGCGTCAGCCGCTTCGCGTCGTCGTCGGTGAGCGCGAAATATCTTCCGAGGCACGGGTTCTCAACGATGACTCGCGCACCATGGTGATCCGCACCCATGATCCACACGAGGTGATCAAGGCTCTATCGGATCGCACTGATGTGCTCCTCGAGGGCGGACCGACGCTGGCGGGAGCATTTCTGCGGGCCGGGGCCATCGACCGGATCCTGGCCTATGTGGCGCCAATCCTGTTGGGCGGGCCCATCACCGCGGTCGATGACGTCGGCGTGTTGTCGATCGCCCACGCGCAGCGGTGGCGCTTCGACGGCATCGAGCCGATCGGGCCCGACCTGCTGCTCAGCCTGGTGCCTGCATAGGAATCGCAGGCGGAGTCAGCGCACCGACCTGGTAAAGCACGTCGAGTTCGTCGCGGACTCCCCAGTGCTCGCACAGGCGGCCGTCGCGAGTCCGGAAGAAGTGCGCGGTCTTCATCGCGAACGGTCGGCCTGTCACGTCGACGCCGGGTGGCGACACCGCGTTGACTCCGTGCGCGGTCGCACGGATCGCGATGGTGTCACCGGCGGAGACGACGTCGTGCACCTCGTAGCGCACCTGCAGCACGGTCGTGACGAACGTGAGGATCGCGATGTAGCCGTCGGGGCCGGGCGGAAGGGGGACGGGGGAGCCGTGGTCGACGAAATCGTCGGTGACCAGGTCACGGATTCGCTCCAGCTGCCTGGAGTTCATCGCGCTGATCACGCCATCGGCAAGTGACTCATTCGTGGTTTGCACAACCACCCCAACGGGGCCGCGTCCCGATTGGTTCAGTCCATCTCAAGCGGACGGTGCTCAATCAGATCGCGCACCCCACCGACGCCGAGACGCTCACGGAAGGTTCGCACGGTATAGCCGACCACCGTGGCGTCGGTGCAAGCCCGCGCCGTTGCGTTCCGTGGCAGATGAAACACCGGACCGATCTCGCCGAAGTAGTCGCCGCGTTTGACGACTTTCAGGATTTCGGTAGCGCCGCTTGGTAATTCGCGCACGATCTCGAGGTCGCCCTCGGCGACGATGTAGATCAGCTCGCCCATCGTGCCCTGCTCGAACAACACCTCGCCGGCCTTCAACTCCACGGTCTCGGGGGGTCGGTCGGTGGACGCGAAGTCCGGCACGAGTTCGACGACACGGTCGGCCAACGGCAGAATTCGGCTGTCGTGCGTTGCGACGACGACCATTCGATCGCCCGACGCCAGCTCGCGGATCAGCCGCAGTATCTCCTCGACCTGAATGAAATCCAGGTGTGCGGTGGGCTCGTCGGCCAATATCAGCGGCGGATCGAGGGCGATCGCGCGCGCGACTGCGACGCGCTGCTGCTGCCCACCGCTGAGGTCGCCCGGACGATGGGACATCCGATCCTGCAGACCGACGCGGGACAACAGCTGCTCGGCCTTCTTGAACGCGGCGCGGCGCGACATGCCCGAGGCGAGCAGCGGCACCATCACGTTCTCCAGCGCGGTGAGGCTCGGGACGAGATTGAAGGCCTGAAACACGATGCCGACTGTTTCCCGACGGTAGGTCGACAGCCCGCGTGCGTCGAGGGCGGTGACGTCGACGTCGCCGAATTTGATGGCGCCGCTAGTGGGTTTGAGAATGCCGCCGAGGCAGGACAGCAGCGTCGTCTTGCCGCAACCGCTGGGACCCAACAGGATCACCAGCGAACCGGCGGCGACGTCCAGGTTGAAACCGTCGATGGGCCGAACGGTATCGGCGCCGCTGGCGTACTCGACCACGAGGTCCTGAATGCTGAGATCGCCCATGGCTCAAGGACCCCCGAACGCCAGCGCCGGATCAACGGACACCGCGCGGCTCAATCCTGTCGCGCTGGCGATCAGACCGATGACGACCGCAACCGCGGGAAGCGCGACGAACGCATAAGCAGGCACGATGACTTGCATCGGGAACAACGGGCCCAGCAGCATCGATAATCCCGCGCCGACGAGCGCGGCGAGCAACGCCACGATCACCGACTGCATCGCGAGACCCGCCGCGATGCTCCGCGTGGGAACGCCAATCGCCTTGAACACCGCGAAGTCTCGCAGGCGTTCGAGCGCCGACAGATAGATCACTGATCCGACCACGAGCGCCGCCACCACCCAGAGCAGAACCGCCACGATCGTGATCGAATTCACAGCCACCTTCAACGGTCGAAGGAGATCGGCGACCGCGCCCGCTCGATCGATGCCGCGATAACCGGCGGGTATCTGCGCGAGTGTTCCGCGGATGCCGATGGAGGCGACGAGCGGTTGACCGCCATACACCAATTGCTGCGCGCCCTGTGTGGTGAGGAACACATTCGGCAGGTTGGCCAGCGCCGTCGAGTTCTCGACGCGACCGACGATGTGCAGTCTGCGCGAAGCGATTTCGACGTCGTCACCAATGTTGCGGCCAAGTGTGGTTGACACCACCACCTCGTCGGGCGTCCTCGGCGGCCTGCCTTCTGAAACCGCAGGCATCCCTGGCCCGCCTTCGGGTGCACCGAAGATGTCGACGTTGCGAGTGGTGTCGCCCAGCGTGGCCGTGCCGCCGGCGTAGGCAAGCGGAGCGGCCGCGATCACGCCGGGGGAGGCCGCGATCCGTTGCAGGTCGACAGGCGCGAACGGCGTTGCGCCGACAAAGGGCCCGGAGGCGCCGGCCTTCACGAGGAAGAGATCGACGCCAAGCGCATCGACGGTCTTCTCGGCCTCCACACGGAAGCCGTTCGCAAGCCCCGTCAGGGCGAGTGTCATCGCGAAGATGATGGACGTGGACAGGATTGCGATGACGAAGCGCCGTTTCCGCCACTGCATGTCGCGCAGCGCGGCGATCAGCATGTCCGCGAGATTACCGACGCCTTAACAATTGCGGGCGGAGTTCGGGTTATGACTTCTCCTTGGCGAACGCATCGACCAGTGTCCGGCAGAACGCGGGTAGGTCGTCGGGCTTGCGACTCGACACCAACGTGTTTGGCCCACGCGAGCATTCGACAACTTCGTCATCGACCCAATTGGCGCCGGCGTTGCGAAGGTCGGTCGCCACACTCGGCCACGACGTCATGGTCCGGCCGCGGACAGCGTCGGCCTCGATCAGTGTCCACGGCCCGTGGCAGATCACCGCGACCGGCTTGCCCGCGTCGAAGAAACTCTTCACGAACGCAACAGCCGCATCGTTGGTGCGCAGGAAATCGGGATTGGCCACCCCGCCGGGCAACACCAGTGCGGCGTAGTCGGACGCGGAGGCAGAATCGGCGGCCTTATCCGCCTCGAACGTGTCAGCCGGCGTCAGGTGGTTGAACGCCTGGATCTTTCCGACTTCCGTCGACACCAACTCGGGTGTGCCGCCTGCCTGCTCGATGGCCTTCCAGGGCTCGGTCAACTCGACCTGTTCGACTCCTTCGGGGGCGACGAGGAACGCAATAGTCTTGCCTTTCAGTGAACTTGGCATGAATTTCCTCCCTTCACATTGTTGGCTATCGCACGCGTACCCGGCGCGGCGAGCAACCAATCAGGGCATTGCCATCGGTACACTCGTACCAAAGCGCTTTCACCGACGAGAGTTGCCGCCTGGTGAGCACTAACAAAGGAAAACGAGCGTGACTGCACTGCAGGACTGGCTCAGTACCCGACCCGTAGATCCGAGAGGCCTCAAGGCAGCCATCTGCGACGCCTGGCGGAACCTGACCGCCGATGAGCCGGCAAAGACCGACGAGCCTCAATTGCTGCGCCGGGGGCTCGAGCGCTGCTGACCGCTTAGTCCTGCCGGTGTCGGCCCGGCCTCGCGACCTCTTCATCGGCGGGCTTCGCCTGCTCGGCCTCGGGCAGGGGTGCTATTTCCTCGGCGTGCTCGTGCCTGCCGGCGATCAGCAGGCCCAGCAGGGCGCCGATCACACACACGAGCGCCGTGATGCCGAAGATCTCGCCGTATTGCATGACGTAGGCCGTGCGGACACGGGCGGCCTGCGCGGCGAGTCGCTCGACGAGGTTGTTGCCGGTGCCGGCGGGCAGGCTGGCCAGGTGCTGATTGAAGCGATATAGCCCCCACGCGCTCAGCGCGGCGATGCCGATCAGCATGCCGATCATGCGCGACACCACCACGGCCGCCGAGGCGATTCCGTGCTGGGCGGCCGGCACCACGCGCAACGTCGCCGACGTCAGCGGACCGATGACCAGGCCGAGGCCCAGGCCTGCGATCGCGAGGTCGGTGTCGAGTGCCGGCAGGCTGATGAAACCGAGGTCGTGGCGCGCGGCCAGCAGGTCGACGGGCCACTTGGAGATCAGCCAGTAGCCGCCTGCCGCGATCATCAGGCCGACGAACGCCACGATCCGGTCGCCGACCTTGGTCGCGATCAAGCCGCCAAGCAGCGCGCCGATCGGCAACGCGATCAGGAACCGGACCAGCAGGGCGGCGGCCCCGTTCTTGTCGAGTCCGAGCACGCCCTGGCCGAACAGTTCGACGTTGACGAGCGTGACCATCAGCGCCGCGCCTGCGGTCAGCGACGCGCCAAGCGCGGCGAGGAATGGCCGGAAGTGCACACCGGCCGGCTCGATCAGTCGGGTGCGGGCGAACTTCTCCCACACAAAGAACGCCACGCAGGCGACCGCGGCGCCGATGAGCAGCGGCAGGCCATAGCTCGGCAGCACCTGCTTGCCGTCGGGAGCCGGGTTGTACAGGCCCCAAGTGGCCAAACCCAGCGTGATCGCGAGCAGGACGCCCCCGATCACGTCGACCTTCTCGGGTTTGTCCGTCTTCTCCCGCGACGGCAGGCTGAAGTGGATCATCACCATCGCGACCGCGGTCAGCGGCACGTTGATCCAGAAGACGTCGCGCCAGGTGTTCAGCGCCCAAACCACCGCGATGCCGTACAGCGGACCGAGCACGCTGCCCAGCTCCTGGGCAGCACCGATGCCGCCCAGCACGGCCGCGCGGTTGCGCGCGGACCACAGATCGGCGGCGAGCGCCAGCGTGACGGGCAGCAGCGCTCCGCTGGCAGTGCCCTGGATGGCGCGCCCGATGATGAGCTGAAACAGATCACTCGACAGCGCGGTGACGACCGAGCCGAGCGCGAACCCGGCGAGGCTCACCTGCAGCACCAGCTTGCGGCCGAACCGGTCCGAGGCCCGGCCAAGCAATGGCATGGCCGCGATATAGCCGAGCAGATACCAGGTGACGATCGGGGTGACCCGCTGGATCTGGTTGATCCCGATCCCGACGTCTTTCATGATGTCGGTCATGATCGTGACCACGACATAGGTGTCGAGGGCACCTAGCAGCACCGCAAGGCTGCCGGCGCTGATCGCGACTCTGCGCGAGGAGCGCATCAGACCGTCGGTTTGGTGACGGTCACCGACTTGCCCCAGTCGGTGCATGTCATCGTGACGCTGTTGCCCGGTGTCGGCTCCAGCTTCACCTGCACGAGTTCATGGCCGCCGTCCTCGCGGACCCACGCTGTGCTGGGAACGGGCCCCGTCGCGCCGATCTGGGGCGCGATCTTGTTGACGGCGTCGGCGCTCACGGTCCCCGTGATCCGGACGGCGTCGATGCCGGCGATCGTCTCGCGGCCGTCGGCCTTCGGGTTGGAGAAGTTGGCCAGCACGTTGCCGAGCCCGGCGTCAGGATTCAGCAGCACCGACACGTCGTAGATGTCGGCGGCAGGTCCGAAGTCCTGGAAGCTGCCCTTGGTGATGGC
>Ga0068863_100004394_pt1 | contig 13902 bp, 13 predicted proteins | sample KBSSwiS62_FD_66596 | JGI IMG/M metagenome (GOLD analysis project Ga0068863, IMG submission 66596) | Switchgrass rhizosphere microbial communities from Kellogg Biological Station, Michigan, USA - KBS Switchgrass S6-2 | ecosystem: Host-associated > Plants > Roots > Rhizosphere > Soil ...
CAGGTTAATGCAGATAAAACTTCATTTACTGTTTGTTACAGTGATTATGTCAGGGGTAAAGATTATAAGGGAGGAACATTTAATTCTATTACGTACAACGAAGGAAAGTTTACTACAGATAAAATCAACACAAAATCTGATGCAACAAGAACGGGTGTGTTGCCTGGAAAACAAGGACAAGTTTTATTAATGGAATATTATAAAAAAGACAAAAGATTGGATGTTCATTTCGAAAAACTGAATTAAAAAAAGGGTATAACAATAAAAAAAGGGAAAGCAAATTTGCTTTCCCTTTTTTTATTAATTCAAATATAATTATTTCAATCCGGCTCTTTTTCGTAGCTCCGCAATTGGCATCACCATCATTCTGCCAATTACTTTATCTCCACGATAGGTAATCACTTTCATTGCTACTGCATCTTTCGGAACAGTGAGAGGCTCTTTATAAGCAGGATAGAAATTATCAGGAAGAGAATTATCAAAGCTATAGTGAATAGATAAGCCATCTACTTCGGTACTTAATTTCACAATGATTGTTGAAGTATCTTTTTTACTTACATCAAATATTGCATCATACATGCTCGGTGCATATTTTACCTGCGCCTGATCAAAACGTTCCATTTGCTTTTCAACTCTTGGAACAAAATTTCCCCAGTTCCTTTTTTCCTTGGGGCTCCATAATGCTTCGGCAATTGCGAATGCCCTTGGCCATGTCATGTATTGGGCCTGCCGCATATTATAAATTTGTTCGGACCACAAATTTGCTTGCCCACCTTTTATCAATGATGGATTTACACTATCTGGAACCGGATCAAACTGATAAGCTTTTTTCAAACGCAGCGTTGCGTATACTGGCGGTTCCATTATTGCGTCGCCCTGCATATAATCTATGTAGGCAAAATCCGTTGGGCTCATTACCACTTCATGTCCTTGTTTGGCTGCTTCAATCCCACCTTTCATTCCTCTCCAGCTCATTACTGCTGCATTTGGTGCCAAACCCCCTTGCAATATTTCATCCCAACCTATCATTTTCTTTCCTTTGGAATTGATTATTTTTTCAACCCTTTTCACAAAATAGCTTTGTACTTCATCTAGTGATTTCAAGTTTTCTTTTTTCATCAATGCTTTTATCTGGTCACTTTTTTCCCAAAAATTTCTTGCTGTTTCATCTCCACCCATATGTATATAACCAAACGGAAATAATTGCGCAACTTCTGTAAATACTTTATCAAGAAATTCATAAGCTTTTTCATTTGCAGGACAAATGGTGTTGTCCAGTGTTCCATAAAAATGCTGACCACCACCAGGCCATATCATAAATTGCTCACCCGAATTAACAGCATACATTCCGGGTGTGCAAGAAAGTTCGGGATAGGAAGCAATAGCGGCAAGGCTGTGCCCGGGTATATCAATTTCAGGAAGAATATTTACAAAACGATCGCTGGCATACTGTACTAATTCTTTTATGTCGTCATGTGTATAAAAACCGCCGTAGTTGCGTGGCTCATCAGCAGATGGCGCTGAAAATTTTCCGAAGGTTCCGGTTTTTTTTACATTCCATGCGCCAACTTCAGTAAGCTTTGGTAATGTTTTTATTTGCAAACGCCATCCCTGGTCATCAGATAAATGCAGGTGCAGCAGGTTGAATTTATATTTCACCATCTGGTCAATATAATCTTTCACTTCTGCCACAGCAAAAAAGTGACGGGACACATCCAGCATCAAACCCCGCCAGCCAAAGCGGGGATGATCTTCAATAGTAACAACCGGAACAACCCATTCCTTTACTGACTTTATAGTCTTAGTAAGCGCAATTTGTTTTGGAAATAATTGCAATAATGATTGAACGCCATAAAAAATTCCGGCTGGTTCTTTAGCAGTAATGGTGATGCGATCAGTTGCTACTTTTAGGTGATAGCCTTCTTTGGCAATTGAATTATCATCGGCAAGCGAAAGAAAAATCGAATTTTCTTTTGCTGCGGTTCCTTCTGTTACAGTTATATTATTTGTTTCGGTGCGGAGTTGTTTTGCAAGCGCATCTGCAATTTTTTTCAATTCAGCATTCTTTGTAAATATCAGTGGCACTTCATCACGCAGTGTAAAAATCCCGTCGCCTTCTTTCACAGAAACCGGCTGTGGAATAATAGAAATATTCCACGGGACCATTTTTTGACTGTTAGAATAAAGAGTATTACTTAGCAGAAATAAAATGAAGAATATTTTTTTCATAAAGCAAATTGTAGGTCACAAGTTACTTCTTTGAATTAAATAAAAAAGGCTGATAGAAAACTAGCAACTTTTTAAATATTATATCAATAAATGCTTTGATACCCGGCAATGAATTTGTCACTTTCAGCAGCTATAAACTTCAAACCAAAAACCACAAACTATTTTATCCAGGCATTCTCGAAATATATTTTTCAATTTGTTTTATCTGATCAACAATTTGAGATGTAGTAGGTTTCAAAGCTTTTGCTTTTCTAAAAAAATCTTTAGCAGCACGAAACTCTCTTTTATTCATCATGATGCTGCACATCTGTAAATAAGCAGCAGCTTCATTTTCTTTATCGGGTAATCCTTTTCGTATGGCTCCGCGGATATAACTCTCTGCCTGTTTCAAATCATTTTTCTGCATCATCAGCATTCCCATTTGCAACATGCTGGCACCTTCGGCTTCTTTCATTGGCATGCCCAAATCAAGACCTTTCTTCATGCTCTTTTCAGCACCATCAAAGTCTTGCTTCATCATAGCAATGTTTCCTTTCAATGTATAATATACCGAGCGGATAGGCTTGTATAATAAATTCGGAAATTTAATAGATGCCAGTACTTTTTCGGCACCATCCATATCACCACTTTCCATGTATTGCTGGATAAGGCGAAGCGGACCAAAAAAGAAATGTCCGAGTACTAAAACAACACCAACAAGATATAATGGAAACGCAGGCCAAAAGCTTCCCGCATAGTTTACATAAATACCAAGAGCTATCAGCACCAACCCAACCCACAGGCGGTATTTTATAAGCAAATTGTAAAACTTCATATCACTTTAATTAGGGCGGCAAAGATAAGGCCTTGCAGGAAATTTGACTTTACTCTTTAGCATCGTTTATTTCCAGCCAATAGCCGTCCGGATCTTTGAAATAAATCTGCTGAACCCCATCAACCCGTAGGGTGACAACGTTTTTTTCACCTGCCCAATTTTCATAGGCTATGTTGTTTTTTTTCAGCACTTTGATGAAATTATCGACTGACTCAACGGAAAAACACAAGTGTGTATTTTTTTCCTGGGACTGAATTTCCTTTGCACCTTGTATCAGGTGTAAATGGCTTTTGTAGCCGACACTCAACCACGTATGTCTGCCATCATGAAAGGGTTCGGGAATAGTGTCCAGTCCAATAATATTCATATAAAAATCAGTGGCCGTTTTCAAATTAACCACATAATGAGCGATGTGATTTAATACAGGCGACTTTTTTTGTGCAGAGATTTTACCGGAGATGCTCATACTTAACAGAAATAATAAAATTAGAGTGCTGTTTTTTTTCATATAACATTTATTGTTGAAAGGTATGAAATTGGTTTTGTTTAGTACGTGATGATACTGCGAAAACGTTATTTTTGCCGTCCGCCGGATGAACCATATTAATTTTATGGTCAACAGCGCTCTATAAACAGCATGATCGGAGTTTAGAAATATCTTTTCATAGTTCTTGTTCATCTGTTCGATATTTCATCGGTCCCGTAGTTCAATGGATAGAATAGGAGTTTCCTAAACTCTAGATCCAAGTTCGATTCTTGGCGGGACCACAAACCCTCTTTCATTTGACAGGGGGTTTTCTATTTTCAGGCGGAGGCAGCAGGTTGATTTTTTAGAACAAATGAAACTGAAAGTTTGTGCTTGACTATACAATGGTTGATTGGGAAGAAATGCCGGACTCAACTTTCCATTAGTCATTTATGGCATTTATTTTTCACACTTGTTTCGTAAGTTACAGCGCTAAATTAATGCTGATTACTGTTGAATGAATTAGAGCTGATACAAGGTCTTCGAAGCGGGGATGAAACTGCGTTTAAATTTTTGGTAGCCAATTACCAGGACAGAGTTTTCAATACAGCAATCGGTATTGTGCAAAATGCTGAAGATGCGGAAGATGTGGCACAGGAAGTTTTTATCCAGGTCTACCGTTCCATCCATAATTTTAAAGGGGAATCAAAGCTTTCAACCTGGTTGTATCGTATAGCAACAACCCGCTCACTGGATTTATTAAGGAGCCGCAAAAGCAAAAAAAGATTTGGCTTTATTCAGCGCCTGTTTGGCGAAGGAAATGAGCCGCTCCATGAAATACCTGATTTTAATCATCCTGGAATTGCGATGGATCGAAAAGAAAATGCTGCGAAGCTCTTCAAAGCAATAGCCCAACTGCCTGAAAATCAGAAAACAGCCTTCACTTTGCACAAATTGGAAGATTTAAGCTACCAAGAGGTAAGTGAAGTAATGCAAACATCGGTTGCTGCCGTGGAATCGTTGATGCACAGGGCGAAACAAAATTTGAAGAAGATGCTGGAAAAAGAAAGCGGGTGAGTAATTTAGAAGACGAAGGTTTTCAAAGGTCTTAACGTCAAAACCTATGTATTATGAATATAGAACAAAATAAAAAAACTGAAGAAATTCTGAACAGCCTTGATGGTGCTCAACGGGCTTCTGTGCCTGATTTCTTTTATACCCGCCTGAAAGCAAAGATGGAAAAAGGGTATGAGCCGGATGCAACAAGATCGTGGGTGCTCCGCCCTGCATTTGCAATTGCTGCGCTGATGGCCATTTTATTAATTAATGCAACAGTTCTTTTTACAAGAACAAATAATACAAAAGAAAATAGTGTTGTTGACACCGATAATCTCCAATCAATTGCTGCTGAATATCGTCTGAGTGAAAGCAATTCGCTGTATGATTTAAATGTAGAGAAGTAATGAAATCCACTAAGATTCTTTCGGTTGCTGTCGCCCTGCTGTTACTTATAAATATTGCGCTGGTAATATTTATTGTAAAAGGCAAAAATCAACGGGATAGCCGGCGTCCTTCCAAAGGCGATCCGTTTGAAATGGTAGCAAAGGAATTGAACATGACGGATGCGCAACGTAAACAGCATCTTGAATTCAGAGATGAATATTTTAAAATGATAATGCCGTTGAATGATTCTTTAAGGTCGGCAAAATCGGCTTATTTTTCTTTGGTCAAAGATTCTACTGCTTCAGACAGTGTACTTACCGCTTCCAATAAACGAATTGCAGATTTTCAATCGAATATTGATAAGATAACCTTCGAACATTTTAGAAGAGTGAGAGGGATTTATAATGGTGAGCAACAAATAAAGTACGATGAGCTTGTTCAAAAAATGGTGCAACGCCAGGGAAATAAAGGCGGAGGCAATTGGAAAAAAGATTCAACAGCGAAAGCCAATAAGTAATTATTTCTTCCAGATATTTCTTCTTAGTACTGCAGTTTGAAAAAAATCTTCACCATTGCACAAATTAGCACCCGGAGTTCGAAAACCTCCCACAGTACATAAGCTATTACAAAATTCATCTTTGATTTCGGTAGCACCGTCAGTTATTATATTAGGGTCCGGAGAGAAAGCATATACAATTCGATTCTGAAAAAAATATTCATCCACACTGCTTATTGCCCAATTGTCATGATTACTTTTAATTTCATTTCGGATACAGGCAGGCGTACCAGATGAAATATTTTCTTTATCACATGAGGAGGACAGTATTAAAATAAAAAGAAGTATAGAAATGCTTGCACGTTTCATAACTCATACTCTGACAACAACAATACCAAAATTGTTGCTATGCGTAAATCCTCTCAATAGCGTTCCTGTATTTTTCCATTACAACTTTTCTTTTCAATGACATTTTTGGTGTCAGCTCACCGGTGTCAATGCTCCATTCATGTGCAAGCAATTCAAATTTCTTTACCTGCTCCACGTGATTAAAAAATTTATTATAACTCTCAACTAATTCTTTAAAAAACTGGTTGACCTTTGGATTGTGAAGTAATTCATCGTTGTTTGTTTCTGAAATCCCATTCTTTCTTGCCCAATCTTTTATATTTGGAAAAGATGGAACAATCAATGCGCTTACAAATTTTTTATCAGCGCCAATCAGCATCACCTGCTCAATAAAGGGCGATTCTTTTAATTTATTTTCAATCGCCAGTGGTGCGACATATTTTCCGCCACTGGTTTTGAATAACTCTTTTTTGCGGTCTGTGATTTTTAAAAAATGATCTTCTGTAAGTACACCGATGTCACCAGTGTGGTACCATCCATCAACAACATCCTGCTCTGTAAGATCAGGACGTTTATAATAACCCATCATCACATTCGGTCCTTTGCATAATATTTCGCCGTCTTCAGCAATCTTCACTTCAACTCCATCAATTAGTAAACCTGCTGTTCCAAATTTGCGGCCTTCTTCCTGGAAGCGGTTTACCGAAATAACCGGAGAGGTTTCTGTCAAGCCATACCCTTCCATGATTGGAATTTTTGCAGCAGTAAAAATTCTTATCAACCGAACCTGGCATGCAGCGCCGCCTGTTACGATACAAACTAAATTATTTCCAAGCCCTTCTCTCCATTTATTAAAAATTAATTTATTGGCAAGACCCAATTGAAAATTAAACCACATGCCCTGATTTTTATTAATCTCAAATTTTTCTGCAAGACCATGTGCCCAAAAAAATAATTTCTTTTTTAGACCCGTCAACTCATTTCCTTTTTGCATGATGCGGTCATATACCTTTTCCAGCAAGCGGGGAACCGTTGTAAACAGATTTGGCTTAACATCTTTTAAATTATCAGCAATCGTATCAAGACTTTCGGCATAATAAACTGAAGTGCCTCTATATAGATAGAGATAGGTCACCATTCTTTCAAAAATATGATTGAGCGGAAGGAAACTTAAAGCCCTCAGTTGTCCCGGAGGAAAACAAGGCATACTTGAAGTTACGTTGGAAAGAATATTCTTATGCGAAAGCATAACACCTTTTGGTGTGCCAGTTGTCCCGGATGTGTAAATGATTGTTGCAAGATCCTCGTATTTAATTTTATCCGCGATCGGCTTCACGCTTGCTATTAATTCCGGAGTGCTTAATGCAGTTACTTCCTTCCAGTGTTTTGTATTAGCCACATGCTCAAATGTGTAAATATCTTTTAGTGCAGGAACTTTTTCTTTAAGACTTAATGCTTTTAAAAATAAATCTTCATCATTAACGAAAATTATTTTCACTTGTGCGTCACTCAACACAAACTCCAGTTCATTCACATTGATCGTTGGATAAATTGGAACCAGAACAGCGCCAATTTGCTGCACTGCTAAATCAAGCATTATCCATTCAGGACGGTTTTTGCAAAGTATAGCAACCTTATCTCTGCCCAGTTCGGTCATATCTCCACAGCCAATACCAAGACTTAATAAACCTGCACTTAATTTATCAACTGTTTCTTTTATTTCTGTCGTGCTGTATTTTTTCCATTGACCTGCTTCCTTTCCGGCAAGCATATCAGGCAAAGGTTTTCTTTCGAGATGATATTCAAGACAATCAAATAAACGTTTGGGTTCTGTCATGGTGCAATCTTAAAATAAATAATAAGAACTAACTTCTATGGGCAGACAATTTAGGAAAAAAACAGGTATATAAAAAAAAGCCCCGCTTTCCGGCAGGGCTGTTTTTTAAAAAACTTAAAACGAATTTACCTGGTAGTATTGATTAGGCGGCATTTTAAAAATGCGTGTTTTTTGAAACGCACTAAATCCGTTGTATTCATCAGCATGTGTTTTTGTCCAGTTGTCGTAGGCAGCTAAATTTTCAGATGGTCCGAACAACCATTGATTGTATGCTTCAAACATTCCTTCACTCAGCAACTGACGTTGATAATCAAATAACCGAAATGGATATCTTGTTGCATTGGAAGCGTACCAATCCAAAATAAAACGGGTGCGAATCATCGTTAATGTTTCCGTTGTAATTCCTTTATTTGCCAAAGAAGATTGCTTGCTCATCCCTTGTAAAAAAGATTTTGCAAACTCACTTTTATTTTTCTCTTCACCTTTCATCAGGTCGGCATCAGCAAACAATTTTTCTTTATAACCTTGTAATAATAATTGCTTCATCGCAGCACCTCTTTCACTAAGGCTTTCCATGTTCACAAATATTTCGCCATAAATCAGGCTCCATACCTTATCCTTTGCATAAAAATAAAACAGCGCTGCATTGTAATAATTGCCACTGTATGCGGGGTCAGCTTTTATTCCGGTTTCCCATTGCTGAATCGCCGAAAAATCTTTTACATTCCAAAGCAATTCGCCATATTCGCTATATAAGGGCCCGCTTTTTGGAAATTTCTTCAACGCAGTTTTATACATCTTCTCACATTCCTTCGCCATCTCAAGCGATTTATAAACATTGCCTGCAATTTGATATGTTTCAACATCGGCATCATCGCGATCGACCATTACTTTCACGCCTTCCAATGCTTTCACAAAATCTCTTTTGAATAAATAGCTCATCGCCATATCCTTATTCAACTCCAAGTTTTTCGGTTCTTTTTGTAATGCTCGGGTCAAAATAACAATTGCATTATCAAAATCACCGGAACGCATAAAGGTTCTTGCATTTTCCTGCAATGTTTTCACATCATCCTGGGCAATTGCAGTAAAGGTGACCGAACAAATTAAAAGGAGAGAAAGAAATATTTTCATACGAATAAATTAAAAGAAACAAAGACGTTAATAAAAACGTCAACGCTGCAAAATAACAAATATCAGACCATAGAAAGATGTTAAATAAGATGCGTGAGAAGGCCATCTCTTAACTTAGGCTCAAACCAGGTACTTTTTGGAGGCATAACATTCCCGCTATCAGCAATATTGAACAACTGATCAATTGTTACCGGGTATAAACTGAATGCAATTCTCATTTCGCCGGAATCCACTCTTTTTTCCAGTTCTTTCAATCCGCGGATACCACCCACAAAATCAATTCTTTTATCTGTACGCTGATCTTCAATGTCGAGCAGCTTATCTAAAATATTATTGGAAAGAATAGTTACATCAAGCACACCAATTGGATCTTCCGTATAAGTTCCTTTTCGGGAACTCAAAATATACCACTGCTTGTTAATGTACATTCCAAACTCATGCAGTTGCGCAGGTTTAACGGGTTCGGTACTGTGCGTAATAAAAAAATCATCTTGCAGGCGGCTGATAAATTTTTCGAAGCTAAATCCGTCAATATCTTTTATTAAACGGTTATAATCTAAAATCGCTAATTCACTAGCAGGAAAAATGGTGGTCAAAAAATATTTTGCTTCTTCACTTTCAGGCAGAGCTTTGCTCACTTTAGCAGCAGAAGCCGCACGATGATGACCATCTGCAATATAAGTTGCAGGGACTTTTGTATTGAATAATTCTGTAATGTTATTTACTACGCTTTCATTATCTACAATCCAGATTGTATGCTGAATAGCATCATCTGCTTTGAAGTTATAGACTGGTTTATTCTCAGTTTTCCATTTGTTAATAATTGTATTCACTTCAGCAACATCCCGATAAGCCAAAAACACATTTCCTGTTTGCGCCTGAATAGTTTGCATGTGCTCAATCCTGTCTTTTTCTTTTTCAGGTCTTGTGAACTCATGTTTTTTTATAACATCATCAAAATAATCTTTCACCGAAGAGACGCAAACCAATCCTGTTTGACTGCGGCCATTCATTATCAATTGATAAATGTAATAGCAAGGTTTATTTTCTTTGAGCAGCGTCCCGCTTTTAATTAGCTGTTGCAAATTTTCATTTGCTTTTTCATATACAGCTTTGCTGTGCGTGTCAATGTCCGATGGCAAATCAATTTCAGATTTTGTAACATGCAAAAAGGAATAAGGATTTCCATTTGCTTCGACTCTTGCTTCTTCACTGTTCAAAACATCGTAAGGCCGGGATGCCACTTGTAGCGCAACTTCAGGTTTTGGACGCAGCGCATTGAAAGGTTTAATGTTTGCCATTGAGAATAACTGTAATTATTATTTTAAAGTCTTTATTTTATCCACGCTTTGCAGCGAAATCTTTCATCAAATCTGTAATTGCTTTTACACTTTCAAGTTGTAAAGCATTATACATTGAAACCCGGAACCCACCCACACTGCGATGTCCTTTCACACCAATCATGTTTTCTTTTTTGCAGAGGTCTAAAAATTCTTTTTCCAAAGAAGGATCGCTCATTACAAAAACCGCATTCATCTTACTGCGATCTTCTTTTGCTACCGGACCCTTGAAAACAGGCAATGAATCTAATGTATTGTAAAATAAATTAGCTTTTGCATCATTCAATTTTTCAATTGCAGCAACGCCGCTTTGTCTTTTCAACCAGCGAAGCGTAAGCATTGCAACATACACTGCGAATACTGGTGGCGTATTCAGCATGCTTCCTTCTTTTATATGATTGCGGTAATCCAATATTGTTGGAATAGATCTGGTTACTTTACCCAAAACATTTTTATTTACTATCACCAGGTTTACTCCTGCAGCACCCATGTTTTTTTGTGCACCTGCATAGATAATATCGAATTTATTGAAATCAAGTTGCCTGCTAAGAATATCACTGCTCATGTCAGCAACAACAGGAACACCACAATCATACGGCAACGTGTGCCATTGTGTTCCGGCAATTGTTTCGTTTGTTGTAATATGTAAATAAGATGCTGTTGGAGTTACACTTAAATTTTTTGGAATGGAAGTGTAATTAGAGTCTTTTGATGAACCAGCTATCTCAACATGACCAAAAAGTTTTGCTTCTTTTATTGCTTTGACTGCCCATGTTCCTGTTTCGGTATAAGCAGCCATATCATTTTCATTCAGCAAATTTATTGGCACCTGCATGAATTGTGTGGTGGCACCGCCATGTAAAAAAAGTATTTCATGATCACCATCCAGATTCATTAATTCTTTTACTAACGATCTTGCTTCCTCCATCACTGCTTCAAACAAGGGAGTGCGATGACCAATTTCCAATAATGATAAACCTGAATTATTAAAATTGATAATAGCATTGCTTGCTTCTTCAAAAACTTCTTTCGGTAATACGGAAGGACCTGCGTTGAAATTGTGTAGTGCTGCCAATGATAAAAGGATAATTTATTGAGTTGCAAATGTATGAAAATTAGACAGTTTGTGAATTTACTCTATAAAGACGATGCTTGTTTTCATTGACCGGAGTCTTTCCTTATCTTGCAATCTTTATTTTTGCAAATCAATTCAAGCTTCGTACAATGAAAACAAAATTTTATTACTTCCTTTTTTGCTCTATCCTTTTTATATCTTGTCAAAAGGAGGTCAATTTTAATGGCGGCATTGTAGCTACCGCTGAATTTACTTTTGCGGGAGCACCGTCAGCTTGTACACTACCGTCAATAAGCGGCACCTATATGGAAGGGACAACCTTAGTTGCCAATAATACTGTTACCTCATCTGTGATTGTTACTAAACTGGGGTCTTATAATATATCTACCCAGACTACTAATGGAATTCGTTTTAGCGCTACCGGTACTTTTTCTGCCCTAGGTAGTCAATCTATCATCTTAATTGGTTCGGGTAAACCTGTAGCAGCCGGGTCATTTAGCTTTACACCGGGCACCACAGGATGCAGTTTTTCGATTACTGTGGTTGCTGCTGCACCAGCGGCAACTTTCACGTACAACAATACAGCGGGTGTTTGTTCAACACCGGCTATTACCGGAATATTTACTGCCGGCACAGCATTAACTGCTGCTAATACTATTAAGTTGAATGTAAATGTAGGTACAGCGGGCAGTTATTCTATCAATACGAATACTATAAATGGAGTTACGTTTTCGGGCTCGGGTATGTTTTCTGCCGGGGCACAAACTGTCACGCTTACAAGCACTAACATTCCTGCAGCGGCCGGATCTTTTAATTATACACCAACGGGAGGATGTAGTTTTCCAATTACTTATGCACCAACATCCGGCGGTGGCAGCACTGATTTTTTGAAATGTAAAATCAGTGGCGTGCTAACGAATTTTAATACAAATCTTCAAGCACTCAGCGTCATTCCTCCAGGCGGATTTCCTCCAAACGTAACCGCCAAAGGAAAAATTTCGGATACTCCCGGTGGTCCACAGGAATTATGGGTTTCTGTTCAAAATCCTGGTTCTGTTAATTCAGGAGTCTATTCAAACCTCACATTTAGTACTATGCTGGACAGGGGCGCTTTGGTTAGTTTTTATCCAACCGGCTTTCCTAATATTTATTTTGGAACATCCGTTTTTACCGCCAATACTTTTACGGTAAACATCACATCACTCAGTGCAACCCGTGTAGAAGGAAATTTTTCCGGGACGATATATGATCAAAACGGTGGAAGTCTTACTGATAAAAAAGAAATTACAGAAGGCTCGTTCAGTGTACGTTTTTAGTTTTTACTTTTATTGAATTCATCAATAAACATTTTTTATTTCTGCCAATAGCTGCGCATAAAAGCCCCAGCAAAAACTTTGAATGGAAAATAATAGCGGGAAAGAAACAAGAATTGTTCTTTTTATCATTGGGTACGTTGGATTATTATTCTAAAACTGGTCTCAGATTTCTGAATCTTTCAATTCTGCAGGAACAGCATCTTTATGTTCATCCGGCAGGTCAACAACACCACCAGTCACAGCATATTTCATTGCATCACCGGCACTGATGTGTTCTACCTTTCTTACCTTTTCTCTTGGAAGGATGTATAATTGACCGGCAAAGTTGTAAGCCTGTGGCACATATACTGCAACCATATTTACTCCCATCTCAAATTTGTGCATTTCCTCATCCGTCAGGAAACCAATTATCCAGACATCTTCTGAGAAAACACTTGCGAGTACGGCCTTATTAAATTTTCTTTTGTCACCGGCGAAAGCTTCAAAAAAATCTTTGGTAGAGGTATAAATAAATTTAATGCCCGGTGTTCTTTCCATCCATTGATCAAAAAAACTAAGAAAGCTTCCCATCAGGAAAGTAGAACTGACCCAACCAACGAGTATCACAAATAATATGATGATCACAAAGCCAAGTCCAGGAATATTGACATAAGGACGGAGAATACTGTCCACTTTATCAAACAACCAATAAAGAACATAACCGGTAATTCCAATCGGCGCAAGAATGATGAGCCCTTGAATAAAAAAACGGAGAATTTGCCTGACAGTTGTAGTAGGCTGTTGGGGTTTTAATGCCTTGCTCATAAGTGGTTTAAAGGGCTAAGGTAGCGTAAATCGCATTAAGCGTTTTTTATCAATTCCCGGTTAATTTATAAACAAACAATTGTTTGCAAATCAATAAAAAAATCGGTGAACGGTAGAAAATCCAGGTTGGAAACTTTGGTTACGAAAAAAGTTTCCATAGTTTTGTGCCCAGAAACTGAAATAATGGAGGCAAAAGAAAGAATAGCAGTGAAGGCGGAAGAGTTGTTTATGCAATTTGGTATACGTTCTGTGTCGATGGATGACATCGCTAATCACCTGGGCATGTCTAAGAAAACATTGTACCAATATTATGCCGATAAAGATGAATTGGTGGAAGCGGTGGTGAATACGCATATCAATGAAGTGGAAGGTGATTGCATGACTTGCCGGAAGGAAGCGAAAGATGCAATTCATGAAATTTTCCTTACGATGGAGCACATAATGGCAGAGTTCAGTAACATGAATCCGATGCTGCTCTATGATTTGGAAAAATTTCACTTTAAAGCATACAACCGGTTTAAAGATTACAAAGACAAATTTTTACTGCAAATAATCCGAAGCAATATTGAATGGGGTATTAAGGATGAATTGTACCGCGAG
>Ga0068863_100004399_pt1 | contig 13892 bp, 10 predicted proteins | sample KBSSwiS62_FD_66596 | JGI IMG/M metagenome (GOLD analysis project Ga0068863, IMG submission 66596) | Switchgrass rhizosphere microbial communities from Kellogg Biological Station, Michigan, USA - KBS Switchgrass S6-2 | ecosystem: Host-associated > Plants > Roots > Rhizosphere > Soil ...
CGATCAAACGCCTCGGGATCCGCCCGGTTGTCGTAATGCAAGGCGCGTATCACGATCCTGTCGAAATACCTGCCCTCGACCCCGGCGTAGTATCCCGGCCCGCTATCGATCTCATGAAACAGCTCCAGTGGCTGCAACGGCCCGGAGTTGGACGCGCCGACGCGCCCAAACAAAGTGGTCTGACGGTCGCTGAAGTTGAAGCCACGGTTGGCGATAACCACGCCCGCCGGGTCGTTCCAACCGAAGACTCCTCCGGTGAGCTCGAGATCAAAGCCATGGCCGGTGTGCGTGCCCAGCCAGTCGACCTGCCCTTCCACACCGATCGTGCGCAATTCCTCGCCCAACCAAGTGTTGATTGCCGAATATGACAGTGTGTAGGGCGACTCCCAGCCAGCCGCGCGATTCTCCAACGAGATCGGCGCATAAAACGCACCGGCCTTCAGCCTGAACCGATACCCCGCGAACGGATAGGGCCGAAATTGCAGGTAGGCCTCCGTCAGATCAACCGGGTTGCGGTCATGATCGCCCCACGCCGAAGCATCGAGCCGCAACGACCAGATTTCACCGAGCGCTTGCGACAAGGCAAAACGCGCCCGTCCCAGGCGCAACCCCGACTCGGTAGCATCGAAGCGCAGAGTCCCCAGTCCACCGTTGACAAATGATCGTTGGCCGTCAGAGCTCACGAGGCGCGTATCCACGTCGGCTTCCCACGCGGGAGGTTGAATCCAATCGGCCGCATGGGAAGCCGTCGCCGTGAAAGCCAACACAGCGGCCGCCAGGGCCTTGCGGAATGCGCAGCGCATCAGTACGCATCCCAGGAGTGCGGACCTTCGAGCGGTGCTGGCTGAAGTGGCTTGGTAAGGCGCACGGTGACGGCGGTGCGCTCTGCGTCGCCGATCGTCACTTCCCGCTCGAGCTCGGTACTTTCACGCATTCGCGGGTGCCAAACAGTGACGCGATAGCTGCCGCTAGGTACTTCAACCGACCACGCTCCCGTGGGGTCTGTCCGTCCGAAGTAGGGAGCGTCGGTCACGAGGACGTAGGCAAGCATCGAGTCGTGTATGTTGCAGCCCAGCGTCACGAACCCAACCTGATCGAAGCGGACCGGCGGGTAGCGCTTGCCGCGATACAGCGGCAGCTGGAACTTTCTGGCTGGGGAGAACGAGTAGATCTGGTGGTTCACCGAGTCGCTGTTGGGAAACTCGACTGTGGATCCGGCTGGGATCACCAGCACATCCGGCACGAACGCACGATTGACCTGGTCCATCACTGCATTGACGGGAGCGGCCGGGTGGTTGGCGCCGCTCAGCACACGGACCGTGACGACGGCGCCCGTCAATGGCCGCCCATCGGATGTTTGCACTGCGACAGTCAGGGTTGCTGCAAATGCGCCCGTGGCCTGCAGAAGGCCACCGAAAAGCAGCACGGCGCTGACGATGTAGCGTGACTGGAACATGCGTTGCAATAGACGTGCGGAAGGTCTCAATCCTGCACAGGGCCCCTCGCGGCTGGCACCCTAGGATGCCTACGATGTAGGAATCATTCGAGTCTGTTTCATGGGCAGCTTCCGTAAACGACTTCTCGTATTGATCATCGGGCTCGTAGTCGTCACGCAGACTGTGACACTGGCCGCAGTGTTGGCGAGCACTGCACACACCGTAGAGGGGCGGGCCGCGCAGGAACTGCGCTCGGGCGGCTCCTTTGCACAGCAGTTAATACGCTTCCGGGCCGGGCAGCTGGCCAACGGTGTCGGGGTCCTCGCGGCGGATTTCGGGTTCCGTGAGGCCGTGGCGAGCGGCGACATTCCCACCATCATCTCTGCTGCTACGAACAATGCCCGGCGCATCGGCGCCGATATGGTCCTGCTGACCGATACCCACGGGAAAGTGCTCGCTTCCACGGCGCCCGGAGGGGCCGGCCAGGACATCTCCCTGGGCAGTCTGCTCAGTGAATACCATGGGCAGCGTGACCTGCCCGTCTTCATGGTTCTTGCGGACCGCGCTTACCAGTTCTTCCTTGCGCCCGTGCGCACACCGGAGACCATCGCGTGGGTTGCGATGGGATTTGTTGTCGATGACGCACTTGCACAGAAGATGCGCGAGCTCGTGGGTGCCGACGTTACCCTGGTGGCCTACAGACATGATGGACCCGCCCGGATCGCATCGACGCTGCCGGAGCAGCTGCGCAAATCAACCGCTACACAACGCACACCCTTGTCGCAGACGGATCAGGATCCGCATGTCGCTAGCATCGGTGCGACGGACTATTTGACATTTGCCCAGCGGATCGAGGGCCGGGGCGAATTTGTTGACGTCATCGTTCAGAAGCCTATGCATGAGGTGCTCGCTCCTTACCGCGACGTTCGGGACGCATTGCTGTTGATTGACGGCATTGCGTTGGCGCTTGCAGCGGTCATCGGCACATTGCTGGGACGCAGTGCCACCCGCCCCATTGGCGAGTTGGTTCGCGCGGCGGAGCGCATTCAGGAAGGGCGCTACGACACGGCGGTCGAGGGTTCCGGTGGCGCTGAGTTCCGCAGCCTGGCGGCTACATTCAACACCATGCAGAAGAACATCGCCGAGCGTGAAGCGGACATCACCTATCAGGCCCATCACGACCCATTCACCGGTTTGCCGAACCGCGCATTGGTCGAGAAGAAGCTGGAAGAGATTGTTGCGGCAGCGGACAGCGCGGCGCCCATTGCCCTCATTTTGATCGACATGCGCAACGTCAGTGAAATCAACGCCTCTCTGGGTCATCACGTGGGAGATGATGTGTTGCGCGAAGCAGCGCGTCGCCTGCGCGCCAACGTAGCTCCGGATGACATCGTCGCCCGGCTCGGGGAGACTCAGTTCCTGCTCGTTGCGCGCAATTGCACCTCGCAGCGTGCCCCTCTGTATGCCGATCAGATGGCGGGAGTGATTCGGCGCGGGTTTCATCTCGAGGAGATGAGCCTGCAGCTGCACGTCGCGGCTGGAATTTGCCTCTATCCGGAGCATGGGAGTACGGCGGACGAGCTGTTGCGCCGGGTTCAGATTGCTATTGAGGACGCCGACGAGGCGTGGACGCGCTGTGCGCTGTACCGCACCGGCGGCGACGAAAAGCACCGGCGCAGACTCAAGTTGGCTACCGACCTGCGCGGTGCAATCGATCAGAACGCGTTGACGCTGGTGTATCAGCCGAAGGTTGAGATGGAGTCACGCTCTGTCAGGAGCCTGGAGGCGCTGGTGCGCTGGACACACCCGCAGCTGGGCATCGTGAGCCCCGTCGAGTTCGTGCCATTGGCAGAGCGTACAGGTGCAATACGCAGGCTGACGAGTTGGGTACTCGGCGAGGCCATACGCCAACTGGGCGAATGGCGCCGTGCCGGGCTGGAGGTCGAATTGGCCATCAACCTGTCGGCGGCCGATATCCTGGATCCGGACCTGGGTGCTGAGATTCTGCAGCTGCTGCGGGGCCACCGGGTGGACTCAACCGCCCTGCTGCTCGAGATCACCGAAAGCGCTGTGATGCGTGATCCGCAGCTCGCCGCCCGCAATATGCAACTGTTGCGCATGCCTGGTGTGCGCTTCGCAATCGATGACTTTGGCACCGGCCATTCATCGTTATCGCAGTTGAGTCTGCTGCCAGTGGACGAGCTCAAAATCGACCGTTCATTTGTCATGGATGCGGGTCGTGCCGGGGCTGATGCCACGACCATCATCACTTCAACGATCGAGCTCGCGCACAGCATGGGGCTGCGAGTGGTTGCCGAAGGTGTGGAAGAGCCCGATGCCTGGAATCTACTGCGCCGCCTCGGCTGTGACTACGCGCAGGGCTATCTCATCAGCCGGCCGCTCCTCGCGACCGATGTCCCCGCCTTCGTCGCCCAGGCCAACAAGCTGCTGCCGGCATCCGACTCCACCGTCCTGCAGATAAGAGCACTGGAGCAACTGGCCGGTCAGGGTCGGCGGTAGCTCGGCCGCACCTCGTGCGAGCGTGAACGACGCGGCTGTGGCAGCCGGATGGGTTGCCTCCGAAATAATGCGCTTGGCGCCGGCTGTAAATTGTCGCCCCCGCCATCCTTCAGCCGTCCTCGGGGTCAGAGGCTGCGCACGGCGCGCGGTCCATCACCGACTACAGGAGCTGTCTGCCATGCGATTCATGATGCTGATGATCCCCAAGGGCTACGAAAGCGCCGCGCCCGGAACGGTCCCCGATGCCAAGGCCGTGGAGGCGATGATGAAGTACAACGAGGCGCTGCAGAAAGCCGGTGTCCTGATTGCCCTCGACGGTCTGCACCCGCCCTCCATGGGCGCTCGCGTGTCATTCTCGAAGGGCAAGCCGCTGGTCACCGATGGTCCCTTCGCCGAGGCCAAGGAAGTGCTCGGCGGCTACTGGATGATCCGCGTCAATTCCAGGGCCGAGGCGATCGAGTGGGCCAAGAAGTGTCCCGGAGGCGATAACGAGGTCATCGAAATCCGCCAAGTGCAGGAGATGGAGGACTTCCCGGCCGATGTACAGAAGGCGGCTGCAGGTTTCGCGGAGATGCAGCAGCGGCGGTGAAGGCACGCAGTTTCGGCTGCGCTTGGGCGCGGGTGGCGGGCCACGGCGAGGAATCGAACATGTATGCTTCGATCCGACCCGCCGCCGCGCTCGGCGCACAAGGAAGCCTTCGACATGCAATACGCCACCCTGGGCAACACCGGCCTCGTCGTCTCCCGTCTGGCATTCGGAGCGATGACCTTTACGGCCGGCAACCAGGACATCGCCGCCGTCTTCAAGGTCGGTGGCAAGTTGGCTGACGAACTCGTCGGGCAGTCGCTCGAGGCTGGCGTGAACTTCTTCGATACGGCCGACGGCTACGCAGGAGGAGAGTCCGAGACGCTGCTGGGTGCCGCCCTCAAGCCACGGCGGCACGAGGTCATCATTTCCTCGAAGGTGGGCTTTCGAACCGGTAAGCCGCTGACTCAGGCAGGGTTGTCCCGCCGGCATATCCTTTGGTCCATCGATCAGAGCCTGAAGCGCCTGGGCACTGACTATCTGGATGTCTACATCGCCCACCGGGAGGATCCATACACCCCACTCGAAGAGACCCTCCAGGCACTCGACTCGGTAGTCACAGCCGGCAAGGTCCGCTACCTCGGCTTTTCCAACTGGTCAGCCTGGCGCGTGGCGGCCGCAATGGAAATCCAGAAAGCGAATTCGCTGGCGCCATTCACACACGGCCAGATGCACTACTCACTGCTCGGCCGCGATGTCGAGCGCGATGTCATTCCGATGATGCGGCGGTATGGCCTTGGTCTGACGGTCTGGAGCCCGCTGTCCTCGGGCTTTCTGACCGGCAAATACACCCGTGAGACCCTGTCGAATCCGGACAACCGCTTCTCCGGATTCGACCTGCTGCCCTTCGACAAGGAGCACGGCTTCAGGCTGGTCGAGCGCTTGCGGACAATGGCAACTTCACACGATGCAAGCGTTGCGCAGATAGCGATTGCCTGGTTGCTCGCGCGCAAAGCGGTCACCAGCGTGCTCATCGGCGCCACCAAGCCGCACCAACTTGCCGACAATCTCGGGGCAGCGGACGTAGTTCTGACCGCCGGTGAAATCGCCGAGCTGGATGCCGCCACCCCGCTCCCGGTCGTCTATCCCAACTGGTTCATCGAGAACCTGCAGGATCAGCCCGTGGCTCAGGCCCTGGGATCTGCCAGGAGCTGATAGCGGCCGCACGGCCGTGGCTGCCACCACCGTGCGCCTACAACCAGCGACGCCACCTGAAGTACAGGTACGGCGCCACCGCGGAGACCACCATCATGGCGATGCCGGCCCACGGGCCCCAGGTTTCGTGTAACCAGGGAATGTGCTCGAAGTTCATGCCGTAGAACCCGGCGATGACCGATGGCGGCAGCAAGAACACCGTGACCACGGAGAAGATCTTCACCACGTTGTTCTGGTCGATGCTCACCATGCCCAAGGTTGCATCGAGCAGGAACTGCACCTTGTTCCCCAGGAAGTTGGAATGATCCGTCATGGCCAGCACGTCGCGTGACAACGTCCGATAGCGGGTACGCGACTCCTGCGTCACCTGGGTATTGCCGCTCTGCTGCACGAATCCCAGCAGCCGGGTCAGGCTGACCAGGCTTTCGCTCGCCTTCGAGACCAGGTCGCCGCTCTGTCCGATCCGCTCCAGCACGTGGCGAAAATCCAGGGGCGCGCTCGTGTCATATGAGCGGAAGAAGATCTTGGAGGAGATCGCATCCACATCGCCGCCGACTTTTTCCAACACATCGGCAATGCGATTGACGATGGCCTCGAGCAGTCCGGCGAGGACCATCGCGCCCGAGGTCGCCACGGCAGGGTGCCGCGCTGCGTACGCAATGAAGCGGCGAAACGGCAGCGGATCCGTATAGCGGTTGGTCACGAGCTTCGAGCCCGTGAGAATGAACGTAACTTGAGTTCTTTCCGGCAGATCGGTGTCGAGCTTCGTGACCAGCGTCGCCGTCATGTAGAGGCCGCCGTTCTCCTCGTAGAAGCGGTTCGATGCCTCGATCTCGCGCATCTCCTCCCGCGTTGGCACATCGATTCCGAGGGCGGTCTCGACGAGTTGCTCTTCTTCGGGGGTGGGCTCGCGCAAGTCGATCCACACCGCATCCGCGGGAAGCGGCCCGCCCGGCTCGCGCTCCGCGCAGGCAAGACCATTAGGGCGCGGAACGTAGACGTTCAGCATTCCGCGCCTGCCTGTTGCGCTCTAGTGCTTGTGTTCCGCCGCGGCCAGGTCGTCTACCAACGAGATCAGATTGGCCTGACTGCCCGCCTTCGCAACATCGGAGGTGAACTTGCCGTTGATGACGAACAGCGGCACGCCTTCGACGTGGTAGCGCTGGGTGAGCTGCTCGGCGCGCTGCAGGTTCGAATTGACGGTGAAGGAGTTATACGCCTTGGCGAAGTCCTCAGCGCTTACGCCGTTGGCCTGCCCGAAGGCCTGTTGCGCCTTGAGGGTCTCCTCTTCGCTTTGCCCAAACAGCATCTGGTGTTGGTTCTGAATCGCATCGAAGGCCTTCTGAACCAGGTCCTGGCGGTTCAGGGCGACCAGCGTGTAGAACAAGTGAGCATGGGCGCGGTGGGCCGGACCCCACATCACGGGCACGCGCACGAACTCGATATAGGCGGGCTTGTTCTTCAGCCAGCTCTGAATGTACGGCTCGAGCGCTGCGCAGTGCGGGCAACCCAGCCAGAACACCTCGACCACTTCGACCTTTCCGGGACCCACGTTCGTCGGTTGCGCGGGTACCAGCGGCTCGTAGTTTTGGCCGGCCTTCCACTTACCCGCCGGCAACTGCTGATCGGCGGGCAGCTGCGCCAGCCGCTCGAGTCCTGCATCACCGCGAGCCGCGCGGGGATCATCCTCCGGCTCGTCGCCTTTTTCCTGCGCAGCCGTGGCCTGCTGGTTCTCGCTCTGTTGAGTAGCCGCATCCGCGGGCGCGGGCGGCGGCGTTTCCTGTTGAATCACAGACGGTGTCTGCGGCTTCGCGGCCTGGGTGGTCGAATGCTGCGAGGCGCGCCCGCATGAGCACACGATCAAAGTCAGGAACGCAGTCAGAGCGATCGATCGGATCATCGGATTGCCTCAATGTGGTACGGCGTCGGTTAGCGCAGGCCCTGAACGTAAGATGCGACGTTGCGCATGTCCTCGGGCGTGAGCCGCTTCGCAATGGTCAGCATCATTGCGCCATTGCGGCTCGGTAGAGCCGGATTCTTCGCGCCGGGATAACGGGCGCCAGTCGCATAGTCGTTCAGTTGCTTGACGACATAGACCGATTGTTGAGCCCGAAGTGCCGGATATCCGGCCGCAAGATTGCCCCGGCCCGCAGGACCGTGACACGCGGCACACGCTGGGATGTTCCGTGCTCGATCGCCGTGCGTATACAGCGCTTCACCAGCCTTCCAATAGGAAGGATCGGCTTCGAGACCCTGCAGCGTCTGGGCCTGGTAATACACAGCGACGTCATTGACGTCCTGGTCACTCAGCCCGGAAGCCAGGGGCATCATCACGGGATTGGTGCGTACCTGTGTCTTGAACAGCTTCAGCTGTTCCGCGATGTATACGGCGCTTTGTGCCGCCAGGCGCGGCCACTCCGGATTCGCGCTGTTTCCGCTTGGGCCATGGCAAGCGGTGCAGACCGCCGTCTTTGAGGCTCCGGCCTCAACCTTGCCAGTGGAAAACGGGTCATCGGGTGCTGCAGTCGTCTGTGCATAACTGAGCGTCGTGGCCAGTAGAGCGAGACCCGCCCAACCGGCCCTCATCATCTTCGCCATTGTTTTCTTTCCGGTTCGTCCCGTGGTGCGAGGGCGCCGAATTGTACACTACGGACGTGAGCCGATTTTCACAGGGTCGATTTCTAATCAGTGCTGCTGCACCCGGGCAATTTCCGCCCGACCTTGGTGCGGAGGTCGCTTTCGTTGGACGCTCGAACTCGGGTAAGTCGAGTGCCATCAACGCAATTACTCAGCGCAATGGCCTGGCGCGGACCAGTAAGACGCCGGGGCGCACTCGCCTGCTCAACTTCTTTGAGTTCGGAACGCACGAACGGATCGTTGACCTGCCCGGTTACGGCTACGCCACGGGCCCGGAGGCAGAACGACTCAGCTGGCAGCCGCTCATCGACGCGCTGAGGGACCGTGAATCTCTCCGCGGTCTTTTCATGATCGTCGACTCGCGGCGCGGCCTGACCGAGGGTGACGAGGCGCTCCTCTCTTGGGCATCCCCGTCAGTACACGTGCATGTGCTGCTCTCGAAAGCGGACAAGCTGAACCGCAGCGAGGGACTCAAGGTGCTGCGGGAAACAAAGGCCGCGCTCACGGACCGCGCCACTGCCCAGCTGTTCTCGGTTCCGGCGAAAACCGGAATCGATGAGGCACAGCGGACGCTCGCTGCCTGGCTTGGGGACAAGGTTTTTCCCGACGATCGCGGCTGATGCCAGCTTGGACGCTGCCCCAGCGCTCCGAACGCTGCCCATAAAAAACCCCGATGACCTGAAACAGGCCACCGGGGCAGACTGACCCGATACAGGTCTCATGCATCGGGTCGACCCGCTCAGGGAGGGAAGCGGGGAGAGTGTGAGCTCTCAGGGAATTGGACGGATGGGCGCGGCGGAAGTTCCGACTGATTTTTTAAAAAAATCCATCCATATCAGTGGCTTGGCCATTTGGCTGTCTCATTTTCACTACAGGAAGTGCCAGCTCACGTCGAGGCTGACAGCCTTCACGCCATCGGTGTTCCGGACGTTAAACTGCTCATATTCAAGCCTTACGCCCAGTGCGCCGAGGCGCGCTTGGGCCCCTCCGCCCCAGGCGAAATCGGTACCGTGATCGTCGATGGCAAAAAGCGACGAATCGGTATGGCCGCTGAGATTCCAGCGCGCCAATCCCGCTTTCCCAAAAATATCGACGAGGGGAAGGGGAAGCGGCACGAACCCGACCGCGAAGGCCGAGAATGCGTGGGCGTCCACGTGACCTCGATCCGTGAACCCGCCGAAGCCAAAGCGTCGCGATTCACTGCCCAGGTCCATGTAATTCGCCTCGACCCCCAAAAAAGGGAGCGGTTTGACCCCAACGAAGGCCTTCCAGGCTGTGTTGTTCAGGTCAAAGTCACGTCCGGGGCCGAAAATGTCATCGAGCCGGGCCCGGGAAACGCCCGCGCCGACGTAGGCGTCGGGTAGCTGGGCGTGAGCCGCCGTTGCGCCAAGAGCCAGCGTCGCAGCGATCAAGAGATTGCGCATAGTGTCCTCGTTGTCGGCATGACTGAGGACCGCAGCCTGAAGCTGATTGTTGCAGTAAAGCGACAACGTTGGGCCTGCGGTCTGTGTAGAGACGCTCGCCGGCCGCCAAAGTTCCTGTTCCCCGAAATTGGTTACTTTTCGGGCCAGGATTTAGTGTGATTTATCCCAGTTCGCGCCTACTCCGATGTCGACCCGCAACGGCACACGCAGCTCTCCAGCGGTCGTCATACGTTGCCGTAGCGTTGCCGCTACACTTTCGGCCGCGTCGGCGCGAACCTCCAGGACCAGTTCGTCGTGCACTTGCATGATAAGACGCGCCGGGGCGTCCTCCCGTTGACACCAGGCATCTACGGCAATCATTGCGCGCTTGATGATGTCCGCGGCCGTGCCTTGCATTGGAGCGTTGATCGCGCTGCGCTCCGCGTACTGCCGCTGCGCCGCATTGCCCGACCGGATATCGGGTAGGTAGAGACGTCGCCCGTAGACCGTCTCGACGTAGCCAGTTTCGCGTGCGCTCTGGCGTGTCTCGTCCATAAAGCGCTTAACGCCCGGGTAGCGGGCGAAATAGCGCTCGACATAGCGCTGCGCCGAGCCTCGATCAATCCCCAGTTGCCGAGCCAGTCCGAAGGGTGACATGCCATAGATGAGCCCGAAGTTGATCGTCTTCGCGGTTCGCCGCTGGTCTGAAGTCACTGAGTCGAGCGGCACACTGAACACCTCCGCGGCAGTTGCCTGGTGGACGTCGCGATCCTCTGCAAATGCCGAGAGCAGGCCTTCGTCGCCCGACAGGTGAGCCATGATGCGCAACTCGATCTGCGAGTAGTCCGCCGCCATCAGCACGTAGCCGGGCGGGGCGATGAATGCCTGGCGGATACGGCGTCCCTCCGGACGGCGGATCGGGATGTTCTGCAAGTTGGGATCGGCCGATGAGAGCCGGCCGGTCTGTGCCACGGCCTGATGGTAGGAGGTATGGATACGCCCGGTGCGCGGATCCACCAACTCCGGCAGCTTGTCGGTGTAAGTTGATTTCAGCTTGGCCAGCGCCCGGTATTCGAGAATGAGGCGTGGCAGCGGATACGACAGCGCCAGCTCCTCCAGCACGTCCTCGGCCGTGGAGGGTTGGCCGGTAGGGGTTTTGCGGGTCACGGGTATCTGCAGCTTCTCGAACAGAATCTGCTGCAGCTGTTTGGGGGAGTCCATGTTGAATTCGGTGCCGGCTTCCTTGCGCCCCTGGGCCGTCAGCTCCTGCAGCTGAATGCTGAATTCCCGGCTCTGTGCGCGTAACAGCTCGCGATCCACGAGCACCCCCTGGTGCTCCATGCGCAGCAGCACCGGCACCAGTGGCTGCTCCAACTCTTCGTACAACTGCTTGAGCCGCGGAAAGCTCTCGAGCTGGGGCCAGATCGTGTGGTGCAGACACAAGGTGATATCCGCATCTTCCGCTGCGTACTCGGCCGCCTTGTCCACCGGCACTTGATTGAAGGGAAGTTGCTTGGCGCCCTTGCCGGCAACATCCTCGTACGTGATCTTCCTGATGCCCAGATAACACGCAGCCGTCGAGTCCATGTCGTGCCGGGCGGCGACGCTGTTGAGCACGTACGATTCGAGCATGGTGTCGTAGCGCATGCCGGCGAGCTGGATGCCATAATTCGCCAGTACATGCGCATGATATTTCAGGTCGTGCCCGAGCTTGCCGCGCTCCGGATCCTCCAGAATAGGCTTGAGAGCGGCCAACACCTTCTCGCGGTCGAGCTGCTCGGGTGCGCCCGTGTAGTCGTGGCGCAAGGGCACGTAGGCCGCCTTGCCCCGCTCGAGGCCGAATGACACACCGACGATTTCCGCCTTCATGTAGTCGAGGTTGGTCGTTTCGGTGTCGAACGAGAATAGATCCGCGCTGCGCAGAAGATCCAGCCACCGCTGCAGGTCCTCCCAGCGCGTGATGTTCTCGTATTGGCGCTCAACACCTTCGAGTGGCGAGGGTGCTCCCGGCGCCAGGCGCCCCGGGGCCGCGGGTAACGCGCCTTCCATTCTGCCCGCAGCCGAATTGGCCCTCCCGGCACTGGAGCCAACGCTGCCGGCGCCCGGCTCAACACCCCGCACGGCCGGCTGTGAGGCCCCGGCGGGCTCGGCGCCGCCCTCCAATTGCTTCAACAGTGTGCGCAGCTCGTATCGTGTGTAAAGCTCGCGCAACTTCACGGTGTCAGGTGTGGTCGGCGTGAGTTGGTCGTGCTCGAGCGGCAGGTCGAGGTCAACATGGATGGTTGCGAGCTTCTTGGACAACTCCAGGGTTTTCAGCCCCGCCCGCAGGTTCTCACCGACCTTGCCGGAGATCTGCTCAGCATTCGCGACGAGCTTGTCCAGCGTCTCGTACTGGTTGAGCCACTTCGCGGCCGTCTTCGGGCCGACCTTGTCGATGCCCGGAATGTTGTCGGAGCTGTCGCCCACCAGGGAGAGATAGTCGATGATCTGTTCCGGAAAGACATCGAACTTGGCCTTGACACCGGCGCGGTCCAGCACGGAGTTGGTCATGGTGTTGACGAGCGTGATGGACCCGTCAACGAGCTGGGCCATATCCTTGTCGCCCGTGGAGATCAGTACCGATTTGCCGGCCTTTGCGGCACGGCAGGCCAAGGTTCCGATGACATCGTCCGCCTCGACGCCTTCGATCCGCAGTATCGGCAGGCCTTGCGCGCGAATGATCGACAGCAGAGGCTCTACCTGCGATCGCAAGTCGTTGGGCATGGGCTGGCGGTGCGCTTTGTACTCGGCGAACAGGTCATCCCGAAAGGTCTTCCCCGGCGCGTCGAACACCACCGCAATGCACCGCGGCTGGTAGTCCTTCACGAACTTCAGCAGCATGTTCAGCACGCCATAAACGGCACCCGTGGGCTCACCACGCGAGTTGGTGAGCGGGGGCAGCGCATGGAAGGCTCGGTAAACATATGACGAGCCATCGACGAGAACCAGGTCGGGGGAAGTGGTCATGGGGTGGGCCAACGCGGGGGGAGCATAAGTATAACGGACCCGTGCCCACCCAAAAGGTCAACGCGCGGCCTCCTGCCGCGCTATGGGAAGCAAGGAGAACCTTCACGTGCTGGAGCGCCTTTCGCCCGCAGTAGCAGCCAATCGCTTCGGCCTGGGTACGCGCCCCGGCGAACTGGCTCAGATCGGCACCCAGCCACGAGACTGGTTGCGAGAACAGCTGGCCGGTCCACCGCCATTGCTGACGGACGGTGAGCTTCGCAGTTCTGCGGACAGCTTGTCGCGAGCGCTGGCCGCGCGCCGCGAGCTGCGCGCCGCCAAGCGAGCTGCCGCAAGTGAGCGCGCCTCACAGTCATCCGATGCGACGGATACGCCCAATCAAGCGAACGCTGTAGCCGCACTACTGAAAGTCGGTCAGATATATCGGCCCGTCTACATATCTGAAGCAAGCGCGAGACTTCGTCAGGCCGTCGCCACTGATCGTCCGTTCGTCGAAAGGCTGACGTACTTCTGGACGAATCACTTCGCAGTGTCGATTGACAAGGCCATCGTACTGGGCCTCGCGGGGAGTTTGGAGCGGGAAGCGATTCGTCCGAACGTACTCGGACGCTTCTCGGACATGCTGCTTGCCGTCGAGCGGCATCCGGCCATGCTCCTGTACCTCGACAATCACGTGTCTGTTGGGCCGCACTCGAAGGCTGCTCGTTTGCTCGAGCGACGCAAGAGCGGCCGCCGCATTGGTATTAACGAGAACCTTGCGCGAGAGACCCTTGAGTTGCATACGCTCGGAGTACACGGGGGTTATACCCAGGCCGATGTGACCACTTTTGCGGAGGTGATCACTGGGTGGTCTATCGGCGGTGACGTTGGCCCATTGCCACGCGGAGAGCCCGGTGAGTTCCTATTTCGCCCCGAGATCCACGAGCCCGGGTCGAAAGTCGTGCTCGGGAAGCGATACGCGGATACGGGTTACGACCAAGGGGTCGCGGTACTGCGCGATCTCGCGGCAAACACAGCGACGGCTCACTTCATAGCCACCAAGCTGGCTCGTCATTTTATCGCCGACGACCCGCCGCCTCGTGCGGTGGAACGTATCGCGAGCGCATTCTTGTCAAGCGACGGTCACCTCCCAACGGTTTACCGCGCTCTCAT
>Ga0068863_100004400_pt1 | contig 13891 bp, 14 predicted proteins | sample KBSSwiS62_FD_66596 | JGI IMG/M metagenome (GOLD analysis project Ga0068863, IMG submission 66596) | Switchgrass rhizosphere microbial communities from Kellogg Biological Station, Michigan, USA - KBS Switchgrass S6-2 | ecosystem: Host-associated > Plants > Roots > Rhizosphere > Soil ...
GATGTCGTACGCGATGAGCAAGAAGTTCTCGAAGGAGCCGGAGAAGTTCGGCACCGGCCACGTCGAGGGCATCGTCGAGAGCGGCTCGGCCAACAACAGCGCGCTCGCCGGCGCCTGGATTCCGGCGCTCGTCTTCGGCATCCCCGGCGATTCGATCACCGCGATCGTCATCGGCGTGCTGTACATGAAGAACATGAACCCGGGGCCGACGCTCTTCACGACGCATCCGGAGCGGATCTATTCGGTCTACCTGCTCTTCATCATCGCCAACCTGATCATGCTGCCGCTCGGCTGGCTGTGCATCAAGGTCGCCAAGCGGATCCTGCGCGTGCCGCGCGACATCCTCATGCCGGTGATCCTGCTCTTCTGCATCGTCGGCGCCTTCGCGATCAACAACACCGCGTTCGACGTCGGCGTCATGCTGGTCGCCGGGCTCGTCGCCTGGATGCTCGAGGAGAACGGCTTTCCGATCACGCCGCTGATCCTCGGCGTCGTCCTCGGCGGCATGCTCGAGGAGAACTTCATCTCGTCGATGATCAAGGCCGACGGCAACGTGCTGGCATTCTTCAGCCGGCCGATCGCCGCGGGGCTCGGCGCGCTGACGATCGCGATCTGGTTCTGGCCGCTGCTGCGGCGCCGGCGCGCGGCGCCGGCGGCCTAGCGTCGAGCGACCTAGCGGCCGACCGTGACCGTGCCGTGCATGTACGGGTGCACCGAGCACACGTAGTCGTAGCGGCCGGCGCGCGCGAAGGTGCGCGAGAACTCCTGGCCGGGCAGCAGCAGGTCGCTCGGCGGCGCGCCGTCGGCGAAGGCGATCGCGTGCGGCGCGCCGTCGTCGTTGCGCCACGCGACGGTGCTGCCGGCCGGCACCGAGACGGTCGCCGGGGCGAACGCGAAGTTGGCGATCGAGACGCCGCCCGCCGCTGCGGCCTTTGCAGCTGCCGGCTGGACGACGATCTTGCGCGGCGCGTTGCCGACCGCGATCGTCGTCGTCTTGCCGCTCGCGAGGTCGACCGCGCTGACGTCGTTCGAGCCTTCGTTGGTGACCCACACGGTCTTGCCGTCGGACGCCATCCAGTGCGGCTGCTTGCCGACCGCGACGCTGCGCAGCGCCGCCTGGCTCGCCGGGTCGAACAGGAGCAGCTCGCCCGGACCCTGGACGACGATCGCGCCGACCGCAGCGCCGGCGAACCACTTGCCGAGGTGCGGCGACGGCCCGGTCGCGATCTCGGCGACCTGCCGTTCGGAGGCGACGTCGATCACGCGCAAGGCGTTGACGCCGGCGGTGGTGACGTAGAGGAACTTGCCGTCGGCGCTGAACTCGGGATCGCGCGGCGGCTTGTCGAGGTCGATCCGGCGTGCGACGTTGCGCGACGCGAGGTCGACGACGACCAGCGCGAACTGCCCCGGCTCCTGCGATGCGACATAGGCGACCTTGCCGTCGGGGCGGACGGCGATCGTGTGCGGCTTGGCGACCGGCGCCGTCGCGACGATCGCGCCGCTGGCGACGTCGACGAAAGCGATGCGGTCCGCACCGTAGACACCGACCAGGACGGTGCGGCCGTCGGGCAGCATGGCCAGGCCGTGCGGCGACGGGCCGACGTCGACCGTGCGAACGACCGTGTCGCTCGCGGTGTCGATCACGCTCACGCTGCTCGACGCGTCGCCGGCGACGAACACCAGGCGGCCGTCCGGGCTCACCGCCATGCCGTGCGGACCGGCGGCGACGGCGATCGTCTTCAGCACCGCACCAGCGCCGGTGTCGACGACACTCACGGTCGAGTCCTTGAAGTTGCCGACGTAGGCCTTGGGGCCGGCGGCGCCGGCGAGCCCGCCGGCGAGGGCGAGGGCGGCGAGCGCGAGCGGGCGCGCGCGGCGCAGCGCGCGCAGGGCGAGGAAAGGAACCGGCATGCTGCGATCTCCTGGAGTGAAGGACGGGGCCGGCCGCCGCCTTCGCGGCGCAGGGCGACCGGGCCCGGCAAGTCCTACCGCCGGTCGGGCGTGTTTATTCCGCCGCCATGCCGCTGCGAGGGAATAAAGAACCGGCGCGCGCGGTAAGGCTCGAACGATCCTTCACCGGCCCGCCATGACCGACATCGCCCGCTTCGAGTCGCTGGTGCTGCCGCACCTCGACGCGGCGTACAACCTCGCGCGCTGGCTGACGCGCGACCCGCACGACGCCGAAGACGTCGTCCAGGAGGCATGCGTGCGGGCGCTGCGCTACCTCGCCGCATTGCGCGACGGCGAAGCGCGGCCCTGGTTCCTCACCCTCGTGCGCCACGCGACCTACGATTGGCTCGGCCGCCAGGGGCCGCGCGGCAGCGACGAAGGGCTCGCCGAGGTCGCCGGCGACGCCGCCGCCGAGCCGCCGCAGTGCGCCGAGCGGCGCGGCGATTCGCGCGCCCTCGCCGAGGCGATCGCCGCGCTCGCGCTGCCGTACCGCGAGGTGATCGTGCTGCGCGAGCTCGAGGAGCTGTCGTACCGCGAGATCGCGACCATCGCCGACATCCCGATCGGCACCGTGATGTCGCGCCTGGCGCGCGCCCGCGCGCTGCTGCGCCGCTCGCCGGCGCTGCATGCGATCGCCGCGCAGCGCGCAGGGGGCGAGCCATGAGCCGCGGCGGAGTCGATCGATGAACTGCGCAGAAGCTTCTGCCGGGCTCGGCGCGTGGCACGACGGCGAGCTCGCGCCGGATGCGGCCTCGGCGCTGCGCGAGCACGTCGCCGCGTGCGCGACGTGTCGCGGCGAGCTCGCGGCGCTCACGGCGCTGCGCGGCGAGATCCGCGCCGAGGCGCCGCGCCATGCGGCGCCGGCGTCGCTGCAGGCGCGCGTGCGCGCCGAGCTCGCGCGCCATCGCGACACCGCGACGGCCGGGGCGCTGGCGGCCGGTGCGGCGCCGCACGGCGGGTCGCCGCGCGCCGCGCCGCCGCTCGTGCGCCAGCGGCGCCGCTGGTTCCTCGCCGGCGCCGCGGCCGGGGCGCTCCTCGCCGTCGGCATCGGCGCGCTGACCCAGCTCGTCGTCTCGCAGCGGGCGAGCGACGACGTCACGATCGAAGCGGTCGACAGCCACGTCCGGGCGACGCTCGGCCAGCGCCTGATCGCCGTGGCCTCGTCCGATCGCCACACCGTCAAGCCGTGGCTGTCGGCGCGGCTTTCCTATGCGGCGCCGGTGCCCGACCCGGTCGACCCGGCGTTCGTGCTCGCCGGCGCTCGCCTCGATTCGCTCGACCGTCGCCCGGTCGCCGCGCTCGTCTATCGCTACGGCAACCACACCGTCGACGTGTTCGTGCGGCCGCTCGCCGACGCCGGCGCCGCGCCCGCGCTTGCCAACGTGCGCGGCTTCACGGTCGCGCTCGCGCTCGGCGCCGGCATGGAGTGGCGCGCGGTCGCCGACGTCGATGCGACGGTGCTCGCCGGCTTCGTCGAGCGGCTCGCGGCGGCCGCCGCGGCGCCGCTGCCGGCGGCGCGCTGAAGCGCGACCCGATCGCGCTGGCATCGCGGCGCCGATCGCACGGCAGCGGTCGATGGCCGAGCCGAGCGCGCGAGACGCGCGCGCGGCGCGTCAGGGGCCGGATGCGCACAATGGGGCGATGCAAGCGCACGCCGTCGATTCCCGCTACGCCTGGGGCCGCCTCGTCATCGCCCTGATGCTGATGACGATCGGCAGCAGTGCGATGTACGTCGTCGCCGTCGTGCTGCCGAGCGTGCAGGCCGAGTTCGGCACGGCGCGCGCCGACGCGTCGCTGCCCTACATGCTGCTCATGGTCGGCTTCGGCATCGGCGGCGTCTTCATGGGGCGCCTCGCCGACAAGCGCGGCATCGTCGTTCCGCTCTTCATCGGCGCCGCCGGCCTCGGCATCGGCTTCGTCGGCGCCGGGCTGGCCGGCAGCATCTGGACCTTCGCGATCATCCACGGCGTGCTGCTCGGCCTGGTCGGCAGCTCGGCGAGCTTCGCGCCGCTGGTCGCCGATACGTCGCTCTGGTTCGAGCGCCGGCGCGGCATCGCGGTCGCGATCTGCGCGAGCGGCAACTACGTCGCCGGCGCGATCTGGCCGCCGATCGTCCAGCACTTCGTCGAGACCGTCGGCTGGCGCCAGACCTACATCGGCCTGGGCGTCTTCTCGGCGCTGACGATGGCGACGCTCGCGGTCTTCATGCGCGGCCGCCCGCCGGCGCTCGCGGCGGCGGGCGAGACCGGCGCCGCGCGGCGGTCGGCGCGCGAGGCCCGGCCGTTCGGCCTCTCGACGCGCGCCGCGCAGACGCTGCTCTGCATCGCCGGCGTCGCCTGCTGCGTCGCGATGTCGATGCCGCAGGTCCACATCGTCGCCTACTGCGGCGACCTCGGCTACGGCGCGGCGCGCGGCGCGCAGATGCTCTCGCTGATGCTCGCCTGCGGCGTCGTCAGCCGGCTCGTCTCGGGCGCCATCTGCGACCGGATCGGCGGCCTGCGCACGCTCCTGCTCGGCTCGCTCCTGCAGGGCACCGCGCTGCTCCTCTTCCTGCCGTTCGACTCGCTCGCGTCGCTCTTCGTCGTCTCGGCGCTGTTCGGCCTGTTCCAGGGCGGCATCGTCCCGTCGTACGCGATCATCGTTCGCGAGCACTTCCCCGCCGCCGAGGCCGGAGCGCGCACCGGAACGATCCTGATGTTCACGCTGTTCGGCATGGCGCTCGGCGGCTGGATGTCGGGCAAGGTGTTCGACCTGACCGGCTCGTACCACGCCGCGTTCCTCAACGGCATCGCCTGGAACCTGCTCAACCTGAGCATCGCCTTCTTCCTCCTGCGCGGCGCGCGCGGCCAGCGCCGGCTCGCCCAGGCAGTCGCGTAGACTGCCGCCGCTTCGCGAGCGCCGACCATGCCGACCCCTTCCGAGAACGCCGACCTCGACTTCGTCGAACCCGGTGGCGCGCCCGCCGGCGGCAAGCCGAGCGCGAGCAGCGGCGAAACCGGTGACGACGTCGCGCGCGCCCACTCGACCGGCATCGTGCCGAGCCAGGACCTGCGCGCGATGGCGCTGCGCAAGGAGATCTTCGCCCTCGAGCCGATCGCCGACGACCAGTTCCAGCCCGCCAGCCTCGATCTCCGCCTCGGCGCGACGGCGTACCGGGTGCGCGCCAGCTTCCTGCCCGGCAAAGGCTCGGTCAAGGACAAGCTCGACGAGTTCGCGATGCACGCGATGGACATCACGGCCGGCGGCGTCCTCGAGAAGGGATGCGTCTACATCATCCCGCTCCTCGAAGGCCTCGACCTGCGCCACCGCACCTCGGCGATGGGCAACCCGAAGAGCTCGACCGGCCGACTCGACGTTTTCACCCGCCTCATCACCGACGCCGGCACCGCCTTCGACCAGGTGCGCGAGCAGTACAGCGGCATGCTCTACGCCGAGGTGTCGCCGCGCACCTTCAGCGTCCTGGTGAGGAAGGGCTCGCGCCTCAGCCAGCTGCGCGTTCGCCGCGGCAAGCCGATCGCGAGCGACGGCTTCATGCGCCGATTGCAGCAGGAGCACGGCCTGGTCCAGTCGCCCGAGGCCGACACCGGCGACGCGCGCGCGGTCGAGATCGTCAACGGCGTGCCGGTCCGCGTCGACCTGCAGGGGCGCCGCTCGGGCGGGATCATCGGCTACAAGGCGCGCAGCCACGCCGGCCTCGTCGACATCGACCGGGTCGGCCACTACGAGGTCGACGAGTACTGGGAGCCGGTGCGCGCCCCGGCGCGCGGCGGCCTGATCCTCGATCCGGCCGAGTTCTACATCCTCGCTTCGCAGGAAGCGGTGCGCGTGCCGCCCGGCTATGCCGCCGAGATGATCGCGTACGACACGCTGGTCGGCGAGTTCCGCGTCCATTACGCCGGCTTCTTCGACCCGGGCTTCGGTCACGGCGACGCCGGCGGCGAGGGCTCGCGCGCCGTCCTCGAAGTGCGCTCGTACGAGGTGCCTTTCGTTCTCGAGCACGACCAGCTCGTCGGCCGCCTCGCTTACGAGCGGCTGACGTCGACGCCGGCGGTCCTGTACGGCCAGGGCATCAAGTCCTCCTACCAGGGCCAGGGCATCAAGCTCAGCAAGCACTTCAAGGCGGTGCGCTAGCAGCGCCGCGAGCGCACTCGCGCCGAGAGCGGGGCGGCGGCGCTAGCGGTCGAAGAGGAACGGCCGCTCGGCCTCGAACTCGCCGACCACGCTCTTGACGATTCGCGCCACGACCGGCTTCATCGACTCCGGCCCCTCCCACGTCGGCGCGTCGACGTCGCCGGCGACGCTCGCGACGACGAAGCGCGTGTCGTCGCGCCAGGCCGGGTCGGCGCGCAGGCGCCGGTTCAGCTCGTCGACGAACGCCCGCGCGTCGAGCGCCACAGCCTCGCGCGCAGGCCGGCGCAGCAAGCGCTTCCAGTGGTCGCTGCTCGGGCTCGACGATCGCCGGCCGCTTCCTTCACGCGCCTGAGCGGCGCCGCTTGCTGTTTGCTTGACCACGGGTACGGCACATGCGAGAACAGCCGGGTGGCAAGCGTTGTGCCGCCGAAGGCGGCGCGATCAACGCGCGCTGACCGGAACCAGTCGCGTGTGGGTGTCGACGAGGGTGAACGAGCCGTCGTCGTTGGCGACCACCGGCAGGCCCGCGTACGCCGTGCGGTAGCTGTGGCGGGCGTGGCCGCCGGTCCCGTCGCGGCCTGCTTCCTCGACGAGCGTGTAGCGGGCGCCGGTGACCGAGCGGACTTCGAATCGATTGCTGGGTCGGCCCGGCGTGGGGCCGGTCGAGGTGTCGGCGTCGTCGATCATGGTCATGGAGGGGCTAGCGCGCGCCGCGCCGCCGCGTGGCGGCGCCGAGTAGGTAGGCGCGCTTCGAGCACCCTTGGCAATCGTCGTGCACCCTCCGCCCGCGACGTCATCGGTCGAGAGGACGAACGGCCCTGTCATGGGCACGGGCTTTGCCTCCGAACGACCATGAGCCTCGGTCCCGCCAAGCTTCCGGCACCCCTCCGACGCGGCGATCGCCGCCGCGGGCCAGTGCCTCGCCTCGCCGGGGCGGACGGTGTCGTCCCGGCGCACCCTGCGGGCGAGCCCGAAGACGACATGCGGCCCGAAGCCGAGCCCCCCGAGCCGGGCTGGCGCGGCTCGTCCTACGACCTCAAGCACGGCCTCGACGTCGTCGAGTTGCCGACGACGCTGCCGGTCGAGGTCCTCGACCGGTTGTTCAACGCCCCCGGCAAATAGCCGTCGCCGGGTCCGCCGCTGCCGGCCGTCGCGAATCGCTCTTCTCGGCGTAGGACACCGGCCTCTTCGCTTGTCCACTCCCTTCCGCGCGCCGGTGCAGTTGCCTAAGGTCCGTGTTTCCTGCCACTCCGAGGAACGACCCATGCCTGCAGACACGACCCGCGGGCGCGCCCCGGCGAACGCCTCGTCGCGCGACGCGACGCCCGATGCGACCCGCCTCCTCGCCGAGGACCACCGCGAGGTGCATGCGCTGTTCGAGCAGTACCGAAAGCTCGCCCGGGGCGGCGCCAGCGGTGATGAGCGTCGACCGCTCGCCGAGGAGATCTGTACGCTGCTCACGGTGCACGCCGCGCTGGAGGAGGAGATCTTCTATCCGGCGGCGCGCGCGGCGGCGATCGACGCCAGCGTGCTCGACGAGGCCGAGGTCGAGCATGCGTCGGCCAAGGACCTGATCGCGCAGATTCGCGACATGGAGCCTGACGCGCCGCTCTACGATGCCAAGGTGAGCGTCCTCGGCGAGTACATCGATCACCACGTCGGCGAGGAAGAGCACGAGCTCTTCCCGAAGTGCCGGGCGTCGGCAATGGACCTCAACGACCTCGGCATCCGCATCGCCGCCCGCAAGGACGAGCTGATGGGCGAGATGGCCGAAGGGCTCGAAGTCGTCGACTGACGTTTTCCCTCAACCCACAGAAAGCACCCCATGAGCCTCATCAGTTTCATCCAGGAAGCCGGCGAAAAGCTGTTCAACCACCCGAAGGCAGCGCCTGCCGCCGCAGCCGCTGCGCCGACGCCCGACATCAGCGCCCTCAACGCCACGGCGGGCCAGGCGATCGAGAAGTACATCGCCTCGCAGGGCCTGAAGGCCGACGGCCTCGATGTCCAGTACGACGGCGCCTCGCAGACGGTGACCGTCAGCGGCGTCGCCCCCGACCAGGCGACCAAGGAGAAGATCGTCCTCTGCTGCGGCAACGTCGCTGCGGTAGCGAAGGTCAACGACATGCTGACCGTCGCCGACGGCGGTGGCCAGGAATCGACCTACCGCGAGGTGAAGTCGGGCGACACGCTGTCGAAGATCGCCAAGGAGGCGTACGGCGATGCCAACGCCTACATGAAGATCTTCGAGGCGAACAAGCCGATGCTGTCGAACCCGGACAAGATCTACCCCGGGCAGAAGCTGCGCATCCCGCCGAAATAAGACGACCTGAGGACCCATGAGCGAGAACGCCGTCGCCGCAACCGCGGCGCCGAAGCAAAAGCCGTCGCTGCAGACGTGGTGGACGCTGATCAAGGCGTCGGTGTCGTCGTGGCTCGACGACTACGCGCCGAGCATGGGCGCGGCGCTCTCGTACTACACGGTGTTCTCGCTCGCGCCGCTGCTGCTGATCGTCGTCTCGGTCGCGGGCCTGGTGTTCGGCGAGGACGCGGTGCGCGGCGAGCTCTTCGCGCAGCTCCAGGGGCTGATGGGCGCCGACGCCGCCAAGGCGATCCAGGACCTGCTCGCGAGCGTCAACAAGCCGGCCCACGGGATCGTCGGCACGCTCGTCGGCGTCGCCCTGCTCGTCTTCGGCGCGACCACCGTCTTCGGCGAGCTGCAGGACGCGCTCGACCGCATCTGGCGCGCGCCTGCGCGCAAGAAGGGCGGCCTGTGGTCGCTGCTGCGCGCGCGCCTGCTCTCGTTCGGGATGATCCTCGGCCTGGCCTTCCTGCTCATGGTCTCGCTCGTCCTCGGCGCGGCCATCGCCGCGCTCGGCAAGTGGTGGGGGCCGGCGTTCGGGGGCTGGGAGACGCTGCTGCAGATCGTCAACCTGGTCGTCGGCTTCGGCCTGACGACCGTGGTGTTCGCGATGATCTACAAGATGATGCCGCGCGTGAAGGTGCAGTGGCACGACGTCTGGCTCGGCGCGCTCGTCACCTCGCTGCTCTTCACGGTCGGCAAGTTCCTGATCGGCCTGTACATCGGCAAGAGCGGCGTCGCTTCGGGCTTCGGCGCGGCCGGCTCGCTCATCGTCGTCTTCATCTGGGTCTACTACTCGGCGCAGATCTTCCTGCTCGGCGCCGAATTCACCTGGGTCTACGCCAAGACGCTGGGCTCGCTGCGCGGCCAGGAGGGCGTCGCCGAGGTGGCGCACAAGGCAGCGGGGACCGACGAGATTCCGGCGCGCAGCGAAGACCCGTCGGCGCCGTCGAGCGCCGGTGCCGGCCCGCGCAACGCGCGCCCCGCACCGGCGCGCGGCGCGCCGGCCGCGACGCTCGGCGACGTCGGCGCGGGCGTCGCCTTCTTCGTCGCCTTGCGCTTCCTGATCCCTCGCCTGCTGCGCCGGCTCTGAAGATCGCTACCTGGAACATCAACGGCGTCAACCGGCGCCTGCCGCTCCTGCTCGAGTGGCTGAGCGAGGCCGCGCCCGACGTCGTCGCGCTGCAGGAGCTGAAGGCGGCCGACGCCGAGTTCCCGCGCGCCGCGCTCGAGGACGCCGGCTACGGCGCCGTCTGGTCGGGCCAGAGGACGTGGAACGGCGTCGCCCTGCTCGCGCGCGGCACCGAGCCGATCGCGTCGCGGCGATCGCTTCCCGGCGACGACGCCGACAGCCACGCGCGCTACATCGAGGCCGCCGTCGGCGGGGTGCTGGTCGCCTCGATCTACCTGCCCAACGGCAACCCGCAGCCGGGCCCGAAGTTCGACTACAAGCTGGCCTGGTTCGAGCGCCTGCTCGCCCACGCTCGCTCGCTCGCCGAGAGCGGCCACCCGGTGGTCCTCGCCGGCGACTACAACGTCGTGCCGACCGACGCCGACATCTACGCGACGCGCTCGTGGCTGAAGAACGCGCTGCTCCAGCCGGCGCCGCGCGCGGCGTACCGGCGCCTGCTCGCGCAAGGCTGGACCGACGCGATCCGCGCGCTCCATCCCGACGAGCGCATCTACACCTTCTGGGACTACCTGCGCAACGCCTGGCCGCGCGACGCGGGCCTGCGCATCGATCACCTGCTGCTGAGCGAAAGCGTGCAGCCACGCCTGCAGCGCGCCGGCGTCGACCGTCACGTGCGCGGGCGCGACAACGCGAGCGATCACGCGCCGGTCTGGATCGAGCTGGATTGACCGGCGTTGCGCGTTCTGCGCGCCCGGCCACTGATCGCGACGGGAACGTCGCTTGCCGAGCCGTGACGTGACCGACAAGCGAACCCAGGCCGGCGCCGACACCGGCAACATGGAGAAGGACCCCGCCGACTGGGTCACAGACGAGCCGATGACCGGGGCGCAGAAGTCGTACCTGAAGACGCTGAGCGAAGAGGCGCACGTCGACTTCGACGCGAACCTCACCCAAGGCCGAAGCGTCGCGCCGGATCGACGAGCTTCAGCAGAAGACGGGCCGCGGCCGCGTCGGTGGCGCAAAGGACGCGCCGGCGAACCCGGGCAGCGCCGGTGCGTCGGGCGACGAGGCGACGGTGTCGATCGGTCCCGACTGAGCAAGCGACTCGGCGCTGACCGGCCGGCGCTACGCGCTTGCGCGCGCCGTCACATCACCGCGCCGAGCGACCAGGGAACGAACTCGTTCTGGCCGTAGCCGTGCACTTCGCTCTTCGTCTTCTGCCCTGACGCCGTCGCCAGCATCAGGCGGAAGATGCGCTCGCCCATCTCGTCGATCGAGACCGTGCCGTCGACGACGTCGCCGCAGTTGATGTCGATGTCGTCTTCCTGCGAGGTCCACAGCGCCGTGTTGGTCGAGAGCTTGAGCGACGGCGAGGGCGCGCAGCCGTAGGCCGAGCCGCGCCCGGTCGTGAAGCAGATCAGGTTGGCGCCGCCGGCGACCTGGCCGGTCGCCGAGACCGGGTCGTAGCCCGGCGTGTCCATGAACACCAGTCCCTTGGCGGCGACCGGCTGCGCGTACTCGACGACGTCGACCAGGTTGGTCGTCCCGCTCTTGGCGATCGCGCCGAGGCTCTTCTCGAGGATCGTCGTCAGCCCGCCGGCCTTGTTGCCGGCCGACGGGTTGTTGTCCATCGCCGCGTCGTTGCGCTCGCAGTAGCGCTCCCACCAGCGGATCCGCGCGACCAGCTTGTCGGCGACTTCCTTCGAGACCGCGCGCCGCGTCAGGAGGTGCTCGCCGCCGTAGATCTCGGGCGTCTCGGAGAGGATCGCGGTGCCGCGGTGGCGCACCAGCCGATCGACCGCGGCACCGAGCGCCGGGTTGGCGCTGATGCCCGAGTAGCCGTCCGAGCCGCCGCACTGCAGGCCGACCATGATGTGGCTCGCCGGCACCGGGGTCCGGGTCGCCTTGTTCGCTTCCTCGAGCAGCCACTCGACGAGCTCGATGCCGTGCGCGACCGTCTTCTTGGTGCCGCCGGTCTCCTGGATGTTGAACGAGTGCAGCGTCGGCCCGGAATAGGCGGCGCCGCCGAGATTCTCCTGCTCCATCAGGCCGCTGATCTGGTTGGTCTCGCAGCCGAGGCCGACGACCATCACCGAGGCGAAGTTGGCATGCCGCGCGTAGCCGCCGAGGGTTCGGCGCAGCACCTGCAGCGGCTCGCCGGCGCTGTCGGTCGCGCAACCGGCGCCGTGCGTCAGCGCGATCACGCCGTCGACGTTCGGGAAGCGCTCGAGCGCGCGTGGGTTGGTGTCGCGCCGGAAGTGGTCGGCGATCGCTCGCGCCACCGTCGCCGAGCAGTTCACCGAGGTGAGGATGCCGATGTAGTTGCGCGTCGCGATCCGGCCGTCGGCGCGGACGATGCCGGCGAACGTCGCCGGGTGGGCGACGTACTCGGTCGGCTTCGCGCCGCTCGCCGCGGCGTACTCGCGCGCGAAGCTCGAGAACTCGAGGTTGTGGGTGTGGACGTGCTGGCCCGGCGCGATCATCTGCTTGGCGCTGCCGATGATCTGGTCGTAGCGGCGCACCGGCGCGCCGGCGGCGATCGCGCGCGTCGCCACCTTGTGGCCGGGCGGGATCAGGCCGGCGACGGTGATGCCTTCGCTGTCGATGCGCGTGCCGCCGACCAGCTGGCGTCGGGCGATGACGACGTCGTCGTTGGGATGGATGCGGATGACCTGCGGGTCGTTCACGGTGTTGCCTCGGGATGTGGACGTGCAGTGTATTTCCGCCCGCCGCGGCCGCTGCCGTCGCCGGTCAACCCCCGCGTTCGCGGCATAGGCGCTCGTATCGCCGGCGCGCACGATGATCGCGCCCCCCGCCGCGCCTTGCGCCAGCACGCGCTCGCGGCCGGCGCCGACTTGCCGCCCCGCCTCGACGGGGCTCCACCCCACCCCTTCGCCAGAAAGGAGCTTTCATGGAAGCCTTTCGCTCTCCGTCGCCGCCCATGTGCGCCGCGTTTTGCGCCGCCGGGCTGGCGCTGGTGCTCGCCGCCGGCGCGAACGCGCAGGTTCGCGTCGACGTCACCCCCCTGGTCACCGACGACCCGACCGCGCACGCTGGCCAGATCGTCGACCCCGGGCTCGTCAACCCCTGGGGCCTCTCGTATTCGCCGACGAGCCCGTTCTGGATCTCCGCGAACGGCACCAACACGGCGACGCTCTACACCGTCAACCCGACGACGCAGGCGACGAGCAAGGTCGCCCTGACCGTCTCGGTGCCGGTCGGCGGCGTCACCGGACAGGTGTTCAACGGCGCCGCCGGCGCGTTCAACGGCGACAACTTCCTCTTCGTCGGCGAGAACGGCACGATCGCCGGCTGGCGCAACGCGCTCGGCACGACCGCCGAGAAGCTGCAGCTGGATTCGCCGAACAACGTCTACAAGGGCGCCGCGTTCGCGACCCAGGCGGGCAACAGCTACCTCTATGCCGCCAACTTCAGGAGCGGCGCGATCGACGTCCTGAAAGGCGCGGCGAGCGAGCCCGACCTCACCGGCAGGTTCACCGATCCGAACCTGCCGGCCGGCTTCGCCCCGTTCAACATCCAGAACCTCGGCGGCACGCTCTACGTGACGTATGCGATGCAGGACGCGGACAAGAAAGATGAAGTCGCCGGCGCCGGCCGCGGCTTCGTCGACAAGTTCGACCTGCAGGGCAACCTGATCGGGCGCCTCGTTTCGCGCGGTGCGCTCGACGCGCCGTGGGGACTGGCGTTCGCTCCCTCGTCGTTCGGCGCCCTCGCGGGCGCGCTTCTGGTCGGCAACTTCGGTGACGGCCGGATCGGTGCCTACGACCCGACCAGCGGTGCGCTCCTCGGCCAGCTCGCCGCGCTCGACGGCACGCCGCTCGAGATCGACGGCCTCTGGGCGCTCGCGCCGGGCAACGACGGCGGCGCCGGCAGCAGCGCGCGGATCTACTTCACCGCCGGCCCCGACGACGAGTCGCACGGCATCTTCGGCGTGCTCACACCGCAGGTCGCGGCAGTGCCCGAGCCGGCGACGATGCTGATGCTGCTGCCGGGGTTGGCGGCGATCGGCGCAATCGCGCGGCGGCGCCGCGCCGCCTAGGCCGATCGTCGGGGGCCCGATCAGTCGTCGATCAGCTTCGGGTCCCAGGCCGAGACCTTCTGCCGCTGCTCGCCGAGGCCGGCGATGCCCAGGCGCATCTCGTCGCCGGCCTTGAGGAACACTGGCGTCGGCTTCATGCCGAGCGCCACGCCCGGCGGCGTTCCGGTCGTGATGAGGTCGCCCGGCCAGAGCGTCATGAAGCGGCTGCAGTAGGCGACCAGCTCGGCGACGCCGAAGATCATCGTCTTCGTGCTGCCGT
>Ga0068863_100004401_pt1 | contig 13889 bp, 20 predicted proteins | sample KBSSwiS62_FD_66596 | JGI IMG/M metagenome (GOLD analysis project Ga0068863, IMG submission 66596) | Switchgrass rhizosphere microbial communities from Kellogg Biological Station, Michigan, USA - KBS Switchgrass S6-2 | ecosystem: Host-associated > Plants > Roots > Rhizosphere > Soil ...
TGGCGAAGGATGTCTTGGCGCTTGCCCAACTTTTGTTGACGGCGCAATCAAAATCTGGCATCACGCAAGGTAGTTACGTCACGCTTAGTGAACTTCCGGCGGTTACGCGAAGCTCGTCATAGTGGGAGGTGTTCCGTCATGAATCCTCCTAAGATGGCCCCCCAGCGCGGCGCCCGTGGGCGTGGCGTGGTGACGCTTCCTGCCGAGGGCCGTAAGGGCGATCTGCCGGACTGGCCGCTGTACGGCGCGCCGACCGCCGCCGAGTTCGACATCTGGACCGAGCTGTGGGCCACGCCGCAGGCGGTGATGTGGGAACGCTTCGGCTGGACCCGCGTGGTCGCCCGCTACGCCCGCTGCGTGCTGGCGGCCGAGTTGCTCGAGAAGGACGCGATGTCCGAGGCCCGGCAGCTTGAGGACCGTCTCGGCCTGACCCCGAGAGCCATGCGCCTGCTGCTGTGGGTCGTCGCGCCCGACGAGATGGCCGAGAAGCGCCAGGAGTCCGCCTCGCAAGGTGCGAGGGCGAGGATCAAGGCCGTCGGCTGATGCCGTGGCGTGGCCCGTCCGAGGATGGCGAGTGGCCGACCCTTGGCTTCGACGTCGGGGAGTGGATCGAGGCGAACTGCGTCGTCCCCGACGGCTACCTGCAGGGCCAGCCCTACAAGCTCACCGACGAGATGTGGCGCTTCCTGGTCCACTTCTACCGCCTCTACCCGTACGCCGCGCCCTGGCCGGCCCCTGACGCCCTGCGCTACACCGGTGCCCAGCTGCGCCGGTCGCAGAAGTGGGGCAAGGACCCGTTCGGCGCGGCGATGATCTGGGCGGAGGCGCTCGGACCGACCCGCTTCGACGGCTGGAACGCCGCCGGCGAGCCGGTCGGCTCCCCGTACCCGACGCCGCTGATCGTCTGTCTCGGCACGTCGGAGGACCAGACCGACAACACGTGGCGGCCCTTCGTCGCCATGGGGCAGATGGGCCCGCTCGCCGACCTGTCCGGGCTGGACGTGGGCCTGACCCGGTGCACGCTGCCCGGCGGCGGGAAGGTCGAGCCGGTCACCACGTCGGCGAAGGCCCGGCTGGGTGCGCCGCTGACGTTCCTGACGATGACCGAATCGCACCTGTTCACGCTCCAGGGTGGCTACCGCAAGGTGGCCGGCGCGGTGAAACGGAACGTCGCCGGCATGGACGGTCGCTGGCTCGAGCTGACGAACGCGTGGGACCCGACCGAAGGCTCCGAGGCACAGGTCACCCACGACAACCCCGACGACCGGGTGCTGATCGACACGGTCGAGCCGCGGCGCGTCGAGGATCTGACCGACGACGATGCCCTATACGCGGAGTTGCTGCGTCAGTACGGCGACAGTGCCCGGGAGCGGGGCGGCTGGGTGAATCTCAAGGGCCGGATCATGCACGAGGTCCGGTCGCCGCGGCACCTCGAGGCAGACCGGCGCCGGTTCTTCCTGAACGAGATCGTGGTCGGCGAGTCGGTGTTCGTGGATCCGATCCGCTGGGATGCCCTGGCCGAGCCGGAGACGCTGACGCCGGGCACGCAGATCGCGCTGGGATTCGACGGCTCGAAGTTCCGGGACGCCACCTCGCTGATCGCCTGCCGCATGTCCGACGGGAAGCTGTTCGAGCTGCACACCTGGGAGCGGCCGAAGGACGCCTTGCAGTGGCGGGTGCCGACGGCCGAGGTCGACGAGACCGTGAAGGCGACGTTCGCCGCGTACGAGGTGACGCTGCTATTCGCCGACCCCTACCGGTGGCAGGACTACCTCGACACCTGGGCCGGCCAGTGGCCGAAGCAGATCGTCGAGTTCCCGACGAACGTCGAGCAGCGCATGGACAAGGCCATCGAGCGGTTCACCACGGCGTTCGCGGGCGGCGACATCAAGAACGACGGCGGTGACGCGCTGACCCGGCACGCGAAGAACGCGGTCCTGGTGAAGGGGTCGAAGAAGAAGCCCCGGCCGGGCGAGGACACCGACATCCCGCAGTACTACCTGAAGATGGCCAAGCGCGGCACCGGCCAACTCATCGACGCCTCGGTCGCCGCGGTGCTCGCCTACGCCGCCCGCGGGCAGGCCATCGAGGACGGCGCGCTCGTGCCGGAGCAGGTCCAGCCGTTCTTCGCGTCGTGGCGATAGGAGACCCGTGACGTCCTTCGACCACGCCCTGACGGAGCGGATCACCATCGAGGCCCGCCAGACGCACTTCTGGCGCACCGTCCTGACCGTGATAGCCGCCCTGCTGTTCGGGGTCGGCTGGCTGAGCTTCAAAACGCTGGCCGGCATCTGGTTCGTGGCCGCCTGGTGCGGCGCGGCCGTGAAGGTGGGCTGGCAGGAGGCCCGCACCGCCGATCGCCCCTGAAACGAACGGAGTGACCGGTGGGCCTGCTCGAGAGGATCGCCGCTGCCCGCGGTCGCGACGAAAGCCGCTTCTCGACGGATCAGTGGCTCGGTGAGTACCTGATCCCGTCCCAGTTCAACTACAACGGCAACACCTACCCGCTCGGCCTGAACCAGACCCTCGCGGGCCAGCGCGTCCAGGCCGTCGCCGCGACCCTGCCCGGCTACGCGGCCGCGCTGCGGTCGTGCCCGCCGGCGTTCGCCGCGCAGATGGTGCGGGCACTGATCCTGTCGCAGGCCCGGTTCGTCTTCCGCAACCGGCCCGGGTCCCGGACCCCGCGGCGCATCTTCGGAACCTCGGAGCTGTCGGCGCTCGAGCAGCCGTGGCCGAACGCTACGACCGGTGAGTTGCTGGCGCTCATGGAGTGGCACTCCGGGCTGACCGGCAACGCGTTCGTGCTGCGCCAGCCGTCTCGGCTGCGGGTGCTGCGCCCGGACTGGATGGCCGTGGTTTACGGATCCGACCAGGAGCCCGAGGACGCCGCCACCGCGCTCGACGGCGAGATCATCGGCTACGTCTACCAGAACGGCGGCATCGGCTCCGGCCGAACCAAGCCGCAGACGATCCTGCCGCAGGACATCGCGCACTGGTCGCCGCTGCCCGACCCGGAACGGCCCGGCATGGGCCAGTCGTGGGTCACCGCCGCGCTGCAGGACATCCAGGGCGACCGGGCCGCGACCCAGCACAAACTGCGGTTCTTCGAGAACGGCGCGACGCCGAACATGGTCGTCAAGGGCATCACCGCAGCGACCAAAGAACAGTTCAAAGAGATCGTCGACGCGATGGAGAACAACCACGCCGGCGTCGCCAACGCCTACCGGACGCTGTACCTGGCCGCCGGCGCCGACGCGACCGTCGTGGGCGCCGACCTGAAGCAGCTCGACTTCAAAGCCACCCAGGGCGCGGGCGAAACCCGCATCGCGATGCTCGGCCGGGTCCCGGCGCCGCTGCTGCAGATCTCCGAGGGCCTGGCCGGGTCCAGCCTGAACGCGGGCAACTTCGGCATGGCCCGACGGATCTTCGCCGACTCGTGGGTGTATCCGACGCTGCAGGACGTCTCTGCGGCGCTGGCGCCGCTTCTGCGGGTGCCGTCGGACGCCGAGCTGTGGTTCGACACGACCGACGTGCCGCTGTTGCGTGAGGACGCCAAGGACGCCGCCGAGATCGCGCAGATCAACGCCACCACGATCGGTCAACTGGTCCGCGAGGGGTTCACGCCCGAGTCGGCCAAGGCCGCCGTGATCGGCCAGAACATGCAGCTCCTGGTCCACTCCGGGCTGGTGAGCGTCCAGTTGCAGACGCCTGGCTCCACGCCACCCAACACCGCCCCGACAGGAGGGTCAGCGTGACCAGCACCCTGATCGAGAAGGCCCCGATTCTGCTGCGGGCCGCCGAGTTCCGCTCCACCGGCACGGGCGGCGACGGCCGGACCCTCGAGGGCTACGGCGCGGTGTTCAACTCGCCGACCCGGATCCAGTCGTGGGAGGGCGAGTTCGACGAGGAGATCGCCCCCGGCGCGTTCAAGCGGACGCTCCGCTCCCGGATGCCGGTCCTGCAATTCGACCACGGTCGTGACGCCCGCACCGGATCGGTGCCGATCGGGTCGATCGAGCAGCTCAACGAGGACGAACAGGGCCTGTTCGTACAGGCGCGGCTGTTCGACAACGACCTGGTGGAGCCGATCCGGCAGGCCATCGAAGGCCGTGCGATCACCGGCATGTCGTTCCGGTTCGCCGTCGCCGAGGAGCGGTGGACCGACGCCGCCGGCGCGAAGGTCAACGCGGGCGAGCTCGAGCAGCTGCTGTGGAACCCGGGCGAGCGCGGGCCGCTGAAGCGCACCATCCTGCGCGTCGACCCGCTGTACGAACTCGGCCCGGTCGTGTTCCCCGCCTACGACTCGACGTCCGTCGGTGTGCGGTCGCTGCTGGCGCAGCTGACCCCCGACGAGCACCGCGCCATGATCCGCGAACTCGCCGCCGACCTGCGGCGTGCGGCGGCCGCGGGCATCGAAGACCTCACCGGGGGGCCTGCACAGGGTGCGGGACGCGGTGAACCAGGTACCGAGCCAGGCAACGGCCGCGGGCCAGCCCTCTCATCCCGTCAGCGCTTCGATACCGAGGCGCTTCGAATCCGAAGGATCCTCCGATGACGGACATCCTCGAGGAGCTGCGCGGCAAGGACCCCGCTGACCTCGACGCCGGCACTCCCGACGAGCTGCGTGGCAAGACCCCCGACGAGCTGGCCGCGTACGTGGAGGTGCTCGACGCGCACCTGCGCTCGATCCACCAGAACGACGACGGTGAGCTGCGCGACAAGACCCCCGACGAGCAGAAGGCCTTCAACTACGGCCTGAAGCTCCGCGACCTCGCGATCTCGAAGATCGAGGAGCACCGCAACATCCAGGAGATCTTCCGGCGCAAGCCGAAGGCCGTGGAGCGGGCGCTGGCGAACATCCGCTACGGCCTCGACGACCCGGGCGCCGACGTCCGCCGGCTGACCGTGCCGGAGGCCCGTGACCGGGCGCTGCGGATCCTCGACGACCGCAACTCCACCCGGCACCTGGCCACCGACCAGATCGACCAGGTCGAGAAGGCCGTGCGCCGCAACACCGACATCGCCCGCCGGATCCTCGTCACCGAGAACGAGGACTACCGGTCGGCGTGGATGAAGCTGGTCTCCGAGCCGCACCCGATGCTCACCGACGACGAGCGCAACGCCGTGCTCGCCTACAACGAGTACCGGGCCATGTCCGAAGGCACCACCACGGCCGGCGGGTTCGGCATCCCGGTGTTCATCGACCCGTCGATCATCCTTACCGCGCAGGGCTCCGGGAACCCGTTCCTGAGCCTCGCCAAGCAGGTCGACGTCAACACGAACATCTGGAAGGGCGTCAGCTCCGCCGGCGTGTCCTGGGCGTTCCAGTCCGAGGGTGTGGCGGTCACCGACAACTCCCCGACGCTGGCGCAGCCGACCGTGCAGGTCTACATGGCCCGCGGCTTCATCCCGTACTCGATCGAGGTCGGGCAGGACTACCCGGGCTTCGCCGACGAGATGCAGACCCTGCTCGCGTCCGGCTACGACGAGCTGCTGGTCGACAAGTTCACCCGCGGCTCCGGCACCGGCGAGCCGAACGGCATCGTCACCCAGCTGTCGGCGAACACCAACGTCCGCGTCCGCGTGACCACCTCGGGCGCGCTCGGCACGGCCGACCCGTACGCGGTGTGGAAGGCCCTGCCGCAGAAGTTCCGCCGCAACGCCAACTGGATGATGTCGGTCGGCGTCAACAACGCGATCCGGCAGCTCGGCACCGCGAACGTGTTCCACGCGTACACCGACAACCTGCCTGCCGAGTGGGCGGACACCCTGTTCGGCAAGGGCGTGTACGAGTCGCCGTACATGAACGACGTCACCACCTCCACCTCGGCGACCACCGAGCTCGCGGTCGTCGGCGACTGGTCGAACTACGTGATCGCCCGCCGCGGCGGCATGTCCGTCGAGCTGGTCCCGCAGCTGTTCGACGTCACGAACAACCGGCCGACCGGCCAGCGCGGCTGGTTCGCGTACGCGCGGATCGGCGGCAACTCCGTGAACGACCTGGGCTTCCGGCTGTTGGTCAACACGTAGGAGCGGGTATCGGTGCTTACGACCGATGTCCCGCACCTGAAGGGAAGCCCGATGGCGGACGCCACCAGCAAGACCAGCACCACCACCGACAGCAAGCCGGCCGACAAGCCCGCGGCCGGTGCCGCGCCGCGGGCAAACCTCGCGCCGGCGGCCGAGTCTGGCGACCCGGCCGTGCACCAGCTGCTCGCCGAGATCCAGACGGCGCAGATGAACGACGACAAGGACGCCGAGAAGAACGCCCGCGAAGACCTGCGGGCTCTCGGCTACGAGTGACACGCAACCTGCGGTAGCGCACCGCAGGCCAGGAAGCCCCCGGGATCCCAGGTTCTCGGGGGCTTCCGCACACCTGGGAGAGTTTGAGATGGACATCGTCTACGCAACGACAACCACGATGGTGGTCACGCCCGGCGGCGGGCAGCTCCGAGTCGACAAGGGCTCGCACTGGCCGGCCACCGACCCGATCGTGGCCGCCCATCCGGGCCTGTTCTCCACCGACGCCCGGTACGGGCTGAACTTCAGCACCGAGCCCGAGGGCTATGGCGCCCCGGTGGAGCAGGCGACGGCGGCGCCGGGTGAGCGGCGGAACGTGCGCCGTGGCTGAGCTTCCCGGCCGCGACCAGGCCGTCACCGCCGCATACGTGTGCGGCGATCAGGTCATCTACTCGTGGCACCGCAGCATCGTCGAGATGGTCGGCTACGACCGGGAGAACAACCGGCGGCTCGCCGCCGGCGGGTTCATCGCGATGCGGCACGGCACCGACGGTCTCGTGCAGGCCCGCAACACCGCGGTGCGGACGTTCCTCGACGAGGGCAAGGCCGACTGGCTGTGGTGGATCGACTGCGACATGGGCTTCGCCGCCGACACGGTCGACCGGCTGTTCGAGGCGGCCGATCCGGTGGACCGGCCGATCGTCGGCGCGCTGGCGTTCTCGAACCGTGAGGACGACTCCGACGGCCTCGGCGGCTACCGGTGCACGGCGACGCCGACGGTCATGGACTGGGCGAAGGTCAAGGGCGACGACGGCGAGGACCAGTACGGCTGGCAGATCCGCTGGGACTACCCGATCAACACGGTCACCCGGGTCGGCGGCACCGGAGCGGCCTGCATTCTGATCCACCGGTCGGTGTTCGAGAAGATCGCCGAGCACCCGGAGTCGGGGGCCTGGTACGACCGGATCCCGAACACGACCACGGGCCGACTGATCGGCGAGGACCTGTCGTTCTGCCTGCGGGCGGGCGCGCTGCAGATCCCGGTCTACGTGCACACCGGCGTCCCGACGACGCATTTCAAGCACCTGTGGCTGAGCGAGGAGGACTACTGGCGGCAGGTCGCCTTCCGTGCCGCGCAGAAGGAACTCGCGGCGATGGCGAAGCAGGAGACCGCCGGGGCGACGGCATGACCGACCTCGTCGTAATCGTCCCATCCCGAGGGCGCCCGGATGCGGCCGTCGAGCTGGCGCAGGCATTCGCCGACACGGAAGCCACCGCGCACCTCGTCTTCGCCGTCGATGAAGACGACCCGACCTGCGGGGAGTATCACGAGGCGCAGTTCCCGTACCCCAGGACGACGCATACCTTCAGTGCGCCGTCCACGATGGTGAGCACGCTCAACCGGGCTGCTGCCCTGTATGCGGACAAGGCCGTCGCGATCGGGTTTCTCGGAGACGACCACCGCCCGCGCACGTCCGGCTGGGACCGGCTCTACGTCGAGGCGCTGCGCGAGCTGGGCACGGGCATCGTCTACGGCAACGACCTGCTGCAGGGTGAACGCATACCCACCCAGGTCGCCATGACCTCCGACATCGTCCGGGTGCTCGGTCACATGGCCCCGCCGCCGCTGACCCACCTCTACGTCGACAACTACTGGCGGGACCTCGGCGAGGCCGCCGGCTGTCTGCGGTACCTGCCCGACGTCGTGGTGGAGCACATGCACCCGGTCGCCGGCAAGGCCGACTGGGACGAGGGCCACGTTCGGGTCAACCAGCCGTCGATGTACCAGCGGGACGCGGAGGCGTACGGCCGGTATGTGACCGAGCACTTCGCGGCTGACCTGGCGAAAGTGCAGGCGCTGCGATGATGCGTAAGCGGCTGCGCCCGATGCCGACAGCCGACGAACTGGCGAAGCTGTACGCGACGCCGCACGACCACCGGCGGTGGGAAGACCACCTGTTCCGGGTCGATGTGACCTCGGCGATGGCCCACCACCTGCTGCCTCAGGGCGGGACGGTGGCTGACCTGTCGTGCGGCAACGCCCTGATCGCCCGGCGTCTCGAGGACTCCCACGGGGCCCGCCTGATCCTCGGCGACTTCGCGCCCGGCTACGAGCACACCGGCCCGATCGAGCAGACCCTAGGTGAGATCGAGCCGGTCGACCTGTTCATCTGTTCGGAGACGATCGAGCACCTCGACGACCCCGACGCGGTGTTGCGACAGATCCGCACCAAGACCAACCGGCTGATCCTGTCCACGCCCGACGGCGAGGACAACGACGAGAATCCCGAGCACGTCTGGGGCTGGGACGCCGAGGCTGTGGAAAAGATGCTGCGGGACGCCGGGTTCCAGCCGGACATCCACGCGACCGTCGACCTGCGGCCGTGCGGCGGCGTCTACGCCTACCAGATCTGGGCGTGCCGATGAGGGTCCTGGTGACCGGCTCGGCGGGTTTCGTCGGGCGGCACATGACGGCTGATCTGCGGCGGCGCGGGTGGAAGGTATCGAGCTGTGACCTCGCCTACGGCCCGGATGACTTCGTCTGTGGCATCGATGCTCTAGACGTTTTCCGTACGGAAGCCAGCCGCTTTGACCTGGTCGTGCACGCCGCCGCCTCAGCCCCGCACCGGGCGGCGATCGACGGCGAGGCCGAGCACTTCGCCCGCAACGTTCACCTCGACAGCGCGATGTTCGACTGGGCGGTCCGAACCGGTCAGGGCCGGGTGCTCTACCTGTCCAGCTCGGCGGCCTACCCGACGATCTACCAGGTCCCGACCGGCGTGCCGCTTGCTGAGGACATGCTCGACCCCGAGTATGCCGAGGAGCCTGACGCTGCTTACGGATGGACGAAGCTCACCGGCGAACGCCTTGCCGCCGCCGCGCGACGCAAGGGTCTCCCGGTCACCGTGGTCCGGCCGTTCTCCGGCTACGGCGAGGACCAGACCGAGGACTTCCCGTTCCGGGCGCTGGTTGAGCGGGCCCGGCGCAAGGAAGACCCGTTCACGATCTGGGGCGACGGCCGGCAGGCCAGGGACTGGATCCACATCGACGACGTCGTAGCCGGCGCGCTCGCGGTCGTCGAGTCTGGCACCGAGGATCCGGTCAACCTGTGCACCGGCATCGGTACGTCGATGGCCGAGTTGGCTGCGATGGCATGCGAAACGGTCGGCTACCAGCCGCGGTTCGAGTTCCTGACGGACAAGCCTGCCGGGGTCGCCTACCGGGTTGGTGATCCGGCGCGGTTCCACCAGTACTACAAGCCGACCGTGGCTCTCGCCGAGGGCGTCGCCCGGGCTCTCAAGGGCTAGGAGGCTGCCGTGGCTCAGTACGCGACGGACGTCGAGCTGGCTGGAAAACTGCAGAAGGACGTCGACACCTACAGCGCCAACCAGGTGCTCACCCTCGCCTCGGCGCTGTTCTCCCGCGAGGCGGACACCTGGTTCGAGCCGACCACGGCCACCTACACCACGCTCGGAACGCCGTGCCCGTCGATCGACCTCCCCTTCCGCCCAGTCATCTCCGTGACGGCCGTTCGGATCAACGGGGTCACCGTCACCGGGTGGACGCTGATCAAACGGACGTTGTGGCGCGCTCAGGGGTTCGGCACCTCCTGCGCGATCCCGCCGGACAAGGTCGAGATCGACCTGACTCACGGCTACGCCACACCCTCCGATGACGTTAAGGCCGAGGTGCTCGACGTCGCCGCGCAGGCCTACGACATCCCGGTCGGCGCGGTGGTCGCGGAGTCCATCGACGACTACGCGGTCAAGTACGCCACGACCGGCGGCGGCCTGCAGCTCACCGCCTCGGCGCGGGACCTCGCGCGCATGTACCGCGGCACTCTCGCCGCCTGAGCCCTTCTCCTGAACGGGGACCCGTCATGGCCGTCGGACGCGGCATCACGAAGAACGACATCGACCTGCGCGCCGCGGCGGTGGTGGAGCAGGTGTGGAACGCGCTCAACGAGGCCAACAAGATGTCGTTGTGGCTGGCCAACACCAACATCATCCCGAACGACACGTTCCTGACGAACCTCACCTACAGCTCCGGCGAGGTAACCCTGCTGCGCGCCGCGATCAACGACCTCGGTCATTCGACGAACGGGCTGTGGGCGGTCGCGCACAACCTGAAGACCGTCCCCTCGACGAACAACTTCTTCTTCAACGGCCAGCAGATCACCGGCGTCAACTACTCCGGCTGACCCGGCGAGAGGTGACCGATGGCTCCGACGCTGGTCACCACCCCGTACTACGTCCAGATCAGCCCGCAGGGCACCTCAGCCCTGGTAACGCCCAGCTTCACGCCGTCGAACGGCGAGGTGCTGGTCATCAAGCTGGTCACGTGGGACACCGGCTCGCCGCTGGGCGCCCCGACCGGCGGGAGCCAGACCTACACGTCACGGGTCACCAACGCGCCTGGCGGCTTCAATCAATGGGCCGCGATCTACACCGCCGTCATTTCCGGCTCGCCCGGGTCGATGACGGTCTCCTCGACCCCGTCGGTGAGCCTCCGCGGCTCGATGGTCGTCGAACGCTGGTCAGGGGCGCAGCTCGCCGCGACGCCGGTCACGGCTACGTCGGCCTCCACCGGCGCAGCGTCCGGGTCGATCACCCCGTCGGCTGGGACGAGCATCATCTCCTGGTGCGCGGGTGACGCCCAGTCGATAGATCCAGCGACCCGCGCCTATCTCGCATCGGCCACCGATGAAGGCGTCCGCGATGACCACGTCGGCAGCAATGGGTGCGACTACCACGCCTACCAGAGCAGCACGGGCACGAGCAGTCAGAGCTACGGGCTGAGCGCGCCGACCGGCATGACCTACGTGACCGCCGCGATTGAGGTCCAGGCCTCAGCCGGTGCGTCGTTCTTAGCGCCGCGGCCGCTCATTCTTCGCCAGGCCGTCAACCGCGCCAGCATCTACTGAGGAGTCGCCATGCCGGCCAAGACGTACGTCGCCTACAACGCGGCGATGCCGACCACGGCGGCCATCACCCCGGTCACGACCGGAACCGCGATCAAGACCCTGCTGCAGATCGCCACCCCGTCGACCGAGCAGCTGCGCGTGGTCGAGTGGGGCATCTCCTTCGACGGGTCGGCCGCGGCAACGCCCGGCAAGGTCGAGCTGATCGAGACGGACGTTGCGGCGACGGTGACTGCGCACGTGGCGGCCGGGGTGATGAAGTACAACGCCCCGAACGACGTCGCCAGCCTGGTCACACTCGGCACCTCGGCGACCGGATACACCGCCAGCGCCGAGGGCACGACGACCGCGTCGCGGGTGCTGGACTACCAGCTGATCGCCCCGACGAACCAGTACGTGAAGCAGTTCCCCCTCGGCCGTGAACCCGAGGTCGCCGCGTCGAAGTTCCTGCGCGTGCGGGTGACGTTCGGCACCGCGGTCAATGCGATCTGCTACGTGATCTGGGAAGAGTAGGACCGGCGGCCGAGGGGCGGTAACCCATGGCACGTCTCGGTCGCAGCTTTCCAGCCAGGCCGATCATCAAGCGGCAACTCGCCTCGACCTCATCCACGAACGCCCCAGCCACTGAAGCGGCCGGTACGGGCTCCGCCCTTGACGCCCTACCGGCCGTCGGCGTCAACGCCGCAGCGGCCACCGCGACTGGGGCGGCGCTCGACGCCGTTGCCTCGATTGCGGCCAATGCGACCGAGGCGACCGCGACCGGGTCGGCTCTCGATGCTGTCGCGGCCATCGCCGCGCTGCCCGGTTCGGCCGACGCGACCGGCACCGCCTACGACGCCACTGTCTCCACCTCCGGCTCCACGAACGCCCCCGCCGACGTAGCCGCGGCCACCGGATCGGCGGCCGACGCCACCGCCGCGATCGGTGCCAACGCGACAGAAGCGGCCGCGACCGGCGCGGCGAACTCGGCATCCGTCGGCATCGCAGCGAACGCGGCCGAGGCGGTTGGTGCCGGATCCGCGCTCGACGCGGTCGCAGCCCTCGGCGTGAACGCTGCGGAAGCGACCGCGACCGGTGCGGCGCTGGACGCCACGGTGTCCACCTCGGCCGCGACCAACGCCCCTGCCACGGAAGCGACCGGCACGGGCGCGGCCTATGACGCGGCGATCACCATCACCACGTTCGCCGGCGTCGCGGCCGCCGCAGCGACGGCCTACGACGCGACCGTGACGATCGGCGCGCCCGGCTCGGCGTTCGCCGGAGTCGCCACGGCGACCGGCACCGCCTACGACGCCCGGGTCCGCAAGCTGATCCCGCGGCCGTTCACCGGCACCACGACCCGCCCGTACTCGGGCGTCACCCTGCGGCCCTAGGAGGCGTCCATGGGCGTGTTCGCGCTGGCGGCCGAGCGCCGCTGGGCCTGCCCCAATTGCACGCTCGAGGAAGTCACCTACGAGGCCGCCCCGCACTCTCGATTCCATGCCTGCCGAGGTCTGGCCGGGCTGACCGCGCCGATGGTCCCGGCCGGAACCCGCTGCAAGGTCGAAGCCGTCGAGCGAGGCGACTACGTGCGCGGCGAGCTCGTGCAGACCGACGGCAACGGCCGCCCGGTGATGTCCGTGGTCACGACCCGGGACGACGGTACGGACGCCGCGGTCTTCGCCCCGACCGCCCAGCTGAGCTTGAGGAGCTGACCGTGACCCAGGTGTCGATCGGTCCGGGGCTGTCGCCGGAGGAAGAGTCCGACCTGCAGCGCGCTCAGCGCATGGTCGGACTGGCCGAGGCCGAGAAGTCGGCCGACGTCATCGAGCAGAAGATCGCCGGAATGCAGCAGACGCTGGACGACCGGCGGGCCGAGATCGCGCGACTGCGCGCCGAACTGAAGGGCTGACCCATGGCGTGGTCCGCGAGCGCGATCTTCCGGGAGTTCCTGGTCGGTCCCTGCTTCCAGTCGTCCGGCACCAGCTGGACAGGCCTGGACTCCGACACCGTGAACGTGTCGCTGCACAACAACTCGATCACCCCGGACAAGGACGCCGCGGTCGGTTCGACCGGCTTCAACACCGGTGTGTGGACCACCACCAACGAGGTCACCGACGCGACGAACTGGGTATCTGGCGGCCGGGCGCTGGCGTCCAAGACGTTCACGACCCCGTCCTCCGGCGTGGCCATGTTCGACGCCGCCGACCTGGCCGGCGGCGGCAACGTGACCCTCGCGAGCGTGTTCGGCTGCCTCGTCTACGACAACACGATCTCCGGCGGCACCGTGGCGAAGCAGGGTGCCTGCTTCAACTACTTCGGCGGCTCGCAGTCGGTGACGGCGGGGACGTTCACGATCGTCTGGTCGGCGAACGGCATCCTGCGGATCACGGTCTGACATGTCCCGCGCCTCTGTCCTCGCCCGCGGCCGCACCATCGCCGAAGCGAGCATGGCCGACGCGTGCACCATCCGCCGCCGCAACGGCGGCGCGACGGACCCGGTCACCGGCTACCCGACACAGCCGTACACCCAGCTGTACGCCGGGAAGTGCCGGGTCCAGCAGATCACCGGCACCGCCCGCCCGCATGACGTCGGTGAGGACTACATCCTCGAACTGCGCATCGACGTCCAACTCCCGGTGGCCGGGAGCGAGGGCCTGAAGGTCGGCGACGAGGTGCTGATCACCGCCGCGGTCAATGACGCGGATTTGGTCGGCCGGTCGTTCCTGGTGCACGACCTGGCGCACAA
>Ga0068863_100004405_pt1 | contig 13885 bp, 7 predicted proteins | sample KBSSwiS62_FD_66596 | JGI IMG/M metagenome (GOLD analysis project Ga0068863, IMG submission 66596) | Switchgrass rhizosphere microbial communities from Kellogg Biological Station, Michigan, USA - KBS Switchgrass S6-2 | ecosystem: Host-associated > Plants > Roots > Rhizosphere > Soil ...
ATGGACACCGGCGGCGCTGGCCGCCCCCGTCCTGCTCCTCCAAGCCGCCGACCAGCTGCCCTCCGCCCCCGGCCACAGCTGGGCGCGGGACTGGCCAGGGCTGGCGGCCTGCGTCACCACGCCGGGCAGCCACTTCACCCTGCTCAGCGAGCAGAGCACGCACACCGCGCAGGCCATCATCAGCCTGCTCGACGCCCGGAACACAGCCACGTGACCCGCCCACCGGAGGTACTCGTGTCAATCTTCTCGGACTTCCAGCAGGTCGCGCTGCGGCAGCCAGACGAGCCCGCGCTGGTCATGCTCGACGGCGCGGTGTCCTACTCGACCGTGCTCGGCCTCGCCGACCGGCTCGCCGGCGGTCTACTGAAAGCGGGCCTGCGTCGAGGGGACAGGGTCGCGGTGCATCTCGGCAACCGGCCCGAGCTGGTCTCGGTCTACTACGCCTGCCTGCGCGTAGGAGCCGTGTTCGTGCCGATGAGCTACAAGCTGGCGGGCGGCGAGGTTAAGCGCCTGGTCGCGCACAGTGCGGCTCGGTTCTATCTCGGCGAAGCCGGAGTGCACGGACCGTGCGCACACGTGATCGAACAAGCTGACACGGTCAAACAGGCGTGGATTCTGGATTCGCCGGGCGCCACAGCGACGACGTGTCCGTGGAGCGATCTGCTCGCCGATGCCCCAGCCATTACCGACGAAACTGGCCCGGAAGATCTTGCCGCCATCTTCTACACCTCGGGTACCACGGGGCAGCCAAAAAGCGTCGTCCTGTCACATGCGACCCTCGAGGCCGGTCTCGACCTGACGACGGCCCAAGGCGTGGGGCGCGCCGACGCCACGTACTACATGATTGATCTGACCAACCCGTGGGGCGTCCTCGTCCTGCTCACGTCGCTGCGCCACGGTCGTCCGCTCGCCCTGACCGCGACGCATACCCCGGATGTCATTCTGCGCATGCTGTGCGCCCATCGGTTCGGCTGGATCGGTGGCGCGCCGTCCACCTTCCGCGCCCTGCTCGCGGAAGTCGGCCGCTCCGCGAGCCCGGTGCCCGATCTCAAGGGGACGAGCTGCGTCGCCGGAGGTGACGCGTGTCCCACCGATCTCAGCCGGGACTTCTTCGAGACCTTCGGATCACACCTGCAGGGCGTCTACGGCATGACCGAGACTGCTGCGCCTGTGATCCACCATCCGAGGCTCGACTCCATTGACGAGCCGTCAATCGGATGGCCGCTACCTGGCGTGGAGATAAGAGTCGATGCCCTGCCGGGAGAAGCCGGCGAGTTGTTGCTACGTACCCCGTCCCGGCCTGTCGGGACATGGAACGGGGCAGGAGTGGATCGTTTTGACCGTGAGCAATGGATCTCCAGCGGAGACATCGTCCGGCAACGGCCGGACAGTTGCCTGCTGTTCGTCGGCCGGCAGAAGGACCTGATGATGGTGGAGGGCTACCCGATATCTCCCCTGGAGATCGAACAAGCACTCGCCGAACACGCGGACGTCGCGTCCGCCATCGTCTTCGGCGTGCCCGATGACGTCACTGGCGAACGTGTGGTCGCGATGGTCGAACTCGAGCCGGGACGGCAGGTCGACGCGCGGGAACTACTGATGCACCTGTCCGGCCGCATCGCGAACTACAAGCATCCCAGCGAGATAAACATCGTTGAGAAGCTGCCGATCTTGCCGAGCGGGAAACTCGGCCGGCAGCGGCTCGCGGCCGACTACACATCGCCTCACGCCTGTTGAGGACTGCCCTGTGGACTTTCTGTGCCCGCCCAGATCTCCCCGATACCGCCACGGCCGGCCGCCCACTCGAGCCGTCCACCCGACCGGAACAGGAACTCCAGTGAGCCGAGCACACCCCCAAAGCACCCGCCCCGGTCGTCGTACGACGTCCTGCCTGGACGTCCCGGGACCGCGGGCGGCGGCCTGGCCCATTCCGCCGGTGTGGGCGGCCACCCGGCCGCGGCCTGTCCCGGCCCCGCGGCGCCCCGAGTCCGGGGCCCCGTACACCTACTGCGACCGCTGCGCGAACGGGGCTGTCCATGGATCTTGATGCGTACCCGGCGGACATCGGTGTGGTCGCAGCCGGGGCCGAGGCGGTGAGCCGCAACCTCGGGATCATCAACGAGCGAGAGCAGGCGGCGCTGCGCGCCGCGACCGTGCTGGTGGCTGGCTGTGGTGGCGGCGGTGCGGTGGTCGAGCCACTGGCACGGCTCGGCGTGGCGCGCTTCCGGCTCGCCGACCCGGACCGCTTCGACGTCTCGAACCTGAACCGGCAGGCCTGCGTACTGGCCGACGCGGGCCTGCCGAAGCCCGAGGTACTGGCCCACCGGGTGCGCGCCATCAACCCGTCGGCCGAGGTGACCACCTATGTTGAGGGGCTCACCCTGGAGAATCTGGACGAAGCGCTGGACGGCGTTCACGTCGTCTTCGACGGCATCGACCCGGAGATGTCCGCCTGGGTCAAGTACCAGCTGCACGAGCGCGCCGCGCAGCGGGGCATCCCGGTTGTCTCGGGCATGGACTTCGGCGGAAAGCCGACCGTGTACGTCTTCGATTACCGCCGCAATCCCGTCCCCTTCTACGGCACAGCGACCGCCGAAGCCCACCGGGAAAAGCGCCTCTGGGAATCGATGCGGTGGGTCGGTAGGACCCATTTCCCCAGCGACTTCCTCCCCGTCATGGCCGACCGGTACTCCAACGGCGGCACCTTCCCACAGATCACCTACTGCGTCGCCGGTCTGGCCGCGCTGAGCAGCAGGACCGTGCTGGACCTGCTGATGAACCGTAGGACGCGGCATGTCATCACCGTCGACCTGCACGCCGCGGTCATGCCCCACTCGGCCGCGGTCGCGCACCGGGCCCGTATGCCGCTGGAACTCCTGCGGACCCTGCGAGCGGTGCGCACGGCCGCCCGGCGCGGTCCGCGTCGGCCCCCGGCCGGGCCGCCGCCGCAACGGCCGCTCCCCGAGCGGCTCGCCACGGTGCTGGACGGCGCCCGGCTGGCTCCCTCGCCGTACAACACTCAGCCGTGGCGCTTCGAGCTCCTCGACGACCGCACCGTCCAGCTAGCGCCCGACCTCGGACGCTGGCCCGCCGCGGCCCCCGACCCGGGGGGCTGGGCTGAGAGCCTCGGCTGCGCGCTGGGCGCGATGAGCTATCTCGCGCACGGCGAGTGGGAGGCCCATGCGGCCGAGCCGGGTGAGGCCGACTGGTTCGCCGGCCGGTTCCACTGTGACCGCCTGCGCGGCGAGGTCCTTGCCCGGCAGGGAGCTGTGGGCCTGCGTGCGACTCACCGGGACGACCTGCTGCGCACGCCCCTCGACGGGACCACGGCGAAGCGGATCGAGCTGGTGTGCGTCGAGCGGAACCTCACGTTGGAGACGGTCACCGGGGCCGGCGCCCTCGACCGGCTTGCCCGGACCGAGCTCGATGCCGCCGCGGCTGCCGGCCCCGTGGACGACGCCGAGCTGTGGGCTTGGCTGCGGGAACGCGGGCGGACCGAGGACGGCCGACGCTCCTTCGGCCACCCGCACGACCTGCTCGGAGGCCCACCGGCAGCCAGGTACCTCACCCGCGCGCTGGCCGGCACGGCCGCGCCACGCCCGGCGGTGGCCCGCCGGCTGGCCCTGACGGCCGCCAGGGACCGGGCACACAAGCTGCGTAACTGCGCGGCTGTGCTCACGCTGCGTGGCCCTCGACGGACCGTCGCGGACCGGCTCGACGCGGGAGCGGCGCTGATGCACGTGTGGCTCACGCTGACCGAGGCCGGATACGCCGCGCAGCCGCTGTGGGGCGAGTTCAGCCGACCGGGGGCCGGGCCCGCGACCGGCGCCGTCCCCAATCGAGACGGGGAGGTACTGGCGGTCCTGCGCACGGGACGGGCCACGACCACACCGCTCCGTCAGGTCACGCGCTGCCCGGTCGGAGCGTCCGTGCGGTGGACCGGATAGGCAGCCGATGCCCAGGGGGCGGTCCGTGGTGCGAAGCCCGCATGAGTACCGCGCCGGGGGCGCACGCCAACCAAGCAAATAGAAGACGCCCCATGAACGTGAAACCACCCCCTACCGAGGACGACGACCGCTAGGGCGTGTCTGAGGGGCAGGGCCAACTCACCATTCTGATGAACGCCCAGAGCGGGGTGACATTACTGTGAAAGGGGTCGACAGATGCGACCTTTGACAACCGAACCCATGATTCTCGGCTCCGATTTCATCCGGGACCCACACTCCGTCTACGCTCGGCTCCGCGAGCTTGGCCCGGTGCATCAGGTGATCATGCCCACCGGGCTAAAGGCATGGCTCGTCACCCACTACGAGGAGGGCCGCGCGCTGCTCGCGGACTCGCGGCTGAGCAAGAACATGGCCGACGCGGGGCACCTGTTCGAGCGCCACCAGACCGACATGAGCCGGCAGCGGGACTACTCCCACCTGATCCAGAGGTCCATGATCAATTCGGATCCGCCGAACCACACGCGGTTGCGCGGCCTGGTCACCAAGGCGTTCACCATGCGGCAGGTGACCCGGCTGCGCCCCCGGATCGAGAAGATCGCCGACGAGCTGCTCCACTCGCTGACCGGCCGCGCCGAGTTCGACCTCGTCGCAGAGTTCGCCGCGCCGCTGGTCAGCACGGTCATCTCCGAGCTGCTTGGCGTGCCGGAGGACGACCGCGCCGAGTTGCGCGCCGGGACCGCCGTGCTGACCTCCGACGCCAGCCGGGAGACCGCGACGGAGGCGTCGGAGGCGTTGCTCGCCCTGGTGAGCAAGATCATCGCTGCCAAGCGTGCCGACCCTGGCGACGACCTGCTCAGCTCGCTGATCCTCACGGCCGATGGCGTGGAACAGCTGACCCGCGCGGAGATCGTGTCAATCACCGTCCTGCTGATTGCCGGCGGTTTCGACACGTCGGTCAACCTCATCGGCAACGGCACGCTCGCGCTGCTGCGCAACCCGGATCAACTGGCCGCCCTACAGGTCGACCCGTCGCTACTACCCAACGCTGTCGAGGAGTTCCTGCGCTTCGACAGCCCCGCCAACATCAGCCACTTCCGGCGCACCACCGAACCGATCCGCATCGGGGACGTGACCGTGCCGGCCGACGAGTTCGTCTTCGTGGGGCTCACCTCGGCCAACCGGGACACGGCGCGCTTCGCCGAGCCGGACCGGCTCGACGTCACCGGCGCGGCGAGCGGGCACCTCGCGTTCGGTTACGGCGTTCACCACTGCGTGGGCGCACCGCTGGCCAGGCTCGAGGGCGAGATCGCGTTCGGGCGGCTGCTCGCGCACTTCCCGTCGCTCGCGCTGGCGGTCGACCCGGACGAGCTGACCTGGCGGTCCAGCATGCTCCATCGCGGGGTGCGGGCACTGCCCGTCCGGACGGAGCCGCGATGACCGGGTGCGGTGGACGGTTCGGCCGAGGTGGTCGTGGACGACTCCGAGCAGATCTTGGAGCGGGTCGCGGCGATCGACGTCGCAAGGCGTCCGGGAAGGTGTGCGTGAGGGTCCGCTGACAGGGGTCGGGGCGTGGTGGTCGGCGGCGCGGGCGGCGGGTAGGCGTACAACCCCAGGACCGACAACGGGGGAGCGGTCCGCCGGTCCGGGCGCCGATGGCTGCTGACGATGGCGGGCTCGCGGCATTGGGCGCGGTCGGCCGACCGCGGAAAAACTCCTTTCCCCGCGCCCCGACCGGCCGTAGGCTGCTGGCCGTGACCTGGCGACATTGATCCCACCCGCGGCGGCCCAGCCGGCCGCCCAGGCGGCGGCGACACGTCCCGCGGCCCGAGCGGGCGCTCGCGCGGCGGCTGTACCGGTACGCGTTCTTCGAGGAGTGCGTGCCGTTCTACCCGGTTTACGCGCTGCTGTTCGCCGACAGCGGCGTGTCGGCGGCGGGCATCTCAACGCTGTTCGCGCTGTGGTCGGCCGCGACGTTCCTGCTGGAGATTCCGTCGGGGGTGTGGGCGGACGTCGCCTCGCGGCGCCGGCTGCTGACGGCCGCGCCGGTGCTTGACGCCGCGGGCTACGCGCTGTGGACCCTCGCGCCGTCGTTCTGGTCGTTCACCGTCGGGTTCGTCCTGCTCGGCGCCGGCGGCGCGCTGCGCTCCGGCGCGCTGCAGGCCCTCGTCTACGCCGAGCTCGACCGGCTCGGTGCCACGGCGGCCTACCCGCGGCTGGTCGGCCGCGGCCAGGCGGCCGGCGGCGCGGCCGGTCTGCTGGCCACCGCGCTGGCCGGCCCGCTGGTTGCCGTGGGCGGCTATCGGGCTGTCGGCGCGGTCAGTGTCACATCCTTGCTGCTGTGCGCCGCCGCCGGCCGCGCCTTGCCGGACCGGCCGCCGCCGCGCGGCGCGGCCCGCCCCGGCGCGGACGGCCCCGGCGCGCAGTCCGACTACGGCGCGGTGCCCGGCGACAACGAGGACCAGACCGGGCTGGCCGTGCTGCGAGCGGGGCTGGCGGTCGTACGCCGGTCGACGCCGGTACGGCGGGCGCTGCTGCTGGCCGCGGCGCTGACCGGCGTCCCGGCGCTCGACGAGTTCCTACCGCTGCTCGTCCGGGACACCGGCGCGCCGCCTGCCGCCGTGCCGCTGCTGGTGCTGGCCGTGTCGGCCGCCTCGACGCTGGGCGGGCTGCTCGCCGGGCGCGGTGGCCGGCTACACGCCGGCCTGCTCGCCGCGGCCGCCGGGCTGCTCGCGCTCGGCGCGGGCAGCGGGACACCGGCCGGGATCGCCGGCGTCGCCGCGGCGTTCGGGATCTTCTACTGGGCGCTGGCGCGGGCCGACGCCCGGCTGCAGGGCAGCCTCGACGACAACACCCGCGCCACCGTCACCTCCGTGTCCGGCGCCTGCGCGGAGGCCGTCGGCGTCGTCACGTTCGCCGCCTACGGCGCCGGCGCCGACGGACTGGGCCTCGCCGCCCGCTGGCTGTTCGCCGCGGCCGCGCTTCCCTACCTGCTGCTCGTCGTCCCCGCTGCCCGCCGCCGGGTCCGCGCCCGAAGCCGGTCCCGGTCCTCGCCGGGTCGATGACCCGGCACTGGCTTTACCGAGATGCGAAATCCGGCGGCGATCGTCGATCCGGTCTTCCAGAGGGTTCACAGCCGCCACCTCACCCTGGGACCAGACGGGGTACGCACCTACTCGGATTCCGCTACCCCTGGCCGAGCGAGCTGGGCGACACGGTCTGCGAGCTGGCCGAACGGGCAGGGTCGGCACCGGGTCGGGCGCCGGCAGGTGAGCCCGCCTGGCCGCCGGCCCGGGTCAGTTGTGCCAGTCCGGCGGCCAGTGGATGTCGGCGGCGCTGAGGCGGGGGCGCTGGTCGGCGGGCCACGGCGCGGAAAGCTCTTCATGGACGATCTCGAAGAGGCCGTGGTCGAAGGGGACGCCGGCAGCAGGCGCGACCTGGACCAGCCGTTCGCGGGCGCCTGACCGCTGATGGGTGAGCGCCCGGTGATGACAGTAGGGGTTGTTGCCGGCGCGGCCGAAGAACGTGTGCGCCGTCCAGGTACAGCCGCCCCGGCAGACGTCGGCATACTCGCAGGACCGGCAGTGGCCCCACGTGCCGTCGGCCGCGGCGGCGCTGCCGGCGGCCAGGTTGATGTCCAGCTCCGGGGCGTCCCGGAGGAGGTCGGCCAGGCGGCGCTCGCGGAGGTTTCCGGCCGCGTAGTCCCGGGTCGGCAAAGAGGGGCAGCCCTTGACTGTGCCGTCTGCCTCGATGCCGAGCGTGGACAGCCCGGCCTGGCACCCCGCCCAGAAGGCCGTGCCGCCCGGCGAACGCAGCAGCCGCTCATAGGGGCCGTAATAACCGACGTTGTTGCCGGCGTGAATGCGGATGCCGTCGGCTACCGCCCGACGGGCCAACCGGGCGAGCATCGGGAAGACGTCGAGGAGCTCGACTGGCTGGAGCAGGATCTGCCAGTTGTCGGCTGCGTTTCCCATCGGGACGGTCAGCTGCCATTGCCAGGCGACGACCCCGGCGGCGCGCAGCGCGAGATACAGCTCGGGTAGTTCTGGCGCGGTAAGCCGGTTGATCTGGGTGTTGCAGGTGGCGGCGACACCCGCGGCGCGTAGCCGTTCCATCGTGACGAAACAGGAGCGCCAGGAGCCGCGCCGGCCGCGCAGCTCGTCGTGCGTCTCCGTCATGCCGTCGACCGACACGGAGCACTGCTCCACCCCGGCCGCCCGTAGCCCCTGCGCCATCGCCTGGCTCATCCGGAATCCGCCGGTGGTCACCGTACAGGCCATGCCACGGCGGGTGATCTCGGCGGCGATCGTCAGCCAGTCCCGCCTTAGGAACGCCTCACCACCGATGAGCGTCACCTCGTCGACACCCGCCTGATCGAGCTGGGCGACGACGTCGAGCGCCTGCGCCGTGGTCAGCTCCGCCGGCCGCGCCTGACCGGCGCGCGAACCGCAATGCCCACAGGCCAGGTTGCACGCGAGGGTCAACTCCCAGACCGCATACGTCCGGCGTGCCGTGCTCATCGCTGCCGCAGCCGCCGAAGCAGCCGCCGCCATCCCGAATCCCGTCGGGACGGGTGAGAGCCGGTACCGGCCCAGGGAGGCGGCCCGCCGTAGACCGGTGCCGGCGGTGGGTATGGGGGTGACGGCGGTGGTGGCGGCGGCGCGCCGTACAGCGGAAGTGGCGGCGGGCCAGGCGAGCCGAGCCACCGCTGATCCGGCGGCGGCCCGCCGTAGACGGTCGCCGGCTCGGTATCCCGAGGGCCCGACTCCGCGGGCCACGGCGAAGCGGGCGGAGGATCCGAGGGAATCCGGTCGGCGCCCAGGCGGATCGTCTCGGCGCGTTCGGCGGACTCCTCCTCCGCGAGGCGCCGGGCAATCGCGGCGTCCCGCTCACGAGTGGTCTGCTCGTCGCGGCCTGGTCCCCGCGGCAGGCCCGAATCCGGTGGCTGACCTGACATCGCTGAACGCCTCCCGCCCAGTCAAGGAAAGCTGAGCCACGCCGGAAGACCCCACCGAGGCGGCGGGTACATTCTGGCCTGCCGACCGCCGCGACGAAGCAGCATGCCCGCTACCGGGTCTCCGGGGGTGCCATGTCGATCTGACGACACTGCCCGCGAACCGAGTGCATGTTGATCATGATTAGCCGATCGGGCGAGTTCGTGGTCTTCTCTGCGCCACTTCGGGGTCGAGACTGGCAGAGTCGCGTGTTCGACTGACCTGTATTCGCACGATCGAGACACGTGATCGTCACTGGTGGTGACGTCGGTCGTGACGTTGGGTTCGGCAGCGGCATGAAGGCGGCGTAGGTGATGGCGGACCGTTCATCAGGGACGACCGGAATACGTCGGACAGCGGCAGTGGGTCGCAGCCACCTCGCTCACTCGCCACGACGCACAGTGGTCCCGCCAGAACGGCGTGTTCTCTCGGGGGCAATTGGTCGTTTGGCAGCGTGCTGCCCTGCTCGCCGTCCGTCCTCCCCGGGAGGAAAAAGCCTGACTAAGCACGGCGGTCGCGGCACTTCAGTGGCCTGGCTGGTCCGACGGCCCTGGGTGGACACACGTCGTCGACCATTTCGTAACCGTCATGTTCCAGCCGAGAAAACACGTGCGCAGCCGCCACGCCGCCGGTTGGCGGACTCAAAGGTGCCATCCGCGTCGAACACCCGTGGGGGCCGGTGCGCAGTTGGCAAGACGTCACGTACGTGATTGTTACGGCATTGGAAACCTCGTTCCGCCCGGCCGCGTGGTCGTTGATGAACGGTCGTGGTTCCGATGGTATCACCGCTATGTTCGTTTCCGTGGAAGTGTCATAGAGTGGGCGACTCGCGCGACCTCTCAGTATCAGGACCACCTGCGGGCCGCCCTGAATGGGGAGGAGGGTTCGCCCGAGACTACCGGCTCGTGCGGAGGGACTGCCAGATGTCATCGGTCGTGTCGACTGGCTCCGCGGTCCCGCCGGCCGCCGGTTCACCCATGCCGGCCGGCGTGCCCACCTTCGGCCGGCAGTACGAGAACAGCTCGCCTGCCGACCGGGTGCGGGAGATCGCCATCGCTGCGCCGGAGCGGATTGCCATCGTGTGCGATGGACGGCAGGTGACATATGGCGACCTGGCCGGCCGGGCGAGCGCGCTCGGCCGGTCTGTGGCGCGGCAGCTTGGCGCGGGCTCGGAGCCGGTCGCCACGATGTTCGGCCACGACGAGGGTGGCATTGTGGCGTTTCTCGCCGCGAGCTGGGCGGGTCGACCGTTTGCTCAGCTCGATCCGCAGGCACCGGTGGAGCGGCTCGGCGCCATGCTCGCGACGAGCGGCGCGGCCGTGCTGCTCACCGACGCGGCGCACTTCTCGGCCGCGCAGGCGGTCAGCGCGGCGGCCGGCCGGGGGCCCGCTGGAGTTGGCGACAGAGGTTCCGCTGGTGCGGCGGAGTCGACCTCCCGGGTTGGTGGGCCTCGAGGTGCGGGCTGCTCGGTGCTGCTGGTCGACGAGGTCGAGGGGGCGTCCGAGGGATCCGTCCAGCCCGCACGGCCCGCCACGCCCGCGCGGGCCAGCGCGGCCACCGCCGCGGTCCTCCCCGCAGTTCCTCCTGGTGATCCCGGGGACCCACTGGCGATCTTCTTCACCTCCGGGTCGACAGGCACGCCGAAGGGCGTTATCCGCAGCCGGCGGATGGTCATGTGTGACACCTGGTCGGGTGTCGCGGCCCTGGGTTTCGAGGCGGCCGACCGGGCCGCGGTCCTGCTGCCGTACTCCTTCGCCGCGGGTTTCGAGGTCGTGCTCTGGACGCTGAGCACCGGGGCAGCCCTGTACCTGTTCGACCCGCGCGTTGCCGGAGTCCCGGCGCTGGTGTCCTGGCTCGCCGAGCAGCGTCCGACGACCATCCACACCACGCCGTCGGCGCTCGCCCGGATGCTCGCGGAGATGGCCCCCGACCACATGTTGGACCACGCGCGGCTGGTGACGACCTGTACCGAGCCGATCCACGGCCGCGAGATCGCCGCGCTGCGTGACCACCTCGACCCGGACGGTGTCTTCGTGAACTGGCTGGGCGCCTCCGAGATCGGCTGTCTGGCGTTCAACCGGTTCGACCGGGCCACACCGCCGCCGGACGGGGCCATCTCGGCAGGGTGGGCGGTGCCGGACCGTCCCGTGCAGATCTGGGACGACGCCGGCACACCCGTCGGCCCCGACCAGACCGGCGAGGTCGTCGTCGTCTCGGACTACCTCGCGACCGGCTACGTCGATGAGCCGGGCCGGACCGCCGAGAAGTTCGGCGTCACCCCCGACGGCCGGCGCTTCTATCGGACCGGCGACCTCGGCCGGCTGGCCGGCGACGGGCAGCTCACGCTGGTCGGCAGGGCGGACGCCGCCCTGAAGATCCGTGGCTACCTGGTCGAGCCGGTCGAGATCGAGACCGTGCTGCTGGAGCTGCCGGCGATCCGCGCCGCGGTGGTGACCGGCCGGCCGGGCGCGTCCGGCGAGCCTCGGCTGTGCGCCTACGTGGAGCTGGCGAGCGGCGCGGACACGACGATCGCCGAGCTGCGCCGCCACCTGCGCTCCCGGCTGCCTGCGTACATGGTCCCGGCGGGAATCCAGCTGCTGGCGACGCTGCCCCGCAACGACCGCGGCAAGGTCGACCGGCAGGCGCTCCCCGACATTCCCGAGCGGCCAGGCACGAAGTGGGTCGGCGCTCGCAACCCGCAGGAGGATCAGCTTCTGGAGATCTGGCGGCTGGTGCTGGGTCTTGACGGTGAAGCGATCGGGGTGACCGACGACTTCATCGAGCTCGGCGGCGACTCGCTGACCGCCCAGGCGCTGATCGCCCAGATCAACGACCAGTTGCGCGTCGAGCTCACCTCGGCGGCTCTCGCCGAGGCGCCTACCATCGAGGCACTCGCCGAGCTCATTGGCCGGGAACGGTTCGGTGCCTCCCGCGCGACCTGCATCCAGCTCCACGGCTCCGCCGAAGCGGCCGACAGCACGGTGTTCTGCTTCGCCGGTGGCGGCGGGACCGCGTTGAACTTCCTGAACCTGGCACGCCGGATCGGCGCCGGCCGCAACATCGTCGGCTTCCAGCCACGGGGCCTGGAAGCCCGTCAGGTTCCGGACTGGAGCGTGTCCCAGCATGCCCGCCGGCATCTGGCGGACATCCGCCGAATCCAGCCGCGCGGGCCGTACCACCTGGTCGGGTTCTCGTTCGGCGGCCTCGTCGCCTATGAGGTCGCCCAGCGGTTGACGGCCGCGGGAGAGCAGGTAGCGCTACTCGCCCTGCTCGACCCCGACCTGCCGTTCCTGGCCAGCGGGCGGCTGCCCTCGACGACCTGGGCAGCCGGGGTCCCGGCCGCCGCTCCCACCGGGGTGTCGGGTGCCGGCGGCGGCGCTGGCCTGCAGGAGGTGTGGGATGCATGGTCACGCTCGTTGCCCGAGCCGCTGGCGAAGGGCGCCGACCTTTCGCGGCGAGCGGCGATGACGGCGGGCCGGATTGCCGAGGTGGCGCTCACCGGTCTCGTCCCGTCCCACGGGAGCAATTATCACCGGTTCTACCGGCAAAGCAAAGTGCTCACCGTGCTGTACCCGATCCGCCCCTATTTCGGCCGGACCGTGCTGTTCGTGGCCGAAGAAGACACCCGCGCGAGCGCAACCGGTTGGCGCAAGGTCCTGCGCGGTGATCTAACCATCCGTGCCGTGGGCGGTATGCACTCAGCGATGCTGCGGGAGCCCAATGTAGCGATCCTGGCCGCAGCGCTCGAGGAGGAACTCGCAGCGGCCAAGCTCATCTCTGAATGACCGAACACGAGCTATCCGGGATCACCGGCCCGGTTAGACAATTTTCGTCTGCGGTTTGTCACTCAACGGGCCGGCCGGCGGCCCGTGAGTCACGGGGGGCCTGACAAATGGATGGGTCGAACGTCGACGCAGGACTGATCCGGTTCGCGTCAGCGTCGGCGGACGTGCCCGTTGCCGTGGCCGTCCTTAGTGCCGCCGCGGAGCGCATCCCCCGGCCGGCGGGGCTCGACGACGTCGATCGCGCTCGCGTCCGCGACAGCTGCGACATGCTGCGGTCCTCATCCCTCGCTCGCCTGCTCGGCGAGCTGTTCTCCGGCGTCGAATCAGCCCCCACGGTCATCGAGTCGATCTCGCGTTACTGCGTGCTCGACCACTGCGCCCTGATGGTTTTTCCGGACGACTTCGACGCGGCCCTCGACACGCTCGTGGAACTCGGCGCAACCCCGGGCCCGGTGGTACCGAGCGTCATCGTCAAGGCCCGGCTCGCCGAGCGGTACGGCGTTCCAGCGGATAGTCTCGACGTGCGGATCTGCCACGCGACACCGGCCGGAACGGCCGCCGTCCCCGGCGGTCGCCGCCCGACCATCGAGCTGTTCATGCTGCGCCCATCAGCGGACCTGCCCGGCGGAATCCTCGAACGGGAGCGGGGCCAGGAGCTCGAGCGGCACGTCGCGCTGCGGCTGGTCGAGCCGGACGCCGCGGTCATCGAGTTCCTGCGCCAGGTGTTGCGCGAACAGGCTGGTTTCGGCTGGGACGGTGGCGGTTACAACCCGCACGACGATGCCGATGCCGGCGGCACCAGCGCGTTGTACTTCCTCGGCTGGTCCCGGGACCCGGCCGGCGGCGTGCCGCGCAGGCAGCGCCTGGAGATCAAGTTTCACGGCGCCTTCCCCGCCGTCACTCAGTGACGCCCCAGGTCGAGGGCCCCGCCTCGTGGCTCACGGTGGTGCGGCTGACGGCCGGTTTCTTGGCCTCACGCACCATGGCTGTCCCGCGCAGCTGGCCTCCCGGCAAGTGTTCGGCGAGCACCTGGGATGTAAAAGTGGCAATACGCCGATGAGGTGCTGGGTCCGGCCCGCCGGCCGGGCGCATCGACGAAAGTGAGGAGTAGCCCTTATGCACGAGCAGGACCCACAGACCCAGGCGCCGACGCCGGAGCCGC
>Ga0068863_100004408_pt1 | contig 13877 bp, 12 predicted proteins | sample KBSSwiS62_FD_66596 | JGI IMG/M metagenome (GOLD analysis project Ga0068863, IMG submission 66596) | Switchgrass rhizosphere microbial communities from Kellogg Biological Station, Michigan, USA - KBS Switchgrass S6-2 | ecosystem: Host-associated > Plants > Roots > Rhizosphere > Soil ...
CCCATCATCGAAACCGTCCGCCTCATGTCCATCCGGACCCGCTATCAAGTCCACAACGCCGATGGCAGCTTGCGCTTCGAGATCGATGACGATGAGGTCAAAGCCAGCGGGGTGGACGCCGACGTAGTGGCGCCGCGCTGGCGTGAGGTCGAGATCGAGCTAGGGCCTGCCGGCGACAGCCGCCAACTGCCGCGGGTGGGCGAATTGCTGGCGAAAGCTGGAGCGGTTCCGTCGCGGTCACCCTCCAAGCTTGACCGGGCCCTGCAGGGGCTGCCCGCCCAGTTCGCCTTGGGCAGCGGGACCGCGGGTGCGGCGATCATGCCCTACCTGCAGACGCAGTGCGACGCGATCGTCGCCGGCCACTTCGCCATCTCGGCCAAGCCATTCGAAACTGAAATAACCGTGGACCCGCATGAAGCGGTCCACCAGACGCGGGTCGCCACCCGACGCCTTCGCGCACTGCTGCGGACCTTCGGTGCTCTGTTCGAAGCGGCCCCGGCCACCCGGCTGGAAGCTGAGCTGCGCTGGTTCGCGGCTGAGCTGGGCGAGGTCCGCGACCGGGAAGTGCTCCGGGCCCGGTTGGCCCGGGCGGTCGACGATCTTCCGGCCTATCTGGTCGTCGGTCCGGTCGCCGAGCGCATCGATCAGGTGCTGCTGACCGAGCTGCATCAACACAGCCAGGCCCTGCTGGCCACCATGCGGGACGTTCGTTATCGCAGGCTCCTGCAGGACCTGGCGGACTGGCGGCAGCAGCCACCCTTCACCGCCCCCGCGCAGGATCCGGCCAAGACCCTCAGCCACTATGTCGCCGAGGCCGAAAGCCGCTTGGCCAAGCGAATGAAACGAGCCTCGTCCAAGCAAGCGACAGACACCGATCTGCACTCGGCTCGCAAGGCCGGCAAGCGGGCCCGTTACGCGGCGGAGGCGGCTAGGCCGGCCCTGGGAAAACATTACAATTCGCTGGCCCAGGCCGCGTCCAATCTGCAGACGCTGCTCGGAGAACATCAGGACTCCGTAGTCGCCACCGAGCTGTTACGTCGTATTGCCGACGAGTTGGCCGATGAGGGCGAGAACGCTTTCACGTACGGCATCTTGGTAGCCGACCAGCGACGGCTGGCATTCGAATCGGCCAACGCGGCCCGTGAGGCGGCCGGCCACTAGCCTGGGCCGTGCGTTGCTTAGGCGTCCATGCCTTTGGCGCGGCGGCCGAGCGCCTTGCGCACTTCGCGGTCGGCGTCCCGCTTGGCGAGATCTTGGCGCTTGTCGTAGGACTTCTTGCCGCGCGCCAATGCCACTTCGACCTTGACCTTGCCGTCCAGGAAGTACAAGGCAAGCGGGACGAGGGTCAGCCCGGACTCCTTCGTCTTGCCGATCAGCCGCAGAATTTCGCCTTTGTGCAGCAGCAGCTTTCGGACCCGCCGGGGCTCGTGATTCGTCCAGGATCCTTGTTCGTACTCCGGGATATGGACGCCGTGCAGGAACACTTCACCATCGTCGATGGTCGCGAAACCGTCGACCAGGGATGCCCGGCCCAAGCGCAGCGACTTGACCTCAGTTCCTTGCAGGACGACGCCGCACTCGAAGACATCCTCGATGGCATAGTCGTGCCGCGCCTTGCGGTTCTGTGCGATTATCTTGCGCCCCGATTTGACATTGGACGACGGTGTAGCGGCAGTGGCCATCACTACATCCGCACATACAGGCGCAGCGTGATCCAAGCCGTCACGGCGGCGAGCAGAATGCCGGCGATCAGACCGGTACCGCCGGCGACCAACACATCGTTGATGTCCAGGGAAGGCAGGATCTGATTTCGCACCTGCACGGCGAACACCTTGTGCTGCACCAACTCGACCACCACCCAATCCAGAATGATGGCCATAATTCCACCGACGGCCGCAGCAACCACCGCCTCGATCACGAACGGCAACTGCGTCATCCAACGGGACGCACCGACCAAGCGCATGATCCCGGTCTCGTTTCTCCTTTGCTGGGCGGCGACCTGAATCGTGTTCGCCATCTGCAGTACGGCGGCGATCATCACGATGGCGGCAACGAATCTGGCTCCCCATTTGGCCGCATCGAAGATGTTCAGCAAGCTCTTGAGAGCGTCGTCCTGATTCTGGACGCCTTCCACGCCTGTGACTTTGGAGTAGTCCGCTTCGACGCCATCGAAATCAGTCTTGATGTCCTTGAGCTTTACAAGGTACGACGCCGGGAAGACATCGGTACCCGCCTCGTCCACAATCTTGGCGCCGATTTGCTTGCGTGCGTATTCCAGGGCGTCTTGCGTGGTAATGAACGAGATGCTGGAGATCCGCGGATCGGCGTTCAACTTGGTCAACAGCGCCGACTTCTCGGCCTCGGTGTATCCATGCGTGCAGGGTGGCTTCGGAGTGGATATCGGCTTCTGGCACAGGTAGATGTTGACGCTGATCTTGTTCTCGAACTTGGCCTTGAAGAGGTTGATTTCCTTGCTGACCAGGAAGGCACTGCCGAGGAACGCCAACGAGATCATGGTGGACAGCACCACGGCGATCGTCATCGTCAGATTGCGACGGAGTCCGGTCGCAACGCCCGACAGGAGAAAACTTGCGCGCATGATGTCCTAACTGGTTCCGGGTATGGGATGGCGCTCGGCTAGCGGCCGATGCCGTACACGCCGCGGTTCTGGTCACGCACCACATGTCCGAGATCGAGTTCGATCACGCGACGGCGCATGGCGTCGACGATGTTGTTGTCGTGGGTGGCCATCAAGACCGTGGTGCCCTTGCGGTTGATTCGCTCCAGCAGACCCATAATCCCCTGGCTGGTGTCCGGGTCCAGGTTTCCGGTCGGCTCATCAGCCAGCAGCACCAACGGGCGATTCACGAACGCCCGGGCGATCGCCACCCGCTGTTGCTCACCGCCGGAGAGCTCATTCGGGTACCGGTGGGCTTTGCCGTCCAGCCCCACCATCTCCAGCACCTCGGGCACGCTTCGCTTGATCGCCCGCTGCGACTTGTTGATGACTTCGAGGGCGAAGGCCACGTTCTCGTGCACGGTCTTCTTGGGCAGAAGGCGAAAGTCCTGAAAAACACAGCCGATGCTGCGACGAAGCTCAGGAACCTTTCGCCCCGGGAGCTTGGCGATGTCCTTGCCGTTGACCACGATGGCGCCCTTGGTCGGGGTGTCTTCGCGCAGCAGAAGGCGCAGCACGCTCGACTTGCCCGAGCCAGAGGCACCGATCAGGAATACGAACTCTCCCTTGTCGATATTGAGGGAGACGCCGTCCAAAGCGGGGCGCGTGCTCGCCGCATAGATCTTGGTGACATTTTCTAGCGTGATCACGGGAGGCGAGTCTACCTGCGCCGGAGCACATAACCGTTTTGCCCGGTTTTCCGCGCGTCATCCACGGCGCGCCGAGGCGCTCGATCAGCTCGATCGGCGCCAGCGGATACCGGCCTCGATGAAGTCGTCGATCTCGCCGTCCAGCACTGCCGAGGGGTTGCCGACTTCATGCTCGGTCCGCAGGTCCTTGACCATCTGATAGGGATGCAGGACATAGGACCGCATCTGGTTGCCCCAGGATGTGCCGCCGTCCTTCAGGGCGTCCATCTTGGCCTGCTCCTGCTGGCGCCGAACCTCCAGCAGCTTGGACTGCAGGACAGCCATCGCCGAGGCCCGGTTCTGGATCTGGCTCCGCTCGTTCTGGCAGCTCACCACGATTCCGGTCGGCAGGTGGGTGATCCGGACAGCTGAGTCGGTTGTGTTGACGCCCTGCCCGCCCGGACCCGAGGAACGGTAGACATCGACGCGAAGGTCGTCGTCATTGATGTCGATGTGATCCGAGCTCTCGACCACCGGAAGGACCTCGACTCCGGCGAAACTCGTCTGGCGGCGACCCTGGTTGTCGAACGGGCTGATCCGAACCAGGCGATGGGTGCCCTGCTCAACCGATAGTGTGCCGTAGGCATAAGGCGCCTTGACCTGGAAGGTTGCCGACTTGATGCCTGCCTCTTCGGCGTAGCTGGTGTCGTAGACCTCGGTCTGATAGTTGTGACGCTCCGCCCAACGCAGGTACATCCGAAGCAACATCTCGGCGAAATCCGCGGCATCGACGCCGCCGGCCTCAGACCGGATGGTGACGAGAGCCTCCCGGCTGTCGTACTCGCCGCTGAGTAGGGTCTGCACCTCCAGCTCGCCGACGACCTTTTGCAGTTTCACGACCTCGGCCTCGACCTCGGCCCGCGAGTCGGCGTCGTCTTCGGATTCGGCCAGTTCCCAGAGGACCCCGGCGTCATCGACCCGGGTGCGCAGCTCCTCGACTCGCCGGATCTCCCCCTGGGTGTGACTCAACCGTGAGGTTATCTTCTGAGCGTTCTCGGGGTCGCTCCACAAATCAGGATCGGAGGCTTGATTCTCGAGCTCAGCGGCCCGGGCCCGCAGTTTGGGCAGATCGAGGACAGCTTCGATGCTGGCCATCGTCGCTGAAAGCTCTTTCAACTGCGTCACCACGTCCGTCACAACGGTTCAGCGTACCGGTGGCTGCGGTGCCCATCACCGGCCAAGCCCACAGAATCGCCACAGAACCTCCGAGGCGAGCGTTCAACCTCGACCCGGCCGGTAGTCGTATGACCACCCGACCACGGCCGGATGCTAGAAGATCCAAGTCGTCTTATATCTGATAACTCACAAGACACCAGACAACCTGATGTTCCGCCCCATAGGGACCTAGGTCCAGTTGATGTTGGCGACCTAGCTCCATGGTTCACCGACGCAGGCCCGTGCATCGTTAGGTATCGGCTCGCTCGCCTTCTGATGAGGATCCTGGTGTCTCGGCAACTTTCCGCACTGGCGGCAGCAATAGTCTTTCTCGGCCAAACCGCAATAGTGATCGCGACGTCAGGCACCGCTTCCGCTGCCGGCGAGGGAACGTGCACCATCGATGCGGTGAATTTCACTCGGACCTGCGTTGTCGACGGACCGGGGAACTTCGAGCCGTGGATAGTGCCCAGTGACATCCGGCCCGGAAGTCCAGTGAACGTCACGGCAGTGGGTCAGAACGGTCAAGCATCCTTAGACGATGCCAATCCCACCAACGCGCCCGGACCCTACGCCGCCGGCGGCCGCGGTGCGGCTGTGACCGCTCAGTTCAATTTGTCAGCGGGCACTAATGTCTACGTTCTGGTGCCCGGTCCAGGCTACAACGAGGCGAGCACCGGGGCCGGCTACGGCCTGGTTGCTAACCACGGCGGCATCGGCGGCGGCAAAGCCGGCGTGTTCAAGAGCAAGTCCGGCGGACCGTTGCTGGTCGCCGGCGGCGGAGGCGGCGGCGGCACGAACGGCTCCACCGCGTTTCGGGGAACGGTCGCTGGCGGCGCCGGGGGCGACGCCGGCATGGTATCCAAACCCGGCACAGCGGGCGCCGGTGCGGCCGGGGGCTTCGGCGGTAATTCCCAGCCCTACGGCGGTGGGGGCGCGGGTGGAGGCGCTGCGGCGAATGCCCCCGGGGGCGGAGGTTTGGCTGGGGTGAGTATCGCCATCGGCGGCGATCCGTTCGTTCTCTATTGCGGTCCCGGCGTCAGCACCGCCGGCAACGGCGGCGTTCAGGCTGCAACAGATGGGTCCGTTCTGGGAACCGGAGGCAGTTCGTCTGCGCCTGCGACTGAGCAGCTGCCAGCCGGCACCGTGAAAAGCAGTTACCCGGACGGCGGTGGTGGCGGCGGCGGCTACTACGGCGGGGGCAGCGGAGGCGGGGGCCAGCTCGCTCGATCGTCGGGCCCGTTGGGATGTCAGTCCAGCAGCGGTGCCGGAGGCGGAGGTGGTGGATCGAGCTTTGCCGATGGCTCGGCCGTGGAGGGCTCGGTGTCGACCACGCTCGGTTCAGCCAGTTTCGAGGATGGCGGCTATGTCAGCTTCACCTACCAGCTGGCCGGTCCAACGGCTACTCTCGCCATCCGAACGCGACAGCCCGTCGCCGGACCGGTCGATTCGGTCGATGTCACCTTCGATCGCGCGGTCACCGGAATCGATCTGAGCGACTTTGCCCTGCTACGCAATGGTGTCCCTGTCCCCTTGACCGGCGCCAGCTTCCGACCCAACTCCGTGGCTAGCGATCGCCAATTCCAGGTGAACGAACTCACGTCCGCCACGAGCGCTGACGGGCAGTACACCCTGAAGTTGGTCGCGTCCAATAGTGCAATCACCAGCGAGGCAGATGAGATTCCATTGTGGGACGACGCCTCCGTTAGCTTTGTTGTCGATCGGACGGGTCCGGTGGTTCGCATAGCGCCGATCAGTTCGCCGAGGTCGACTGCCGTGCCCACCGTGGATGTGAGCTTCAACGAGCAAATCACCACTGGCGCGACCTTCCTTCTTTCCATCAACGGAATCCCAGTCGGTCTGCCCTCCGATTCGATCGTGCTCAGAACCGATCTGCTGACCGGCCAGGCCAGCTACCAGATTTTCCTGGAGCGCCTCGGGGCGCGTCACGGCGAATACACCTTCACCGTCGCCGCCGGTGTGGCTGATAGCTATGGCAACTTGTCACGCACCACGTCGATCGGCTGGACGATCTCGGCGCCGGATGCCACCTTCGCTCCCGTTGCGACCCCCCGAAGCAGTGGGATCGACTCAGAAATCGTCACCTTCTCAGCACCGGTCACCGGAGTCGACATTCACGATTTCAGTTTGTTCCGAGACAACACCCCAGTCGCTCTCGATTCCGTGACTCTGGTGGCTTCGGGTGGGACCGAACAGTCCGGGGCGACGACGTGGCAACTGGTCGGCCTGGATTCGCTGACCACCACCGAGACCCGCACCTCGACCGGATACCGGCTGGTCCTGCGGGCTAAGGACACCGGAATCGTGGACGTAGACGGCCTGCCCATTCTGGCCGCCGATGGCGATAAGGCGGCTGAGGTCCAGTTCAAGGTCGGCCTTGCCCCCGTGGCGAGGTTCGACCCTATTCAGCCATCGTTACGGTCCACTCCAGTGACCATTGAGCCGCTGACCTTCTCTCGGCCGGTCATCGGGCTCGATCCCGGCGATATTTACCTGACTCACAACGGGATTCCCGTCACTATCGACCGGATCGACGTCCCCGGTGACGGGACCAGCTTCTCCGTGATCGGCTTGGACCGGTACACCATTGACGACGGTGACTACGAACTTGGCCTGAGCGAGGGCGGCACCGGAATCACCACAACAACCGGAGTGCCTATCGCTAGCGGCGCGTCAGTGAGGTTCCACGTTGATCACACTGCACCGTCCATCACAGTCACTGGGCCCAGCGATGACGCGCAATTCAGCGTAGGCGAGCTCGTGCGGCTCGAGTTCAGTTGCTCGGACTTCGACGCCGGCGTGACCGCGTGCGATGCCTGGATGGACGGTCAGTTACTGCACTCCGGCGACGTTCTGCTGACGGCGAACCAAGGCCAGTTCACGCTCGAGATCACCGCTACCGACCTGGCCGGAAACAACCGCCAACAAGCGATCCACTATCGAGTAAGCGCACCCGAAACCACCACCACTCCAGACAGCACCACTACTCCGGACAGCACCACCACTCCAATCAGCACCACTACTCCGGACAGCACCACCACACCAGACAGCACCACTGCACCAGACAGCACCACTGCACCAGAGGCGACGACGACGCCCGTGGCGACTGTGTCCCCACCAGCCACCACGTCCCGACCAGCAACAGCCATTTCCACGCCATCGAAGAGCGCATCAGGAATCGGTGGCCCCTCTGGCCAAGGCTCCGGTCCGACCTCTGAAACCCGCGGGGCGTCGTCACGATCGACCACTACCGAAGGCGCGCCGCCATCGTCGACAACCAGGTCTGGGCGACCGGCGTCCTCGACAGCCACTTCACGGACGGCGCCGCGGTCAGCCGCGATCACTCCTCCGGCGACACCACCAGCGAAAGCGGCATCAGCAAAGCCGACGACGTTGCCGACGCCAACGACCGAGGGGACCACGCAACACAGCGGGATCAGGCACGCCGTAATCGGTGCCGCCGGAGTACTCCTCCTACTTCTGCTGCTGTTGCTCGCCCTGCGCCGACGCAAGCGCGAGTCCCAAGAAGCCTGACCGAAATTGGCTGAGTCAGGTCAGCCCGGCTGGTTCGCCACGTCTGGCCAAGTTTGTTTGTGACGCAGAGCACAGAATGGCGCGCTGCGACAGATCCCGCGCCCCCCGCCTCTCTATACGAACGGGCCGACCAGCAGGTCGGCGCCATCAGAAAAGCCTTCTAAATAGGAGAATTCTGCATGATCGAAGTTCATCGACCAAGGAAAGGCCACTCCCGGACGATCATGTCCGCCGCGGCCGGTCTTTGTCTGGCCGTCGTAGCGTCAGCGGCCACCGCACTCGTTCCGGAGGCCGCCGGCGCCGCGACACCCCCCATCAACGGAAAACTGCTGTTCGCTAATGCCGCCAACACCATTTACAGCACTTATCTCAACGGTGAGGTGAGCTCCACCAACACGGGCCACATCGGACAGAATCCGCGAGTGTCGCCTGATGGCTGGAAGATCGCCTACACCAACGACGCACAAAACGAGCTGGAAATCGGCAGTACTGGCCCGGCGACACACGTTCACACGGCGTGGACCGCACCCACGGACAGGAAGATCGGTGCTCCATCGTGGTCACCGGATGGAACCAAGGTCGCCTTCATGGTGTCTACCCGCGTGACGGGTGTGGGCGACCTGATGGTCACCGATCTCAATACCGCGAATACCACGCTGCTCATCGGCGAGATGCCCTCCCGCAGCCTAGACTCTTCGCCTAGCGGCGTGAGCTACTCACCTGATGGCACCACCATCGCCTGGACCGGTATCGAGAGCTCCTATGAGGTATACAACGACTGTGTGACGGAACCTAACGTCTGCCGTTGGCATGCCGACAACTCCGGAATCTATAGCGTGGATGTCCAGAACCATTACATAACGAATATTGCTTTGGCTCGAATCTCCGTCAGGCCACCTGGAGCCGGACGGCCGCCGGCTCCAGTTCGATCTTGGTAGTTGGCGATGACCCCTCCATCCCTGACCAGGGATTTAAGCCGCCGCTGACCAGCTTCGACTTGACTGCCTCGTATCCGATGGAGGCGACTGTGCGGGCGCCATTTACGAGCGGGGGTTGGGTCGTTCCGATCAGTCCTTTGTCCACCCAGGTGTGGGGACGATCAGTTGTCAACGCCGCCCTGTCACCTGATGGCACGACCTACGTGATTACCAACGCGGCCAACCGGCTGTATACGCTCCGCTTCGACGGAAGCAATCCCGTGTGGATGCCGGCAGCAGACCCCACCACGAATTTCGCCTCGCTGACGTGGGCGGTGCAGCCGAGCGGAACTGAGCCGTCGCCGCCGCGGACCAACAGCATCCGTTGGACCGCCGGCAACGAACCCCCGGCGCAACCCTGGAAGCAGCCATTGCAGCCACAGAGCTGGCCCGACGCCTCACGAGTGGCCGTATCAGCCAATGGCCGGCACTATGCCATCATCAACCGCGCCAGCTCGGCGGTCCTCTACGCCTCTCGCGATGCCAACGGTGCCTTCACCGCCGCGGCTCCGCTCAGCGGAAACGGCGGCGCACCCTTCGAGGCCAACGATGTCAGCATCGACGCTGACCCGGGCAACACCTTCGTTCAGGTGCTGGCGATCGGGACCGATCGGCGAATCTGGCACCGAGCCCTGACCACCTCCACCGGGATCTGGTCGCCGTGGGCGTTGGTCGACGGCACTTTCCAAACCACCCAGGTCACCCTTTCGGTCAACAAGATCGGCGAAGCTGAGGTCGCCGCCATCGGCCTGGACGGCAAGATCTGGCATCAGGTTCGACGCGCGAACGGCTCGTGGACCGGTTTTCACAACCCGCCCGGCTTGAACGGCGCCGGGTACTTCGCCGCGAAACGCATCGTCGCCGAGGGCGGCCAGTACGGCAACGCCAGCAACTTCGCTGCCATCGCCAACGACGGCCGGGTCTACTACACGCGGCGAGACATCGGCACGGGCAAGTGGGACACCTGGACGCTGTTGCCCACGGTGGTCAACACGGTCGCCATGGTCAGCGAGCCGAACGGCCGAGTCAATCTGGCCACCTACGATAGCCAAACCGGCGTCGCCTACAACCAGTCCAAGATCGCCGATTCATGGACAGCTCCGCTCCGCATCCCGACCAGCGACGTGTCTGGCGGCTATGCCAACGGAAATCTTGCGATGAGCCGAGACCGATTCGGCAATGACGTCACCGACGGCATTCGGTTCACGTTCAACTACGGCAAGTGAGATTGATCCAATCACCGGGCCGTCATTGCAGCACCCACTGACAGTGCGGCCGGTCTGATGGTGCGGCGGGTGATTGCCTTGCAACCGCGAGCGCAATCACTCGCCGCACGCTCGACTCCGCGGGTCCGGTCCACTAATCCTTCGGCACCGTGAAATCGTCCAGGAGGACGTTGTACTTCCCGACCAGGGTGATGGTGCCGCCGGGGATCGCGGTCGGCACAGCCGGCAGTTGGCGATGAGCGGTTACGCACACCGTGAAGGCCGATCCCGACTCCGCGGACGGAACCACCGGCGAGGATGAACACTCGGCATGCACGGCGACGTAGCGGACCTCGACATCCTCGGGCCTGAGGCCATGCTGGGCCAGAGCGATCCGGAGCGCCGCGCTGACGCCACCGCCGTCGGTTAGCCCGGTCCGCGCGGTGCCAGTTCTGAGCGAGATGGCCGTGGCTCGTCCGACGTCGCGTGCCGCGTTGGTGACCGAGAGCCTTCCCTGCTGAACGCTGGCTACGGCTACCACCAGGTAGAGCAACGGGACCATGATCCCGATCGCCACGAACACGAACTCGATGATCGCACTGCCTCGGTCCTCGCCGGTCCCCACCGGCGACCGCCGCCGCCCGCTCGGCGGCCGCTCGGAACTGTCGGTCATCGGGTCTCCTTCAACGATTCACTGTCGACGTTCACGTCGAGCAGAGCACCGATCGGAAAGAAGATCGACGCGATGTGGCCTCGGCATTCAACGCGGACGGTCGCCAGTCCGGACACGCCGTCGACATCGTCACCGGACCGGCAGGTCAGGCGCCGAGCCATCGACGCCGACAACGCGTGACCGATGGCCAGGTGAGCCCGTGGGCCGCCCGCGTCGGAGTCGACGTTGACGTTTGCCGAGTACCGAGCGGCGTCGGACACCGAGGCCGACACGATCGAACGCACATACAGAAACAGTGCGACCTGAAGCAGCCCAAAGAGTAAGAAGACCAGCAGCGCGGACACCATGACGAATTCCACGATGGCTGCGCCCCGGTCGTCTCGCTCACTGGCCCGACGCCGTAGCCCGGCCGACCAGAGCCGGAGCACGTTACTTCGTACCGCTGGTGACCGAGTCGATCGCGCCGGACACCGCGTCCTGAATTCTGCTTTTGAAGATGGCGAAGATGGCGACCACCAGGCCGGCCGTCATTACCGTGACCATCACCCAACCTGGGACGTCGCCACGCTGGTTGTCCTTGGATGCCAGCCGGTTGCGTACCGACAGATAGAGACTGCCGGCCCACGCGGTCATCAGGTCGAGCTGAAACACAATTCCTCCAATGTCGTGCCGATGACGTCCACCGGCAACGGATTACCTTTATTTCGAGACCGAAACGAGCGTTACGAGTCCCGGGTAGAGGGCAAACAACACTGTCACCGGCAAGATCAAGAAGACCACCGGTGCCATCATCTGCAGTTCCTTCTTGCCACCGGCATCGAGCAAGGCCCGTTTGGTCTGCTCGCGTACGTCGGCGGCCTGGGCCCGCAGCACCTCAGCCAGGGGCGTACCTCGCTCGATGGCCACGACAACGCCGGAGATGAAGCGACTGAACGGTTCCAGGGTGGTGCGCAAAGCGAGATCGCTCAGCGCTCGAGTGATCGGTGTTCCGGAACGGGCGGCGTCCAAAGCACTGTCGAGATCACGCGTGAGCTCACCTCGAGTCAGACGACACACCCGTTGCATGGCATCGACCGGTGCTTCCCCCGCCAGTACGGCTAAGGCCAACAGGTCAGCGATCACCGGGAACTCCGACAACATCGCTCGCTCGCGTCGCTGCACTTGCTGCGAGAGCCACCAGTCCCGTCCGAGCACACCGGCCACCGCACCGAGCAGGGCGGCGCCGGCAACGAGGACCGGATCAACCGCGCCGCGGGTAAGCGTAACCAGGGTGACCAGCAGCGCGCCCGACACCGTCCCGACGGCCCCCCACACGATCTGCTCGATCCGGAACTCTTCGACCCCGTAAGGGTTTCCGAGGCCGCCAAGCCGGCGCCGAACCGAGGTCGATCCGCCGACAATCCGATCGAGCAGTCGAACCGCGTCTTTCGCAGCCGGGCCCAACAACCGGGCGACGACGCCAAAAGCGGCGCCGGCGGAGCTCGAATCCTGTTCCGAGGTCAGCAGACGTGACGGCGCCGGCGTATCGCCGATGTAGGGAGCTATCCGATCGGTAAGCCGCAGCGGGCGCATCGGCGGCGCCGCTCGGATCGCCATCAGTAGCCCCAGGGCCGTCACTAATCCCAGGCCGGCGCCACCCAGCCAGCCCGTCATCGCAGCACCCGTGGTTCTTCCGGAAGGCGGCCGATCCGCAACATGATGCGGTAGGCGGCCAGGCACACCGCCCCGCCGGAGACGAGCAGGATGACGCCGGTGGAAGAGTTGAAGGTCCGCAAGGTTTGCGACTGGGTTCCCAGGAGGAGCAACACCGCCCACGGAGCACCGGCGGCCAGCCGGGCAGCGTTGACCGTCCAACCTTGACGAGTCTCGAGTTCAGCCCGGGTTCGGGCGTCGACTCGAAGTAGTTCGGACAGGGTGCGCAGCACTGTTCCGAGGTCGCTGCCACCAACCTCGCGGGCTACCCGCAGCGTTTCACACACACGGTCACCGACCGGGTCGGCCAGGTCGGATTTCAGCGCATCCAAGCAATCCGCGAAGCGACCGCTGGCGCGATACCGGCCGGCGAAGCGGGCAAACGCCGGGCGCAAGGGAGCTGGCCCGCGCTCAGCCAGACCAGACACACCTTCCGGTAACGACATTCCGGCTCGCACGGCGGAAGCGAGGTTGTCGATTGCTTCGGGCCACAATTCGCGCAGCGTGACTTGCCGGCGTTGGCGAAGCCGCCGCACCACGGCAATCGGAGCGACGAAGGCAAACGCCGCGAAGCAACAGCCGATGGCCAGAGTTGAGGTAAGCAGCAGTACCAATGTGCCGGCCAGCAGGGCGGAAACGATCTGAAGCGCCAGCAGCTGAGCGGAGTTCACGCCTTCGATCCCGGCCTGGCGGATGAGCTCGTTGCGACGCAACGCCCAGCTGGCCCCGGCGGACGGCCCGGTAGGACTGCGTGGGCCACGGCGCCAGATAAGGAGCAGCCCCACACCGAGCAGAAGCCCGATCATTGCCCCCACGTCAGCGACCGGTACCGAGAAGGCCGGCGAGGTCAAAGCCCGCGTAGCGGTACCGATCCTGGTGCGGCGGATATCCGTCCGCTCGCTCTAGCCGATCATCGCGAGTGGTGAAGATGTCTGAGGTCTCGATAACGTCGCCTTCGGCTCGTCCGGTGACCCCGACTATCTCGCGCACCCGTCGCTGTCTCAGGTGGTCGGTACCCAGGTGGACGACGAGGTCGACGGCGCTGGCCACGGTCGGCACCACGAACGCGGCGCTGACGTTTTCCCCAGCCAGCAAAGGCAAGGTGCACATCTTGACCAGAGCTTCTCGGGCCGAGTTGGCGTGCAGCGTGCACATGCCCGGCAACGCAAGTAATGCTTAAACACATGAATAAAGTGAGACGGTCCCTGGCGGCCTCTCTGGCCTCCGCCGCACTTCTCTGTTCCTGCATTCACC
>Ga0068863_100004416_pt1 | contig 13868 bp, 10 predicted proteins | sample KBSSwiS62_FD_66596 | JGI IMG/M metagenome (GOLD analysis project Ga0068863, IMG submission 66596) | Switchgrass rhizosphere microbial communities from Kellogg Biological Station, Michigan, USA - KBS Switchgrass S6-2 | ecosystem: Host-associated > Plants > Roots > Rhizosphere > Soil ...
AGACACTTGCTTTTTCCTGCGACTAATGGAATCTTATGGTTATGGCCAAGAACAGGGATTTTCAGATTCTCTGGGTCGTTCTAATCGCGGCTATTTGCTGGGGTGCGCTGTGGGAGCACGAGGCCGTCAGCGTTTGGTTTGTCCACGCCTGGAAGAACCTGCCGCGGTTCTAGGACGGCCTTGGAATGCGTAGCCAGTGGGCCTGGCGCTTCGCCGTTCTGCCGCTGGCGCTATCGGTTTGGTTGCTGCTGGACAGCAGGGCCGCCGCCCAGCTGTCCGCCACTGAGAATACCTCGTTCCATTTTGTGATTCTGGGCGACCGCACCGGTGAGACTCAGCCCGGAGTCTATGAACACGTATGGCAGGAAGCGGCTGCCGAAGATCCGGCGTTCGTGCTCAGCGTCGGCGACTCAATCCAGGGTTTGAATGACGCGACTGCGGAGGCCGAATGGCTGCAATTCGAGCGGATCCTTACGCCCTACGGCGCTTCCAGCTGTTTCTAGCCTCCGGAAATCATGACATTTGGTCGACGCGTTCCGCGGCGCTGTTTCAAAAGTATGCGGCGCATCTGGCGCACTACAGTTTTGATCACGCCCAGGCGCATTTCACCATTTTGGATAATAGTCAGTCCGACAACTTCTCGCCGCAGGAGTTGCAATTTCTGGAAACGGATTTGGAGGCTCACAAAGATCAGCGAGTCAAGTTCATCGTCTCGCATCGCCCCTCATGGCTGGTCGATGCGATGTTTCAGAACACTCGCTCACGCCTGCACCAGTTGGCCAAGAAATATGGAGTCCAGTATGTGATTGCGGGTCACTTGCATCAGATGTTGGATATCGATTTAGAGGGCGTGAGGTACGTTTCGATGGCGAGCGCCGGCGGGCACCTGCGCGGCACTGAACAATATGGTGACGGCTGGTTCTTCGGATACGCTCTGGTAGGCGTGCACGGGCAGGCGGTCGACTTCCATATTAAAGAACTGAAGCCTCCGCACGGGCAAGGTCGGGTTACGGAACCGAAAGACTGGCTGAAGGCCGGAGGAGCGCTGAATATGACCACTACGCCCGGTCGCTAGGCGTTCGCCGCGCCTGCGGGTTCCGGCGGAGATTTCTGGACGTAGCCGTTACAGCTGAGGACCGGAAGAGGCGGATACTTCGGGAACCGCGGATCGGTGAACCATAACTGGCACAGATAGAATACGGACGCTCGATCCGAGTGCATGACCTTAACGTTCACGCAGTCAGCACACAATCCGACGGAAACAGGCATGACCAACTTCAGTATAGTATAATTATTCATCAGGATGAATATTTAGTCATGCCCACTCTGGTTGGAATCTTAGGTTTCCGAGGATACAGCGGCGCGGTGCTGGCCGGCATCTTGGAAAAGCATCCGCAGGTCGAACCCTTGCTCCTGGAGCACCGCGACGCGGAGGATCGGCCGCAGCCCATTGGACATGCGGGGCCCCGCCGGGAAAAATTTTCTCCGGAGGCAGTGCGCGATCAGGGCTTGGCCGTGGTGTTCCTGGCGACGCCGCCCGAAGTGTCGATGGAGGTGACGCCGGCGCTGCTCGCAGCCGGTGCCAAGGTGATCGACCTGAGTGGTGCGTTCCGGCTGGACACTGTCGAGAACTACCGTCGTTGGTACAAGGAGTTCCACAACCAGCCGGAGCTGTTGGCCGAGGCCGTGTATGGCTTGCCGGAATTCTATCGCTCGCAGATTCCGGGGGCGCGGCTGGTCTCAAATCCCGGCTGCTATCCTACGGCGGCCAACCTGGCGATCAAGCCGCTGGTCGAGTCCGGGGTCATCGTTCGCGAGGCCGGGATTGTTTGCGACGCTAAATCCGGCGTGAGCGGAGCCGGCCGCAAGCCTTCCCTCAAGACCAGCTTTTGCGAAGTCACGGATAATTTCTCGGTTTATTCGGTGTTTAATCACCGGCATGTCCCCGAAATCTTGCGCACGTCGGGATTGCAAGAAGGCGAGCTGAGCTTCACGGCCCACTTGCTGCCGATCGACCGGGGCATCCTCGAAACCATCTATTTTCGAACCCGCGGCGTGAATTCGGCGGAGGATCTGCTGGGGATCTATCAGAAGGCGTATGTGGACGAGCCGTTCGTGCGCCTCTATCCTGCCGGGAAGGCACCGGATCTGCACTCCGTGACGCGCACCAATTTCTGCGATATCGGCGTTTATTATGACGCTTCGGCCGGCCGGGCCGTCGTGATTTCCGCTATCGACAATCTGGTAAAAGGCGCAGCCGGTCAAGCCGTACAGAACATGAATCTGCTGCTGGGATTCCCAGAAACGACGGGACTTCTCAAGGGGACCGCGTGAAGTTGCTGATCAAGCTGGGCGGCACGCTGCTCGATGCCGCCGAATCCCGTGAGCGGCTGGCGCGGGAGATCGCGGACGTCGCCCGGCGGGAGCAAGTCGTGGTGGTTCACGGCGGCGGTAAGCAGATGACGCGCTTCCTGGCGGAACGCGGCGTGGAGAGCCGTTTCGTCAATGGGCTGCGAGTGACCACCGACGAGGTGATCGATGCCGTAGTCAAGGTCTTTGCCGGCAGCGTCAACGCCCAACTGGTGTCGTCCTTTCGGGCGGCTGGTGCGCGGCCCGTGGGTCTGAGCGGTCTGAGCGGCGGATTGGTGGATGCGGTTCAACTCGACCCTGCGCTGGGGCACGTGGGCAAACCAGCGGCGTCCGATGGCCGGCTGCTGGAATTACTGGTGAAGGAAGGGTATTTGCCGGTGGTGGCATGCGTGGCGGGAGACGAGAATGGCGATATATTCAACGTTAATGGCGACCAAATGGCTGTCGCTTGCGCGCAGGGATATCACGCGAATCGCCTGATTTTCCTGACTGATGTCGAGGGAGTTCGCGACGCCGACGGCAAAACCTGCACGCAACTTACGGTTGCGGAGGCGCTCCAGTTGGTCTCTTCCGGCGTCGCCACGGGGGGCATGCAAGCCAAGATTGAGGCTGCAGTAAGCGCATTACAGCACGGAGTGGCGGAGGTTTTGATCGCTCCCGGGTCACATGCGGATATCGTCACAGCCTTGCTATCCGGCTCTCATATTGGAACCCGCTGCATTCCCGGTTAATTGGTCACTCTATTTCCTGCTATAGTCGGACCAGCAAGGCCCGAATTATGTATGAGATTGTTTCATTAATTTCAGCACTATAATCTAGCGAGTCTTAGTCTGTGCAGCCTTGGATTCGCACGGGATTTCATTTACCTGCGGTTCGAGTATACTTGGCGTGGGACCGGTATCGAAGTAGGCGAAAGCCTCGTAGGAGGAACCATGAAAGCGCAGACCGTCGATATACGGGAGTCCGCTGGGAGGATTCTGTGCTGCACGATCTTCCGTCCGAGCGGCCGAAAGTTATTGGGCAAAGGGCACGTCTTGAACGAAGAGGACGTGAGGTTGCTCGAAACCGAAGGACTGGGGCAGGTTTGGGTTACCGAACTCGAAGATGGAGAGATCGGCGAGGACGAAGCAGTGAGCAATGCGGCCCAGGAGATGGGTTGCGGATGCCTTGAAATCCGGCTGGCCGCCGGTGGGCGGGCCAACCTATTTGCCACCGAAGACTGCTGCGTGCTGGTGGACGACGAGCTGTTGAAGCAGATCAACTGCATTTCAAGCGTAGTGATCGCGACGGTTCCCAATTTCACGTTTGCCCGCGCTGGCCAGCGCATCGCCACGGTGAAGAGCACCCCCTTCGCGGTGCCCCAATCGCAACTGGAAGCGGTGATCAATATCGTGAAGGATCGTGGACCGATTCTGCAGGCCAGGCCCATTCGCAACCCTACGGTGGGAGTTTTGTACTCCGATCCTGTGCATGGAGACCGGGCTCGGCAGTTGTTTGAAAACATCCTGCGGCAGCGCTTGGAACGTTACGCCGCGACGCCGAGTTTCATTCTGTCTTGCACGGAAGAGGAAGACGCCGCGGCGCGCAATCTTCAGCACCTGCTGCGGGCGAAGCCGACAGTTGTGCTGGTGGGATCGACCACTGCGCCGGCCGGCCCGGAGGATGTCATTGGTCGTGCGATGACCCGGATCGGGTGCCATCTCGAACGCTTCCTGGCGCCGGTCGAGCCCGGTAACCTGCTCCTGCTGGGCTATAAAGAAGAGATTCCTATCGTCTCTGCGCCGGGCTGCTTCCGTTCCGCGAAACCGAATGTCGTCGACCTGATATTACCGCCCATGCTGGCCCGCTATCGCGTATCCGGCTGGGAAGTGGCGTGTATGGGACACGGCGGCCTGTTGGGCTGAACCCGATCCCGCCATCTGCACGACGGGCGCTTTGCACTTTTGCTCGAATGTGTCAACATTTGAGTAATCATGAGCAAGCCCAGGAACAAGAAACCAATTTCCCGCCGCCGGTTCATTGAGGGCGCCGGTGCCGCATTGGTCGCGGCGGCTGCCGTGCCTTCGCTTCACGCGCAAAGCCCCGCCGCCAATACAACTTCTACGGCGCCCGTCGCTGGATCCAATCGGGCCACCATCCATCTAACAGTCAATAGCACGCCGCGCACCGTTGAAGTGGAAGATCGCTGGACGCTGGCGGAAGTGCTGCGCGATCACCTGGCTCTCACCGGCACCAAACTCGGCTGCGATCGCGGCGAATGCGGTGCTTGCACCGTACACATCGACGGCAAGCCCATGTACTCGTGCAGCCAACTGGCCGTGTGGATGGATGGGCACGCAATCACCACGGTGGAAGGCCTCATCCAGAATGGCAAGCTTGACCCGCTGCAGCAGGCCTTCATGGATCATGACGCGCCCCAGTGCGGTTTTTGTACTTCCGGACAATTGATGAGCGCGAAGGCCGTGTTGACCGCGAATCCGCATGCGACGCGAGACCAAGTGCGCGCGGGCATGACCGGCAACATCTGCCGCTGCTCGAACTACAACCGTTACGTTGCTGCCACGCTCGCGGCCGCCGCCGGGACACCCGGCAATCCGAAGATCACGATGATCGCCAATGCCGCTGGCAAAAACGTACAGCCGCTGAAGACCGTGGGCCGCGCGACCACGCGCATCGACGCCCGCCAGCGCGTGACCGGCAAAGCGACATATACCAGCGACGTCAGTGTGCCCGGAATGCTCTACGCGCGAGTGCTGCGCAGCCCGCATCCTCATGCGCGGATCGTCAAAGTCGATACTTCGCAGGCGCTGGCCATGCCCGGCGTGAAGGCTGTCGTGTCGCACGAAAACTGTGCGTTCGTGTGGGGCGCGGGCTCGGTCGCGGGCGGGCGGCAATATGTGGAAGAGGTCAAGAAGATCACCAGGCAGCGCCGCTACGCCTTCAATAATCCGGTCCGTTTTGTGGGCGAACCAGTTGCGGCGGTTGCGGCCATCGACCGCCACACTGCCGAAGAAGCGCTGCGGCACATCACCGTGGAATATGAAGTACTGCCATTTGTGCTCGAACCTGAAGAAGCCATGAAGCCGGGAGCGGTGCAGATCTGGCCCGACGGAAATCTGTCGCTCGATATCAGGAATGAAGCCAAGCCTATCACTGAGCGGCGCGGCAATATCGACGAAGGTTTCCGCAATTCCGCGATGGTGTTCGAAGACCGCTACTCGACCGCCTTCGTCCACAATGCGCAGATGGAGCCGCGCGCCAGTCTGGCCGTGTGGGAGGGCGACAAACTCACGATGTATACGCCCACCGGGGGCATCGCGAACTGCCGAACCGACATGGCGCGCGATTTAGGCATTCCGAAGGACAAAGTCCGTGTAGTTTGCCAGTACATGGGCGGCAACTTCGGCAACAAGAATCAGAATCAGGATGCCGACCTGATCGCCGCGACGCTCGCCAAGCAAGCGGGGGCGCCGGTACGCCTGGAGCTGTCGCGCAAGGAAGATTTCATCGGCATGCATGGGCGCTGGCCGACGGTACAATATTACAAGGTGGGCGTCAGCCATGACGGCACGCTGCAGGCGCTGCAACTGCGGGGCTACAGCGGCATGGGTCCGTATCGGAAGAATTCGGGGGCGATCGGAGGCGTAGAACTTTACCAGGTTCCGAATGTGGAAGCGCTGGTGCATCCCGTCTACACGAATAGGACAACCTCGGCAAACTTCCGCGGACCGGAATTCCCGCAGGGCTTCTTCGGGATTCAATCCATGATGGACGACGTGGCCTTCAAACTTGGGATTGACCCCGTGGACTTCGTGCTGAAGAACATGACGCGTAAGGCGAACGACGAGACGCCCTACACCAACTACACGCTGGAGGAATGCATCCACCGCGGGGCCGCAGCCTTCGAGTGGAAGAAGCGCTGGCGGGCGAAGCCTGGGTCGGACGTGGGACCGGTGAAACGCGGCTCGGGGTTTGCATTCCTGGCCTTCCGCGCCGGTGTCGGACCGAGCAGCGCCGTGATGGACGTGGATTCCAGCGGTCGCTATCGCGTACACGTGGGCGTTACTGATGTCGGCGGCGGAGCGAAAACTACGATGGGGTTGATCGCAGCTGAAGCGCTGGGCGTGCCGCTCTCGCAGGTGGAAGTGGTGTGGGGTGACACTAGCAGTTGCCCGTATTCGGTGGGCGAATCCGGCAGCCGGACTACGATCATGACTGGCTACGCGGTGACCCAGGCCGCAAAAGACATCAAGCGTCAGATCGCGGAAAAGGGTCTGCCGAAAGGCAGCGATCTGCTCACGGCAACAATAGATGCCAGTCCAACGATCGCGGGGAAAGTGCGCAGTTCCTATGGTGCGCATTTCGTCGAGGTCGAAGTGGACACGGCCGTCGGCCACGTCCGTGTGCTCAAGTATCTTGCGGTCCACGACAGCGGGCGTATCATGAACCCGCTTTCAGCGAGTGGCCAGATCAAGGGCGCAGCAACGATGGGCATCGGCATGGCGCTGCATGAAGAGTTGCTGTACGACCCACGCAGCGGCCAGGCGTTGACTCCCGGCTACTATGGGCACCGAGTGCTCACGCACATGGACGCGCCTGAGATCGAAGTAATGTTCATCGAAAGTGACGATGGCTATGGTCCTTTCGGAGCCAAAAGCATCGGTGAAGCAGGCAAGCTTCCGGCGGTAGCGGCGGTGGGCAATGCGATCTTCAACGCCACTGGACACCGCATGAAAGAGCTTCCCATTCGCCGCGACAAGCTGGTAGGAGCATTCGCATGAAAGCCCTGATCAATCGAAATCCCCGAGATCTCCGGCAGGCGGTGACGTTCGCCGAACAGGCGCGAGCCAACGGCAGCCAAGCCATGATCGCGGGGGGCGGAAGCGACCTGCTGGGCATGGTCAAGGATCGAATCGTCGCGCCCGATGTTCTGATTCACTTGCGAGCGATCAAGGGTCTGGACCAGGTGAGCGCGGCTAAGGGAGTCGTGAATATCGGCGGCCAGATTACGCTCGACGCGCTGAGCCATCATCCGCTGATCTTGCGCGATTATGCTGTTCTGGCCGAAGCGGCCGGAAGCGTCGCGACGCCGCAAATCCGCAACGCCGCTACGCTAGCGGGAAATGTCTGCCAGCGCCCGTGGTGCTGGTACTTCCGCAACGGATTTCCGTGCTTCAAGGCCGGCGGCACCACCTGCTTTTCGATCACCGGCGAAAATCAATTCCACGCGATTTTCGGCGGCGGCCCCAGTTTCATCGTCCATCCTTCGGACACTGCGCCCGCGCTGGTGGCACTGGACGCGAAGTTCCGCATCGTCGGGCCTAAAGGCGAGCGAACGATTCCAGCCGCCGACTTTTTCGTCTTGCCAAAGCAAAACGCGGCGCGCGAGAACACATTGGGCGACGATGAAATGCTGGCGTCGATCGAACTTCCGGCGGCACGCCCTGGAACGCGCAGCACGTATCACAAGGTGCTCGACCGCGAAGCCTGGACCCACGCAGTCGTGTCGGCGGCCGTTGTGCTTGAGATCGACAAAGACGTCTGCCGCTCCGCGCGAGTGGTCCTGGGAGGCGTCGCTCCGATTCCATGGCGCGTCCCCGATGCTGAACGTCTGCTGACAGGAGAACGCGTCACGCCGGAACTTGCCGCGAAAGTCGCCGCCACCGCAGTGGCGGGAGCGACTCCGCTGGCGAAGAACGCCTACAAAGTTCCGCTGACCCGCGAGATCGTACAGCGAACAGTGCTGGGTCTGGCAACCCGCGCTTGAGTTGGGCTACTGCGGCGCGAGTGTACCGAGATACGCCGAGATGGAAATAATATCGTCCTCGGTGAGATTCGCAACGGCTTTCTTCATCAGCGCCGCGTTCGTGCCCGCGCTCGATCCGTTCTGTATCTGGATGAGCTGCCGCGCAATATAGACCGGTTGGAAGCCGGCGATTCGCGGCACTTCGCCTAAACCCCTCAACTGATCCCCGTGACAGATCGCACAGGCAATGGTCTTGCCGCTGCGGCCGGTTTTTACAAGCGCTTCCCCGTTCGCGATGCTGCCGGGTGGAACATAAGCCAGAAACGGAGAGTGCGGATCGCGATCGTTGGTTCGCTGCGGATCTACCGGAATCTCGATAATGCGATGGCCGATGGGCTCCGTGCCGCCTTCCGGAGATAAGAGCCGGTGGCGTCCACCGGTAGCCACATAGGTCTTGGGCGGCATGCTGGTCTCGATCACTTTCACCCACGCGATAGGCTTCTGCGCAGCGAAATATTCGGCGGACTTCCGGATATCTTCGTCGGATGTCGCCTTGGCAATCGGGCCCATGCGAAGATCGTCTTTGCGCGCGCCGGACTTGAAATAGTTCATCTGACGCACTAGGTACTCAACGGGAAGTCCCGCTAGGTCGGCGGACTCCGGATGTCCTTGTCCCGACATCAGGTGGCAGGAGCCGCATGCCGTCGTCGTCACTCCGCCCTCACCAGTCACGATACCTGGCGCCGGGCCATGTTCTTCGGGGAACCAATCGGGCGGATGCGCATTGCCTGCGATCTTTGCGGCGTCATACGCTTTACTGCTGCCGGGCACGCGCACTGGCCCGTTCACGGGAGCGCTGGGAGGCTGCACCTTATCGGGAATGTTAAAAGCCCACGCGGGCAGACCGTTGGGAACTGCTAACGGCGCCTGCGCCGGAACCACTGAAGGCAGCAGAAACGCGAGGGAGAGAATTCCCATCCATCTGATCATACGCAACATTCGAAAGTATACACCGCGAACGGGACGATTATTGCCAGCCGCCGCCGAGCGCGCGATACAGTTGGACCACGGCCTGCAACTCCAGCAGCCGGAGCTGAGCCAGCGTAAGCTGACCGCCAAATAGATTTCGCTCTGCGTCCAGCACCTGGAGATAGCTGTCCAGACCTCCGCGGTAGCGAAGCATGGAAAGCTCAACGCTTTGTGACAGCGCGTTCACCAGTTTTTCTTCCTCGATCCTCTGCGCGCGAGTACGATCGTGAATAACGAACGCGTCCGACACTTCGCGCAGCGCTCCATAAATGGTCTTCTCATACGTAATGAGCGCCTCGCGCTGTTGCGCCTCGGTGAGCCGCACACCCGAGCGGAGACCCGCGTGGAAAATGGGGATCAGGGCGGAGGGGCCGATACTTGCCATTCGTGCAGGGCCGGTGAACAGATTGGTGAGCGCGCGGCTCTGCCCGCCCAGCACACCGCTAAGGGAGATCTGCGGAAACAGCAGCGCCCGCGCCGCTCCAATTTGTGCGTTTGCCGCGATCAGATTTTGTTCGGCCTGGCGTATGTCAGGCCGCCGTTCGATAAGGGAGGAGGGCAGTCCTGGCGGAAGCTGCGGCGGAGCTGCGATCTGATCCAAAGGCTTCCCACGCGGTACGTCGTTGGGCGCGTTCCCCAGTAGTAGGCTAAGGGCATTTTCACTTTCCCCGATTGCGCGCTCCGAACTGGCGATTTGCGCGGTGGCGGTAAAGAGAAATTGCTCTGCCTGGTGTACATCCAGGGCGTTGGCTGCGCCGCGGTCGTGCCGCAGGTTGATCAATCGAAGATTATCGTTCGCAATGCCGCCGGTCTGGCGGCTGATTTCGAGCTCCAGATCCTGCTCCCGCAGCGCGAAATACGTGTTCATCACGTCGCCGATCAGCGAAAGCTTCACGCCGTTGCGAGCCTCTTCGGTAGCCAGATATTGTGCCTTCGCGGATTCGTTCAGACGCCGCAGCCGTCCCCACAGATCCAGTTCCCAGTTAAGTTCGGCGGTGGCTTGGGTATAGGTTGAACTGAGGTTTGCTCCCCGCGGAACGAAGGTGGAGGCACCGATCGCTGAGCTGCGAACGGCGGTGAATTGAGTCTGCACGTCGAGGGTAGGGAGAAGATTCGCGCGCTGAATCCCGTACTGAGCGCGAGCTTCAAGGACGCGCTCCGCGGCGATACGCAGATCGAAGTTTTTTTCCAGCGCACTGGTGACCAATTGCTTTACAGTGTCGTCCTGGAACAGATCGAACCACTTCGTTTCCCCTAATGAATCTGGGGCGGCCGCCCCTGGGGACGTGTCGCCGGCGGGCGCGCCCCGAAACTCCTGCGGAGTAGCCACTGCGGGACGTTTATAGTTGGGGCCCACCAAGCAGCCCGTCAATGTCAGCGCGAGGGCCGCTAGTATCCATGCTTCTACAACGGCGCTGCGTTTCATTCAGCAAACTCCGGTGCGGTGCCGGTAATCGGCTCGGGACCCATGCTTGGCCCGGAGCCGGGCTTCGGAGTAGCGTCGGCGTCGGGCGCGGAACCCTTACGCCCTTCGACCAGGGTCTCGATCACATAGTATTGAACCGGGACCAGGAAGACGGCGATCAAAGTGGCCGCGAGCATCCCGCCAAATACTGCAGTTCCGAGTGAGCGCCGCGAGGCGGAACTGGCCCCGGTCGCTATCACCAGCGGAATCACACCCAAAATGAAAGCGAAAGACGTCATCAGGATGGGCCGTAGCCGGAGTTTCGCGGCATGCAAAGCTGCATCGCGGAACGACATGAGCTCCTGCTCGTGGCTATCCTTTGCAAACTCTACGATCAGAATTGCGTTCTTCGCCGCAAGGCCGATCAGGGTGACGATACCGATCTGTGTGTAAATATCGTAGGGGTAATCGCGAATATACGCACCCATCAAAGCGCCAAATAACCCAAGCGGCAGCGCCAGCAACACGGCGAACGGAATCGACCAGCTTTCGTAAAGCGCGGCGAGGCACAGGAACACCAGTACCGCCGCGAACCCGAAGATCGTGCCTTCGTTTCCTTGTGCCAGCTTCTGCTGGTAGGTGGTTCCCGTCCATTCATACGCGTAACCGGCGGGCAGGGAACTGGTCGCCAATTTCTCCATGGCATCCACCGCGACGCCACTGCTAGTCCCCGGAGACGGGCCGCCCAGAATTTGGATGGCCGGGAACCGGTTATAGCGATAGACCACGTCGGGACCGGTGGTGGGCTTGAGCGTAACCACGGTGCCCAGCGGCACCATAGTGCCATCCGCGGCGCGGGTATAAAAGCGGTTGATGTCCGATGGCTGATTGCGATACGCGGTCTCCGCCTGGATCAGCACCTGCCAGGTATGACTGAACGCATTGAAGTCGTTCACATAGAGTCCGCCCAAGAAGGTTTGCAGAGCATTGTAGGCATCGGTCACCGGCACGCCAAGAGTCTGCAATTTATCGACGTCCATCTTCAGGTCATACGCCGGCACGTTACCGCGGAAAGTGCTTATGACATTGGTCAGTTCCGGGCGCTGGCGGGTGGCGTCTACCAGCGTGTCCGCCACTTGTCCGAGTTGCTGAATATCGCCACCAGTACGGTCTTCCAGCATGAACTGGAAGCCTCCCGTGAGGCTCAAGCCTAGTATTGGAGGCAACCCGAAAGCAAAACTGAATGCCTCGGGCACCCCACTCAATCCGCGCTGCGCCGCTGCGAGAATCGCGGGAAGCTGCCGATCTGCGGATTTTCGATCGTCCCAGGGTTTAAGCGTGGCGATGACGGTGGCTACATTGGAGCTGCTGGTTTGAGTAGCGATGTCGGTGCCGCCCAGCACAAAGTAGTGGTCCACGCCCGGCAAGTGCGCGACTACGTTTTCAATTTTCACCAAGGCTGTGGAGGTGCGATCAATAGACGCGCCATCGGGCAAGTGTACCGATACAAAGAGGGCTCCTTGATCTTCATCAGGCAGAAAGCCGTTGGGAAGCTTCTTGAATAACCACCCGGCAGAGAGCCAAAAGGCGCCGAGTATCAGCAGCGCCACCAGGGAGCGCCGGATCAGCATCCCCACGCCGGCCAAATACTTATCCGTCGTCCATTCAAAGACGCGGTTGAAGTGTCCAAAGAACCATGCGAGCGGGCCGCGGGAGGTTTTTTTCTGCGGCCGTAAAAGCAACGTAGCGAGCGCCGGGCTCAACGATAGCGCGCTGAACGCTGAAATCAGCACCGACGCCGCAATGGTCAGGGCGAATTGCCGGTAAAGCTGGCCGCTAATGCCGCCAAGGAACGCGACCGGGATGAACACCGCGGCAAGAATCGCTGCGATGGCCACCACCGGGGCGGATACCTGGTCCATGGCGCGCTTGGTGGCTTCCCGAGGCGGCATGCCGTCATCCATATTGCGCTGCACCGCTTCCACCACGACGATCGCGTCGTCAACTACGATGCCGATCGCAAGCACCAGACCGAACATGCTGGTGATATTGATGCTGAAGCCCAGCAGCGGAAATAGCGCGAAGGTTCCCACCACCGCCACCGGCACGGTGAGCAGCGGGATCAGCGTTGCTCGCCAGTTCTGCAGGAATATGAAAACCACCAGAATGACCAGACCGATTGCTTCGAGCAGTGTAATCACCACGTCGGTAATCGCGGTCTTTATGAAAATTGTGGAATCGTAGGGGATGATGTAATCGACACCCGGCGGGAAGTTCTTCTTCGCCTCCTCCATAAACTTTCGGACGCTATTCGCGGTCTCCACCGCATTGGCGCCCGGCGATAGATAAACGATGGTGTTCCCGAAAGGCTTGCCGTCCAGGCGGCTGAAGCCGCCATAGTTTTGCGCGCCCAGTTCCACGCGGCCAACATCGCGAATGCGCAGCAGCGAGGCGTCCGGCAGGGCGCGCACAATGATGTCGCCGAATTGCGCCGGATCAGTCAACCGGCCTGGAGCATTCACCGCGTACTGAAAGTCCGTGCCGGGCGGCGCCGGCGCCTGTCCAGTGGCGCCCGCCGGATTTTGCCGGTTCTGCCCCGCGATAGCAGTGTTGATGTCGGTAGCGGTAACGCCGAGTTTCGACATCTTGTCGGGATCCACCCACACCCGCATCGAATACACCAGTTGCGATGCCAGCCGCGTGTCGCCCACGCCTTGCAAGCTGCCGATCTGGTTAAGCAAATTGATCTGTGCGTAATTGTTGAGAAACAGCGAGTCATATCGTCCATCGGGCGACACCAAACCCACTGCCATTAGAAACGCGCTGGATACTTTCTTGACCACCACACCCTGGCGCTGCACCTCGGGAGGCAATCGCGGCAGGGCTATGTTCACTTTATTCTGGGTCTGAACCGTTGCAATATCCGGATTCGTGCCGAGCTGGAAAGTGACCTGGATGGTGATGCTTCCGTTATTCGCGCTGCTGGACAGGAAGTAGAGCATGCCGTCGAGGCCGGCAAGCTGCTCCTCAATCGGTTGCGCCACAGTCTTTTCGAGATCAAGAGCGTTACTGCCCAGGTAGTTGGCCGTGATCTGAACTATTGGCGGGACCACTTCAGGAAAGCTGGCGATGGGAAGCGTCGGGATCGAGACACTGCCTAAGATGACGATCACAATCGCGATGACGATTGCGAACACCGGGCGGTCTATAAAAAATCGGGGCATCGAAAATCAGCCGCCCCGCTTGCTGTTGTCTGGGGCGACATAAGGGCTTGGATGCACCGTCATGCCCGGCCGGACCTTGAGCTGCCCTTCCACA
>Ga0068863_100004420_pt1 | contig 13865 bp, 10 predicted proteins | sample KBSSwiS62_FD_66596 | JGI IMG/M metagenome (GOLD analysis project Ga0068863, IMG submission 66596) | Switchgrass rhizosphere microbial communities from Kellogg Biological Station, Michigan, USA - KBS Switchgrass S6-2 | ecosystem: Host-associated > Plants > Roots > Rhizosphere > Soil ...
CGGCCGCCAATTTGCCGAAATGCGCCGCCTCGGCGGCGACGATCGAGCCTTGCTGCTGTGCGCTTGCGTTCATTGCCACCCCTCTCTATCAGGGCCGCGCCCTTCGCACCAAGGGCTTTCCGGCCCGCTTGGCCTCTCGGGGATAATCGTTCGCAATGGCTCGCATCGTGATGAAGTTCGGCGGAACCTCGATGGCGGGAATCGAACGCATTCGCAATGTCGCGAACCGGGTCAAGCATGAGGTCAGCCTGGGCAACGAGGTCGCCGTCGTCGTGTCGGCCATGTCCGGCGAAACCGACCGGCTCGTCAATTTCTGCCGCGAGGCGTCACCGCTCTACGATCCGAGGGAGTATGACGTCGTCGTCGCCTCGGGGGAACAGGTGACGAGCGGATTGCTCGCGATCGTGCTCCAGGCGATGGGGGTGAAGGCACGAAGCTGGCTGGGCTGGCAGTTGCCGATCCGTACCAGTGACGCCCACGCCTCCGCCCGTATCGAGACGATAAATTCCGACGCGATTGGTGCGGCGATGGCTGCCGGTGAAGTTGCCGTGATTCCGGGTTTCCAGGGATTGACCTCCGACGATCGCGTCACGACGCTCGGCCGTGGCGGATCCGACACCTCGGCGGTCGCGGTGGCAGCGGCGATGAAAGCCGATCGTTGCGATATCTACACCGACGTGGACGGCGTCTACACCACCGATCCGCGCATCGTCCCGAAGGCGCGCAAGCTCGCCAAGGTTACGTATGAGGAGATGCTCGAACTGGCCTCGGTCGGCTCGAAGGTCTTGCAGACCCGGTCGGTGGGTCTGGCCATGAAGGAGAGGGTCAGGGTTCAGGTGCTCTCCTCCTTCGAAGAACCGACAGACAATCCCATCCCCGGCACGCTGATCGTCGGCGACGAAGAAATCGAAGGAAGCGCCATGGAACGCCAACTGATCACCGGTATCGCCGCCGATAAAAACGAGACCAAGGTCACGCTGGTCGCGGTGCCCGATCGGCCCGGCGCGGTGGCCTCGATCTTCGCACCTCTCGCAGAGGCCAGCATCAACGTCGACATGATCGTTCAGAATGTCGCGCACGATACGGGCTCGACCGACGTGACCTTCACCGTGCCTTCGGCTGAACTCGCTCGCTCGCTCGACGTGCTCGAGCGCGCGCGGGGTTCGATCGGCTATGAGAAGCTGATCCATGACACCAATGTCGCGAAGATCTCGGTCGTCGGCGTCGGCATGCGCAGCCATGCGGGGGTCGCCTCGAAGATGTTCGAGGCGCTGGCCGCCCGCGGCATCAACGTGCTGGCGATTACAACGTCGGAGATCAAGGTGTCGGTGCTGATCCACGAGGATTATACCGAACTCGCCGTCCGCGTGCTCCATACCGCTTATGGTCTCGACGCGGAGGATGCCGCCTGATGAGCGGCCGGACCCGCCTCACCGAACTCATGGCGCGCGGCGCTGCCCTGCTGGGCAGCGACTATGCGATACTCGGCGGCGCGATGAGCTGGGTCTCCGAACGTAATCTGGTTGCCGCGATGTCGAATGCGGGCTGTTTCGGCGTGATCGCCTGCGGCGCGATGACGCCGGCTCTGCTGGACGCGGAGATCGCGGGTACGAAGGCGCTGACCTCGAGGCCTTTCGGGGTCAACCTCATCACCATGCATCCCGATCTCACCGCGCTGATCGACGTCTGCGCCCAGCATCAGATCGGCCATGTGGTGCTCGCCGGCGGGCTGCCGCCGGGCGGCGCGATCGAGCGCATCAAGGCGTCCGGGGCCAAACTGATCTGCTTCGCGCCCGCTCTGGCACTCGCAAGGAAGCTGATCCGTTCGGGCGTCGACGCACTGGTGGTGGAAGGCATGGAGGCGGGCGGCCATATCGGCCCGGTGTCTACCTCGGTGCTGGCGCAGGAGATACTTCCGGCGGTCGCTGCCGATCTCCCGGTCTTCGTGGCGGGAGGAATCGGCCGCGGCGAGGCGATCGCGGCCTATCTGGAAATGGGCGCCGCGGGCGTTCAGCTCGGCACACGCTTCGTCTGCGCGACCGAATCGATCGCGCACGCCAACTTCAAGAAAGCCTTCATTCGCGCCTCTGCGCGCGATGCGATCACCAGCGTTCAGATCGATCCGCGCCTGCCGGTGATTCCGGTTCGCGCGCTGCGCAATGCTTCGTCGGACCTGTTCACGGCCAAGCAGCGCGAGGTTGCCCATCTGCTCGACAGTGGTCAGGTGGAGATGGCGGAAGCCCAGCTGCAGATCGAGCATTATTGGGCTGGCGCTCTCCGCCGCGCCGTGATCGACGGGGATGTCGATCATGGCTCGGTCATGGCCGGGCAGTCGGTTGGCATGGTGACGAAGGAAGAGCCGCTCGCGGCCATTGTGGCGACGCTGGTGGACGAGGCTGCCGCTGCACTGGAGCGGCGCGCGGCGTAGTTTGTTCGCCCGGGCGTTGTGCCGCGTCTGAGGGCTTATCACTAAAGGCCCTTTCTGTTAGCGGCGTTGCATGGGCCTGCTCACCGCAACATCCGCCGCACGCGAAATATTGACGCGTCTTCACGACGTGATGGCGTCGCGGTCCGGCGCCCAGGCCAAGCTCAACCATGTCGTCCAGATAATCGGAGAGGCGCTGAGCACAGAAGTGTGCTCGATCTATCTTCTTCGCGACGGGTTGCTCGAGCTTTTTGCGACGCGGGGCCTGAAGCAGGAAGCGGTTCACGTCACGAAGCTCGCGATGGGGGAAGGTCTGGTCGGCACCATCGCCGGAAATGTGGAAACGTTGAACCTCGACGAAGCGACGAGCCATCCGGACTTTGCCTACAAGCCCGAAACCGGCGAAGAGCTTTTCCACAGCTTCGCCGGTGTGCCGATCGTGCGACGCGAACAGGCGGTCGGCGTTCTCGCCGTTCAGCATCGCGACTCGCGGAAATTCGATGAGGTCGAGATCGAGGCGCTGCAGACCGTCGCCATGGTGCTCGCCGAACTCATCGCAGGTGCCGGGCTTATCGACGGGGGCGGGGGCGGGGCGCCGGGCGCACGAGACACCGGCCCGGTACGGCTCGCCGGGCTGAAGCTCGTCGAAGGGATGGCACGAGGCAGGGCAGTATTCCACCAGCCCCGAGTCGAGATCGAGCATACGGTCGCCGAGGATGTCGAGGTCGAGCGCCATCGAGTCATTTCGGCGTTCGCCAAGATGCGCGACCAGATCGAGCGCATGACCCGCGAGGCCGACTTCGGCGTGGCGGGCGAGCATCAGGACGTCCTCGCGATGTACAAGATGTTCGCCTATGACGAGGGGTGGATACGTCGCATCAACGAGGCGATCGACAGCGGGCTGACGGCCGAGGCGGCGATCGAGCGCGTCCAGCAACGGACCCGGATGCGGATGCGTGAGATCGGCGATCCGCTGCTCGCCGACCGCATGCACGACCTCGAAGATCTTTCAAATCGCCTGCTACGTATCGTCGCGGGCCAACTCGGCACGGCGGCTCAGCTCGGTCTGCGCCAGGATTCGATCCTGATCGCCCGCAATCTCGGTCCGGCCGAACTGCTCGAATATGACCGCCGCCGCCTCAAGGGCGTGCTGCTCGAAGAGGGGTCGCTGACCGCGCATGTGACGATCGTCGCGAGGGCGATGGGCGTGCCGGTGCTCGGGCGGGTGAAGGATATTCGCCGCACGATCAGCGAAGGAGACAATCTCCTGCTCGACGGCACGATGGGCTCGGTGATCGTCCGGCCGAATACCACCGTCGAAGAGGCCTTCGACGCGAAGATGATGGTTGGGCAGCGCCGCCGGGCGGAGTTCGCGGCCATGCGCGACCTTCCCGCCGAGACGCGCGACGGCGTGCGAATCGAGCTTATGGTGAACGCCGGTCTGCGCGACGACATGGCCGCGCTGGATGTCACCGGTGCCGATGGCATCGGCCTGTTCCGCACCGAGTTCCAGTTCCTGGTGTCGGCGACCTTTCCCCAGCGCGAGCGCCAACTGAGGCTCTACCGCGAGGTGCTCGAAGCCGCAGGCGATCGGCCAGTGGTCTTCCGGACGGTCGACATCGGCGGCGATAAGGCGCTGCCCTATATGAACACGGCCGATGGTATAGTTGAGGAGAACCCGGCAATGGGCTGGCGCGCGTTGCGCCTGGCGCTCGAGCGGGACGCCTTGATGAAGGTTCAGGCGCGCGCGCTGATCGAAGCCGCCGCGGGCCGTACGCTCTTCGTGATGTTCCCGATGGTGTCGGAACCCTGGGAATTCGATGAGGCGGTTGCCCTGTTCGAGGCGCAGCGGAAGTGGATTTGGGGCCGCAACCGAGCGCTCCCGACCGCGATCCGCTATGGTACGATGCTCGAGGTGCCGGCGCTCGCTGAAAGCCTGGACATGCTGCTGCCCCGGCTGGACTTCCTGTCGATCGGCACCAACGACCTCACCCAGTTCCTGTTCGCTGCCGATCGGGCAAATCCCAAATTGGCGGAACGCTATGATTGGCTGAGCCCGGCGATATTGCGCTTCATCCATCGGGTCACGCGACAGACCAACGATGCGGGCATTCCGGTTGGCGTGTGCGGCGAAATGGGCGGCCGGCCGCTGGAGGCGATGGCGCTGATCGGCCTTGGCATCAGCCGGCTCTCGATCACGCCGGCGGCGGTAGGGCCGGTCAAGGCAATGATCCGGAGCTTGAATGTAGAAGCCCTGCGGGCCGACATGAAGGGCTTCCTGTCGACGCCGTCCCGCTCGCTTCGGGCAGACTTGGCCGCATGGGCGGAACGCAATGGGGTTGCGATTGGCTGAATTGCGCGGCAGACCGGCATCGGCAGGGATGGTGAGGCCGTACGCTGCAAGCGCGCCGATGGGGAGATTTACGCCCGTGGTCCGCCCGGAGGCGTAAAGGGAGAGCGCGATGGTCGAAGGCGCGAACGAGGAATATATGCCGTCTGCCTCCGGTGTGGGAGGGCAGCTCAACGCCGAACGTCAGCGTCAGAATCTCGAGCTCAGCGATATCGCCGCGCGGACGCGCATTCCCCTGCGCCACCTGCAAGCGATCGAGGGCGGCAGGAGCGACCGTCTGCCCGCGCTTCCCTATTCGGCGGGTTTCGTGAAGAGCTATGCGGCTCTTCTCGGCCTGGACGGTCAAGCCCTTTCGCGAGCCTTTCGAGAGGAAATGGGCAACGCGCGGCGTGCCCACTTCGAGCCCGAAGCCTATGAGCCGGTCGATCCTTCGCGGGTGCCCTCGCGGCTGCTGGCGATGATAGCGCTGGGTGTCGCCCTGCTGCTCGGCATGGGCTATTTGCTGCTTCGTTTCGAGAACGACAATGTCGACCTCGCCAAGCTCGCGGCGGATACCGTGCGCGATGAACGGCCGCTGCCGGCGAAGCCTGTAGCGCCGTCGCCCGTGGCGGCTCCCGCTGCACCCGCGGTGCCCACCGGGCCGATCACCCTGAATGCCGTGGAGGACGTGTGGGTGAAGGTATCCGAACGGGATGGAAGTCGTACCTATCTCCTGGACACGCTGAAGGCGGGACAAAGCTTCACCTTGCCCGATGATGTGAACGACCCCATCCTGCGTACCGGGCGTCCCGAGGTGCTCAAGGTGATGATCGGCTCCACCGCCTTGCCGCCGGCCGGCGAACCCGATCGGCTGGTGCGTGCCTATAGTCTGAAGCGCGCCAATCTCGTGGCGATCACGACGGCGCCAGAGGTAAAGGTCGAAGCCGTGCCCGACGCTGGCGGCAACACCAGCGAGATCGCGGCCCCGGCCGACCTTCCCCGCGCTTCCGCTCAGCCCGCACGGCCTTGATCTTCATCGCCGGCGCGCGGCATGATCGCTGCGAACCAATTATAGGGATCATTCAATGAAAAAGGCGATGGCCGCCCTCCTGCTCCTGTCCGTAGCTGCTTTTCCCGCGCTGGCCGCCGATCCGCCGGCACCGCTCGACGCGCGCGTCGGGAAGCTCGAAAAGGAGATGCGTGCGGTCCAGAGGAAGGTTTTCCCTGGCGGCGCGCAGCAATATTTCGAGCCGGAGATCAAGCCGCAGGCGCCGCCGGCGGCACCCGCCGGTGCGCCGGCCGAGACGCCGGTGGTGGAGCTTGGCGCGCGGGTCGACGCGCTCGAACGCTCGCTGGCGGCGTTGACCGGGCAGGTCGAGCAGAACAGCTTCAATCTGCGCAAGCTGGAGGAACAGTTCGCAAAGATGAAGGGCGATTCGGACTTCCGATTGAACGCGCTTGAGGGGAAGGCTCCCGCTACCGGAACGCCTGCGGCAGTGGTCGCAGCGCCGTCTCCGAACGTCACTGTGGCAAGCTCTCCTGCGGCCTCGACGGCCCCGGTGCCGGCCGCTTCGACCGGAGATGCCGGCCGCGATGCCTATCTCGCAGGTTACGCGCTGTGGGAGCAGAAAAAATATCCCGAGGCGGTCGCCGCGCTGAAGGCGATGTACACCAAATATCCAAAGCACAAATATGCGAGCTATGCCCGCAACCTCGCCGGCCGCGCCTATCTGGACAACGGCCAATATACGGAGGCGATCCGCGAATTCTTCGAGAACACCAAGCTCGATACGGGCGAGCGGGCGCCGAACAGCTATGTCTTCATGGCGCAGGCACTGATGAAGCTGAAGCCGCCCCGCCTCGAAAAGGCCTGCGAGGCTTATGAGGTCCTGCTGGCCAAATATCCCGACAAGGTTACGGGCGATCTGGCCAAGATGGTGGCCAAGGGCCGGGCCGATGCCAAGTGCACATGAGGCCGCGGCGGGGCGGCTGAGGAGCTTTGCTCCGATCTCTTCGACCGTCGTGCGGACATGACGATCTCCGCCCATGGCTGATGCCCGCGCCGACCGCTTCAGGGCCGATCTCGGCGCGCTCATGCCCGATGGTCAGCGGCTCGGTCTCGCGGTGTCCGGCGGTCCCGACAGCATGGCGATGTTGCACCTGGCGGCGCAAGTCGTGCCGGAGGCGATCGAAGTCGCGACCGTCGATCATGGCCTCCGCCCCGAATCGACGGAGGAGGCCGCCCTTGTTGGTCGCGCCTGTGCGCAGCTCAAGGTGCCGCACCGGACGCTGAAGGTCGCGGTACAGCCCGGCGAGGGCATCCAGGCCGCTGCCCGCCACGCCCGGTACGACGCATTGGCCGGCTGGTGCCACGAGCGTGGGCTGGCGGTACTCGCCACCGCGCATCATGCAGACGATCAGGCCGAAACGCTGTTGATGCGCCTCGGCCGGGGGTCGGGGCTGTCGGGCCTTTCCGCGATCCGGGCGACGCGCGACCTGGGCGGTGTGACCCTCATTCGACCCCTGCTCGGCTGGCGGCGAGCGGAGTTGGCGGCGGTCGTGGCGGGCCATGTGGTGGTCACCGACCCAAGCAACGCGGATCCCCGGTACGATCGCACCAGGATACGCGCGCTCCTGGCCCAGGCGACCGACCTCGACCCGCTTCGGTTCGCCGCTTCCGCCAAATGGCTGGGAGAGGCCGATGCCGCGCTGGAATGGATGGCCCGCGAAGCTTTGCGCTCTCGCGTCGAACGTCATGAAGGCCGGATCATCGTCGACATCGCCGATCTGCCACGCGAACTCAGGCGGCGGATATTGGGGCGACTGGTCGCCGAACTCGATTCGCCGGCGGATGGCCCCGCGGTGGAAATGGCGATGGCAAGACTGGACCGGGGGGTAGCGGCAAGTCTAGGCGGGTTTAAACTGTCGCCCGGAAACCGCATAACGATGGAAAAAGCGCCTGGCCGGCGGTGAAAGCGTGGGCCTGTGGCTGCTGTTCCATTGTTATTAACGTTGCGATGCCTATTTTGGCCGCGAAAGGCAGATCCGACGCATGAACGATGACCGTGAGCCCCGGCAACCGAACCCGTGGATGAAGAGCCTGGCGATCTGGATGGGCATTTTGCTCGCCCTGGTCGTCTTCGTCTCGATGTTCGAAACCTCCTCACGCACGGGCAGCGGCGATCAGATCGCCTATTCCGAATTTCTGGCGCGCGTGAACGACGGCATGGTGCGCGAAGCCGATATCGGCGAGGGCGTGATCAACGGCAAGTTCAACAATGGTGCCGCTTTCACGACCAACGCACCGAATGATCCGACGCTGATTCAGCGGCTGGCCAACAAGAACGTGACCTTCCGCGCGAAGCCTGCAGAGCAAACCAGCTTCTGGATGATCATGCTCTATCAGTCGCTGCCGTTTCTGCTGATCCTCGGCATCGCTTTCTTCGTCATGCGTCAGATGCAGAAAAATGCGGGCTCAGGCGCGATGGGCTTCGGCAAATCGCGCGCGAGAATGCTGACCGAAAAGCACGGTCGGGTTACCTTCGACGATGTCGCCGGCATCGACGAAGCGCGCGAGGAGCTTCAGGAAATCGTCGATTTCCTGAAGGATCCCACGAAATTCGCGCGGCTTGGGGGCAAGATCCCGAAGGGCGCGTTGCTCGTCGGATCCCCCGGTACTGGCAAGACGCTGCTTGCGCGGGCCATAGCCGGCGAGGCGAATGTGCCCTTCTTCACGATCTCGGGCTCCGATTTCGTCGAGATGTTCGTCGGCGTCGGCGCAAGCCGCGTTCGTGACATGTTCGAGCAAGCGAAGAAGAACGCGCCGTGTATCGTCTTCATCGACGAGATCGATGCCGTTGGACGTCACAGAGGCGCAGGCCTCGGCAACGGTAATGACGAACGCGAGCAGACGCTGAACCAGTTGCTGGTCGAAATGGACGGCTTCGAGGCGAATGAGGGCATCATCATCATCGCCGCTACCAACCGGCCCGATGTGCTCGATCCGGCGCTGCTGCGGCCGGGCCGTTTCGACCGCCAGATCGTCGTGCCGCGCCCCGATATAGAGGGTCGCGAGAAGATCCTAGCCGTCCATATGAAGAAGGTGCCGCTGGCTCCGGACGTCAACGCGCGAACCATCGCGCGCGGGACGCCCGGCTTCTCCGGCGCCGATCTCGCCAACCTGGTCAACGAGGCTGCGTTGCTCGCTGCGCGCAAAGGCAAGCGGCTCGTGGCCATGAAGGAATTCGAGGAAGCCAAGGACAAGGTCATGATGGGCGCCGAAAGGAAGTCCATGGTAATGACCGAGGACGAGAAGAAGGCGACCGCCTTTCACGAGGCGGGCCATGCGCTCGTCTCGCTCCATGTGCCGGGTTGCGATCCGCTGCATAAGGTGACGATCATTCCTCGGGGCCGAGCGCTCGGCGTGACGTGGAACCTGCCCGAGCGCGACCGCTATTCGATGTCGATGAAGCAGATGAAGGCGCGGCTCGCGCTGTGTTTCGGCGGCCGCATCGCCGAGCAGATCATCTACGGCATCGACGAGCTGAATACGGGCGCTTCCAATGACATCCAGCAGGCCACCGAAATGGCGCGCGCCATGGTCATGGAATATGGCATGTCCGAGAAGCTCGGTTGGCTGCGTTATCGCGACAATCAGGACGAGGTCTTCCTCGGCCATTCGGTATCGCGCAATCAGAGCGTGTCCGAGGCAACTGCCCAGCTTATCGATCAGGAGATCCGCCGCCTGATCGAAGAAGCGGAGCATAACGCGCGCACCGTTCTGACCGACAACCTCGACGAGCTCCATCGCCTCGCTTCCGCGTTGCTGGAATATGAGACCCTGTCCGGGGATGAGGCCAAGCGGGTCATCAAGGGCGAGGATATCGGCCGGGACGACGGCAATAGCCGCCAACCCGCCGCTTTGGGAACCGGCGGGTCATCGATCCCGAAGAGCAGGCGGCCGGGTAGCGGATCGAGTGGCGGCTGGGGCGAGCCGAAGCCCGCCTGACCGTTCGCCGCAACTGCTCGCCTCCACGAGCGCAGAAAAAAGGGCCGTCGGGAAGACGGCCCTTTTGACACGATAAGGCAGCTTCGCCCCGGGTCGTTCAGCCCGGATAGCGGCTGTCCCAGTCGACGGGGTAGGGCGGAGCCCAGGCAGGCGGGGCGACCCAAGCCGTGCCACGCGGAGCGAAGCCTTCCTCGAGCGTGCCCACCCGCTTCAGGGCGTCGGTCACAGCCGCTTGGCGGCACGATGGAACGACGCTCGAGGATGTGTCGCTCTCACCCAGCTTGCCGCACAGATAGCGGGCGGTGAGCGCGACGCGGTGGCGTAGGATCTTGCGACCTGCTTCGGTGCTCAGGTCGAGATCACGATAGCTGACCGCCTGCGATAGCGACTGGACGTCGGTGGTCCCATAACGGCTGGTCACCGTAATCTCCTCGTCAGGTCCGGCGACCACGGCCTGCGAGAACACCGGCGCGGCGCTGAGCATCGCTGCGCCCGCGATCACCCAGGCAGCGCTTTTCATCAGCTTGTTTCCTCTCATCTTTCTTCCTTCCCGATTCATGCCGGTCCAATCGGTGATAGGTCCGGTGCGGACATAACCCGTGGGGAAGGACTTACGTTCCGGCTCGGCCCGGCCGCGGAGCCTCGCGGCTATTCGACGGTAACCGACTTCGCCAGGTTCCGGGGCTGATCGACGTCGGTCCCCTTGAGCACCGCGACATGATAAGCCAGCAATTGAACCGGCACCGCGTAGACGATCGGTGCGATCAGCGGATGCACCTTGGGCATGGTGATCGTGGCGATGCATCCGTCGGACGCGGCCTCAACACCGTCATAATCGGATATCAGCACGACCTTGCCGCCGCGCGCCTGAACCTCATGCATGTTGGAGATGGTCTTCTCGAAAAGGGGGCCTGAAGGGGCGATCACGATCACCGGTACATTCTCGTCTATCAGGGCGATCGGTCCATGCTTCATCTCGCCGGCGGCATATCCCTCTGCGTGGATATAGCTGATTTCCTTGAGCTTCAGGGCGCCTTCGAGTGCGAGCGGATAGTCCGTGCCGCGGCCCAGATAGAGCACATCGCGCGCGCCAGCCACGGTACTGGCCATCGCCTCGATCATGGGATCATAGGCGAGCGCTCCGTTGATCGCGGCTGGCGCCTCGGAAAGGTGACGCACGATCTCCTTCTCCTCCCGGGCATCGAGGCGGCCCTTGGCACGAGCGAGATTGGCGGCGAGCGCGGCCAGCACCGCGAGCTGACAGGTGAACGCCTTCGTCGAGGCGACGCCGATCTCCGGTCCGGCATGGGTCGGGAGCAGCAGATCGGCCTCCCGCGCCATCGTGGAGGTCGGAACGTTGACCACCACCGCGATCTTCTGCCCCTCGGACCGGGCATGGCGAAGGGCGGCCAGCGTATCGGCGGTTTCGCCCGATTGGCTGATGAACAGGGCGAGGCCTCCCTCCTCCATCACCGGCGCCCGGTAGCGGAATTCCGAGGCGACATCGAGGTCGACGGGAACCCGGGCATAACGCTCGAACCAATATTTCGCGACCATGCCCGCATAGTAGCTGGTTCCGCAGCCTACGATTGTAACCCTGCGGATACTGCCGAGATCGAAGTCGGGGATGGGCAGCGACACCTGGCCGTCGAGGCGGCGAACATAGGATTTGAGCGTTTGGGCGACGACGATCGGCTGCTCGTAGATTTCCTTGAGCATGAAGTGCCGATGATTGCCCTTGTCGATCGCGAGGCTGGACACACCGGAATGCACCACCGCACGTTCCACCGGCTGGTCATTGCGATCATAGATCCGCGCTTCGTCGCGTGTGATGACGACCCAGTCCCCTTCCTCCAGATAGGATATCCTCTGGGTCAGAGGCGCCAAGGCGAGCGCGTCGGAGCCAAGGTAGGTCTCATCTTCGCCATAGCCGATCACAAGCGGCGATCCGAGCCGCGCGCCGACGAGAAGATCGGGGTGCTGGCGAAACAGGATCGCCAGCGCAAAGGCGCCATGCAGCCGCTTCAGGTTGAGGCGCACGGCCTCGACGGGATCCACCCCGTTTTCGACGTCGGCAGAGATCAGTTGCGCGACGACTTCGGTGTCGGTCTGGCTTTCGAAGGTACGGCCCTTGGCAATCAGTTCGTCGCGCAACGCCTTGAAATTCTCGACGATGCCATTGTGGACCAGCGCCACTTCTCCGGTCGAATGGGGATGGGCATTATCCTGGGTCGGAGCTCCATGGGTAGCCCAGCGGGTGTGAGCGATGCCGGTAATGCCCGGCAGAGGTTCCGCCGCCAGTTTTGCCGCGAGATTGTCGAGCTTCCCTTCGGCGCGTCGACGGTCGAGCACGCCGTCGTGGATCGTTGCGATGCCCGCCGAGTCATAGCCGCGATATTCAAGGCGCCGCAGGCCGTCCAGCAGCCGCGGCGCGACATTCTCTTTTCCCAATATTCCGATGATCCCGCACATGGAGAACCGTCCCGCTCACTGATAATTATAAGGCTTTCATCGACGTCTTCGCGCGCATTGCAGCGCGGAACCGGGCGGCCCAGCCGCTCCGTTCCTCCTGTCTGCCCCGCGCCAGCGCCAGCGCGTCGTTCGCCACGTCACGGGTGATCACCGATCCCGCAGCAATGATCGCGCCGTTCCCGATCGTCACGGGCGCCACGAGCGCGCTGTTCGATCCGATAAACGCGCCATCGCCGATCTTAGTCGGATATTTGAGAAACCCGTCATAGTTGCAGGTAATGGTCCCCGCGCCGATATTCGCGGCGCTCCCCACCTCGGCGTCGCCGATATAGGAAAGATGATTGGCCTTGGCGCCGACCCCGAGAACCGCTTTCTTGATCTCGACGAAATTGCCGACCTTGGCGTCCTTGCCGATCTGTGCCCCCGGCCGCAGTCGCGCAAATGGACCGATTTCGGCGCCGCTCTCGACCGTTGTCCCTTCGAGATGGCTGAAACCGCGGATGATGACCTTGTCGGACAATTTCACGCCGGGACCGAAGACCACATTTGGCTCGATCACCACGTCGCGGCCGAGCACGGTGTCGTGGGCAAACCAGACCGTCTCCGGCGCGATCAGCGTTGCGCCGTCCGCCATAGCGGTGAGCCGGCGGCGGTGCTGCCACTCGGCCTCGACCGTGGCGAGCTCGGCTCGGCTGTTGACGCCGGCGACCTCCCAGGCTTCGGTCTCGATCACGGCGGAGCGGCGACCGGCCGCAGCAGCGATCATGACGATGTCGGGCAGATAATATTCTCCGGAGGCATTCGCGTTGCCGACCTGACCGAGCAGCGACCAGAGGTCGGCGGCTCGAGCAGCCATCAGACCCGAATTGCACAGGTCGACGGCCCGCTCGGATGTGCTGGCATCCCTATATTCCACCATCTTCTCGATCGTGCCGTCGTCGCTCGCGACGATGCGACCATAGGCCAGCGGATCGTCGGGCCGAAAGCCCAGCACGACGGTTGCGGGCTGGTCGTGGTCGGTCAGGCGTTCGAGCATGCGGGTCATGGTTTGCGCGCGTACCAGCGGGACATCGCCGTAGAGGATCAGGATATCCCCGTCGAAGCCTGCCAGCGCCGCCTGCGCCTGCCGGACGGCATGCGCGGTTCCGAGCTGGGGGTCTTGTGTCACCACTTCGGCGCCCAGCGGCGCAACGAACGCCTCGACCTGCTCGCGCCCCGCTCCGGTCACGACGACCTGCCGCGCTGCGCCCAACGCACCGACCGTCGCGATCAGATGGCCGAGCATCGGCCGTCCGGCAATCGGATGCAGAACCTTATGCAGATCCGATTTCATGCGAGTGCCCTTGCCGGCGGCAAGGATGACGGCGGCAAAGGGGCGCTTGCTCATGCGGCCGGCTTTACGACGAAGCGCTTGCCTTTTCCATATCGGACGGTGATGGAGCCGCCATGCCCGCAGATTTCCCCTTCGATGTGGTCGCTTTCGATCTCGACGGCACGCTTGCTGACACCGCGCCCGACCTCACGGCGGCGTTGAACCATGCGCTTGGCCGTTTGGGCCGACCGCCCGTCGCCGCCGATGACGTGCGGCACATGGTCGGTCATGGCGCGCGCGCGCTTCTCCAGAAGGGCCT
>Ga0068863_100004424_pt1 | contig 13860 bp, 8 predicted proteins | sample KBSSwiS62_FD_66596 | JGI IMG/M metagenome (GOLD analysis project Ga0068863, IMG submission 66596) | Switchgrass rhizosphere microbial communities from Kellogg Biological Station, Michigan, USA - KBS Switchgrass S6-2 | ecosystem: Host-associated > Plants > Roots > Rhizosphere > Soil ...
ATCGAATCCATTCTGCACGACGGAGATCGCCGGCACGCGAGGTTCATGGCCGACGCAGATCTCGTGATTCATGACGCGCAGTACACGCCCGAGGAGTACCCCTCGAAGAAAACCTGGGGACACAGCACGTACGAGTACGTGGTGCAAATTGCCGCAGCCGCAGGCGTGCGGCGAGTTGCGTTGACCCACCACGACCCGGGCCACGACGACCGCGTCGTCGAGGAAATCGAGCGCAAGGCCCAAAGCTTCGCTGTGCAGCGCGGTTCGGAACTGGACGTCTTCTGCGCCTTCGAAGGCTGCGAGATCGTGTTGCAGCCCCGCTCCACCGTGAAGCCGTTCGTCGCGCACACTACGCTCCAGGCATCCGTCGCGCAGCGCCGATTTCGGATCCTGGCGGTGGACGACCAGCCGGATATGCTCATTCTGATCGTGCGCGCGCTCGAGGCGGAGCAGTACATCGTCAGCACGGCGACCAACGGTGCGGACGCGCTGCGAATGATCGACGAGCGCATGCCGGATCTGCTGGTGCTGGATTACAAGATGGCCGGCATGGACGGAATGGCCGTCATGAAAGTGCTTCGGTCCAAGTCGGGGACAGAACGCCTGCCCGTGCTGATGCTCACTGCGATGACCGATGAACCCAGCACGCGCGCGGGATTCGAGGCGGGGGTGACCGATTATGTGACGAAGCCGTTCTCGATTCCCCAGCTCACGGCACGCGTCCGCGCCTGCCTCGCGAGAATCGCGCAGGATCCTGTTACACCCTAGTCGTAGACGATCTCGACACGATCGAGGTAGCGGGAGAGTTCACCCACCCATTTGCGCGACCCTTCGTTGTCCGCGCTCTCCGCCGACCGCTCGAGCGCCGCGCCGATGTCGGTGATGGCGTCGAAGCCCCAGCTCCCGCCGGCGCCTTTCATGCCGTGCCCCAGATTCTCGACGATCGCAAAATCGTTCTCGTCGAGGGCGTCCAGCATTGCGGTGACATCACGCCTGCGATTCTGCAGGAAGCCGGGGATGAGATCTGCGAGTTTCGGATTCGCGCGCACGACGATCGCGTCGGTGCGGGCGCCGTCCCCGCTTCCCGCGGAACACGGCCCCGTCGAATGCTCCCTGATCGCGTGCAGCAGCACGTCCTGCTTGATCGGCTTCGTCAGATAGGCCGTGCACCCCGCCGCCACGAATTTTTCCTGATCGCCTTTCAGGGCAGAGGCGGTCAACGCGATGATCGGGGTCGGCGGCCGATCGATCGCCTGTTCCCACTGTCGGATCGCCCTCGTGGCGGCCAAGCCATCCATCACCGGCATTTGCCGGTCCATCAGCACCAGGTCATATGCCCCGGCGGTGAACTTCTCCAGCGCGATGGCACCGTTTTCGGCGATGTCCACCTGGTACGGAGTGTCCCGCAGGTACGCCACCGTGATCGTGCGGTTGTCGGGAGAGTCCTCCACCAGCAGAATCCGCAGGTTCGGCAGCGGAAACTCGGGGCCCACGCCCACCGGCGCGGTCGTTCGGCGCGTCGGCCCGGCCCAGATCCCGAGCTGCACCGCAAAAGAAAATACGCTGCCCTTGCCGAGGCCGCTCTCGACGGAGATGCGCCCGCCCATCAGCTCCACCAGGCGCTTGGAGATCGTGAGGCCGAGCCCCGTACCCCCGTACCTCCGGGTAGTCGATGAGTCCGCCTGCGTGAACCTTTCGAATACCGCACCCAGTTTTTCGTCCGGTATTCCGATGCCCGTGTCCGAAATCGTGAACCGCAAGACGCCGGACGGCGAGGGCTCCGGATCGGACGTGACTCGCAACGCGACTTGTCCGCGTTCGGTGAATTTGAGCGCGTTACCCAGGAGATTGAGCAGCACCTGGCGCAATCGCGTCGGGTCGCCGATCAGGTTGCGTGGCACATCCGGCGCGATCTCGCACACCAGGGCCAGACCCTTTTCCTGGGCCCGGACCGCCACCATTTCCGTCACCTTTTCCAAGAGATCGTCCAGCAGGAACCGCGTCCGTTCCAGCTCGAGCTGCGAGGCTTCCACCTTGGACAGATCGAGGATGTCGTTGATGAGATGGAGCAGGTTGTCGCCGGCGCGGCGAAAGATCTGAACATACTTGTCCTGCTCAGGCGAGAGAGGCGTCTTCGCCAGCAGGTCCGCGATGCCGATGATCGCGTTCATCGGCGTCCGGATCTCATGACTCATGCTCGCCAGAAAATCGGACTTGGTCTGACTCGCGGTCTCCGCCATGGCCTTGGCCTGCTGCAGCTCCGCTTCCACGCGCTTGCGCTCCGTGACGTCGCGCGCCGCGGCGAAAACCCCCTGCAAAGTGCGCCCGCGGTCGTAAAAGGTGGTTGCGTTGTAGGACACCACCGTCTGCTTGCCGTCGCGTGCACAGGCCGTCAGTTCATAGTCCGTCACCTTCCTCTCGCTCAGCACGCGCCTGATCGCCGCTTCGGCACGCTCCGGATCGGTGAAGTAGCCCTTGAATGGCGCGCCGATCAGCTCGTCGCGCGTGCATCCGGTCAAGGCCTCCATCTGCTTGTTCACATCGGTGATGATGCCGGCCGGATCGGTGGTCATCAGGGCGTCGATGTTCGATTCGACCAGAGAGCGGGTGTAGAACTGCTGGTCGCGCAGGCGCTGGTCGAGCTTTCGCTGCTCGGCCTCGACCAGCTTGCGCGCGGTGTTATCGGTTCCGATCAGAAGATAGCCGATGATGGCGTCCTGCGCATCGCGCAGCGCGGTGACGGACACCACCGCCGGGAACCGGCTTCCGTCCTTTCGGATGTACGTGAGCTCGTAGATGTCCTCGATTCCGCGCGAGGCCTTGAAGACCAGCGCCTCGAAGCCTGGCGTGATCGTGGTCGCGAGCTCGATGCTCAATGCTTCAGCGCGCGCGACCAGCTCCTGCGGGTCGGAAATGTCGGCCGGGGTTATCTTGTTCATGACTTCGGCGGCCGTGTAGCCCAGCATTCGCTCGGCGCCGACGTTGAAGATCTGGATGACGCCCTTCGCATCGGTGGCGATGCTCGAGAAGTTGGCGCTGTTGAAGATCGCGCGCTGCAATGCGCCGGCTTTCAGCAACACCTCGTCCGCCTGCTTGCGCAAGCTCATATCGCCGGCATTCTCGACGACACCTCCTTTTGCCCGCGTAAAATTCTTTCCTCTGGCCATGATGTTGCCTCTCTCGATTGACGCGCCGCCTACCAGGCGATACTACGCTCAAGACCAAGCGCAGTCGTCATGTGGCAGCGTGCGCTTGCGAGCAACGTCGGCTCATCCATTCCACTTGGCGCGGCCTAGCGCCTGATAGAGGTCAACCATGTCCCTGGCACTTACATCCGATCGCAGCAATGCCGTTTCCATCACGCCCGTCAATGCCCAGGCGCTGCCGGCGTGGCTCGAACAGCACCCGCACGCGCGCGAATGGATCTCTGCGATCGGATTCAAGGCCGACCCTGGCTCGTTCGCGTTCGTTCCGGGTCGTGACGGGCGCTCCAGCGTCGTCCTGGCGTCCCCGGTCGAAGGTCCTCCCGTCTACGGGTTCGCGCACCTGCCCGGGGTGCTGCCCGAGGGAACGTACGTGTTCGACGCTGGAAACGCCCAGCATTTATCCGACGACGCGGCGCTCGGATGGGCGCTGGGCTCGTACGCGTTCAGCGCCTATAAGAAGCCGAAGCGCAAGCCTGCCACGCTGGTTTGGCCGGCAAATGCCGATCGCGCCGAAGTGGAGCGCGTCGCAAGCGCGGTGTTCCTGGCGCGCGATCTCATCAACACGCCGGCCGAAGACATGGGTCCCGAACAGCTGGCCGCGGCCGCGACGAGAGTTGCCAAAGCGCACGATGCAGCGATTGCGATCACGGTGGGCGAAGATCTCCTGGAACGCAACTATCCGACCATCCACATCGTCGGGCGTGCGAGCTCTCGCGAGCCGCGCCTCATCGATCTGCGTTGGGGACGCGAAGACGCGCCCAAGGTCACGCTCGTCGGCAAAGGCGTGTGCTTCGACACGGGCGGCCTGGATCTCAAGCCGCGCGAAGGCATGCTCGAGATGAAGAAGGACATGGGTGGCGCAGCGGTCATGCTGAGTCTCGCCGACGCGCTCATGTCCGCAGGCACGCCGATTCGCCTGCGCGTCCTGATTCCGGCGGTGGAGAACTCCGTCAGCGGCAACGCCTACCGGCCACGCGACATCGTCCGTACGCGCATCGGGAAGACGGTCGAGATCGGCAACACCGACGCCGAAGGCCGGCTCATCCTGTGCGACGCGCTCGCCGAAGCGGATACCGAGAGACCCGATCTGCTGATCGATTGCGCAACGCTGACGGGGGCGGCGCGCGTCGCGCTCGGTCCCGAGCTGCAGGCGTTGTTCTGCGACGACGACGATGTTGCGGCCGGGATGCTCGCGGCCGGCGCACGGGTCGGCGATCCGCTCTGGCGCATGCCGATCTGGCGCCCCTATCGCAAGGAGATCGAAGGCAAGTGCGCCGATCTCAACAACGTCGCCAAGGGGACCTTCGCGGGTTCCATCATCGCGGCCCTGTATCTCGCGGAATTCGTGTCTCCGGACACGCGTTGGGCCCACCTCGACGTGATGGGGGCCAACACGTCGCCCCGTCCCGGCCGTCCCGAGGGCGGCGAAGCGACGGGCCTGCGAGCGCTGTATGCCTACGTCCGCGCACGCTACCCGTGAGCGTGGTCGATCGACTGGCGGCGCAACGATGTCGCCCCGCGCGCGATTGAGCTAGACTTCTCCAACGCTGCACGGGACGTATAGCCCATGCTCGACTTTCTTGGCGGGGGCGGTCAAACAGGCGCGCTGATGCGTGCCCACGACTGGTCCAAGTCCCCCCTGGGTGAGCCACAATCCTGGCCGCAATCGTTGCGCACGGTCGTCGGGCTGCTCCTGCAATCGCAGTTTCCGATGTTCGTCGCGTGGGGCGAAGCGCTCGGATTCCTCTACAACGACCCCTACGCCAAGATCCTCGGGACCAAGCACCCGAGGGCCCTCGGCAATCGCTTCCAGGACATATGGTCGGAGATCTGGCCGGACATCAGCCCGCTGATCGACGCGGCGATGTCGGGCCACGCGACGTACCGGGAGGATCTTCCGCTGGTCATGAACCGAAAGGGTTACGACGAGCAGACCTGGTTCACCTTCTCCTATTCTCCGGTCCGCGACGAGACCGGGAACGTCGCGGGAATGTTCTGTGCTGTCGAGGAAACGACGCGGCGCGTTCTGGCGGAGCGTGCCCTGCGCGATCTGAACGAGACCCTCGAAAGACGCGTCAGCGATGCGCTCGCCGAGCGCAAGGTTCTGGCCGACATCGTCGAAGGCACGAATGCATTCGTGCAGGTGGCCGACTGCGAATTCAGGTGGCTCGCGATCAACAAGGCGGCCGCCGACGAGTTCGAGAAGATCTTCGGCAAGCGTCCGCGCGTCGGCATCAGCATGCTCGACCTGCTCGCCGACCAACCGCAGCATCAGGCCACCGTCCGGTCCATCTGGTCGCGCGCGCTTGCGGGCGAGGAATTCACTGCGATCGATGAATTCGGCGACCCCTCGCGAAACCGCCGATTCTACGAGATGCGCTTCAATGCACTGCGGGACGCCGCGGGCAGGCAGATCGGGGCCTACCAGTTCGTGTACGACGTAACCGAGCGCCTGCACGACCAGGAAAGGCTGCGTCAGGCGGAGCAAGCGTTGCGTCACACGCAGCGACTGGAATCGCTGGGGCAACTCACGGGCGGGGTCGCTCACGACTTCAACAACCTGCTGGCCGTGTTTGCGAGCGGCGTCCAGGTGCTCGAGCGCAATCCGTCGCCCGACCAGCAGCAGAAGATCATGGATGCAATGCGTCGAGCGGTGGCGCGTGGCACCGGGCTCACGCGGCACCTTCTCGCTTTCTCCCGTCGCAAGGCGGTCAACCCCGAGTCGATCGACCTCGCCCACTACCTGAGCGGCATGCGCGAAATGCTCGCGAGCTCCCTTCGGGGAGACATACAAGTCGAGATGCGGTTCGATCCCGCTCTTTGGCATGTCGAGGTCGACGCCGGCGAACTGGAGCACGCCATCGTCAATCTGTGCGTCAATGCGCGCGACGCGATGCCGGCAGGAGGAACGATCACGATCACCGGCGACAACGTCATGGATTCGATCGAGGACGGCTCACCGGCGGAGGTCGTGAGACTGCGCGTATCCGACACCGGGGTCGGAATTCCGCCGCAGATCATCGGGCGCGTATTCGATCCGTTCTTCACCACCAAGGACGTCGGAAAGGGTTCGGGCCTCGGCCTTGCTCAGGTGTATGGATTCGCACAACAGTCGGGTGGACGGGTATCCATCGCGAGCGACGCTGGGATTGGAACCGTGGTGACCTTGCTGCTCCCGAAGGCGGCGCGTGCTCCGGCCGTCGCCGAAGAAGTCGAGAACGCTCCAGCTCTTCCTGGCGTTGCGAGCGTCGCCCGGCGTCGCGGCGACGTCCTCCTGGTCGAGGACGACGTCGAGGTCGCCGCGTTGACGCGCGAGATGCTCGCTTCGCTCGGCTTCAACGTGATCCACGCATCGAATCCGGAAGCCGCGCTCGTGAAGTTTTCCCAGGCGGGCGCGCTCGAAGCGGTTTTCTCCGACATCATGATGCCGGGCGGCACCAGCGGCCTGCATCTCGCGCGCGAGATCCGAGGCCGGAATCCGACGCTGCCGATCGTCCTCGCCACCGGCTACGCGGAATCCGGCGCGGGGATGCGCGACGGCGAGTTCCGCCTGCTGCTCAAGCCGTACAGCCTCGAAGCACTCGCGGACGCGCTCGGGGTGAAGGCCGAATCGATGTGAACCCCGCTGTCCGCGCGGCCGCAATCTGAGCGATGCCTGTTGTTCACTACGAAATCAACTGTCGGAAAATTTGGCAGCGCGTCCGGGTGTGCTCCCTGCCTAGGTCGACATTACTGTCCAAAATCAATCCGATAGGCAACCGGGCCCGATATTTGCGAGGAAGCTGCGTGGTCACCCTGCTCGCGCTTGCCGAGCGGCGAGCGGAACATCGTAGTGACTGACGGGTTGCCGACGCAGCTCCGATTGCCACGGGTGACATGTAATTTGCCGCCACGGTCGGCAAGGGAGTTGTTTCATGAAATCCATCGAGACGGCCCAATTCGGAAACGGGGCCACGCCGGACGTCGAGAAAACCATCGAAGGTGAGCGACGCCGTGCAGCCGAGCGGTCATGGACGCGTGAACGGACGCTTCCGACCAACGACGTGTTGCTGGATACGACGCTGACTTGGATGGCGCGTCTGCCAAAGCATGTGCGCCCCATGGTGCTCGCCGCACGATATCCCCGCATCGCCAACAACATTGCCGACTTATGGCGTCGCGTGGCCCGCTGCGAAGACTACCTCGACGGTCTGGTCGTCGATCGTCGCGGCACTCGCGCCGGATTTCCGATCGAGGTTGCGCGGGAATTGAACGATCTAAGGGGTTACTACGCAGAGCTTCATCCCGACCAACGCACAGCCTGGGATCGCACAGGCTCGACGATTTAGCACGCCTCGCCCTGTTCCTGCTGTTGCAAAGAAATATCGTGTCGGGTCTCACTGCGGGAGCGTTGAGGTGAGCTCCTACCGGTCCGCCAACAAGGTCTGCAGCGGGGCCGCGTCTCGTTGACGCACTGCCGATAACAGCGCGATGCGAGCGGCGATCCGCGCAGCCGGCATCGCACCATCTGCGCCCGCCTTGCGCTGCTGGTCTTCCAACAGTTGCGCTGCGCGCGCGGGTTCGTTGAACCGCACGGCCGCATTGGGCAACAGCCAATAGCGGCCCCACATGGTGTCGCCCGCGATTTTCGCCAGCTCATCCCAGTGCTCCAGCGTGAAGTCGTAGGCGAGATCGCGAAAGGGCGATTGCGAGCCGACCATTCCGGGCAGCTCGAAAGCGACATTCGGCGTGGTCACGCCGGCGAGCGCCGCCGCCATCAGCTCTTTCGCCCGCTGCTCGTCGCGCCCTCCCGCGAGCGCGCTGGCGTACACCCAACGGTCTTCCTCGCCTCGGGCTGCCTTGAAGCGCGCCATCAACTGGTCGAAGCGGGCGCGGTCGGCATGCATGCCCGCAGCGGCCAGGACTTGCGCACGAATCGATGCAGCGAGGGGAACGCGTTTCGCTTCGTCAGCGTCGAAGCGCTTCAGCGCCTCTTCGATCGTCCGTCGGTCGTCGAATCTCGCGAGGAGCTCGATGAGCGCACCACGCAGCTTCAACGTCTGCGGTCCGTCCCCGCGCCGATCTTGCCATCCCAGACGCGCAAGCTCCGGGCCGAACACACGACGCCCGGCGGCGCGCAGCACCGGCTGCGTCGGCGTACCTGCCATCGCGTTGTCCAGAAAGATGAAACCGCTGCCCGCCAACTCGAACAGTGTGTCCCGTGCGGGGCCGGCAACCTTCGGAATCTCCTGCACCAGCTGGAACCAGCGCGCCATCGGCAATTCGCCCGCCTGCGCAAGCGCGAACGTGTCGCTGAGCACGGTGACCTGATCGGCTGGCGCCAAGCTAACGAAACGCTGCGCCAGCGCGCCCGCCAGCGTCTCATCGTATTTCACGCGGTAGAACCCGATCCCTCCAGCGTTTGCGACCAGCGACGCGTCGCTGCAGCCGGGCAGCGCGAACGTCTGCTGCGCACCCGTGAGCAGCACCGTCGACATCTCGCTGCCGCGCGCAAGCCGTACCGGCACCTGCCACAGGGCGCTCGCGACATCCGTGCCCGATGGGGAGAGCGGTGTAGCACCGTCGCGCATGCGACGTTGGGAGATCGTGACGCGGGTTTGCTGTGCGTCGCAAACGCTGGCGACCGAGAGCAGCGGGTAACCGGGCTGGTCAGTCCAGGTCGACGCCACGCTTGCCACATCGCGTCGCGACGCTTGCGCCATGTGGTACCACAGGTCGCCGGCGGTTGCGTTCGAGAACTTGCGATCCCGCATGTACGCTGCGAGCCCCCGGCGAAACTCCTCCTCGCCCAGCCACTGCTCGAGCATGCCCAGCACGGCGCCGCCCTTGACGTAAGTGATGCTGTCGAACACGTCGACGACGCGGGCCTCGATGACCGGGCCGGAACGGATGGCGCGGGTCGCACCGCCGGCGTCGCCGGCCATCGTGCGGTCGAGCGGGAACCGACGCTCGAGGTCGGTGTGCCAGAGCGGATTGAATCGCGCCATGGACTTGTCGGCCATCCAGGTGGCGAACGCTTCGTTGAGCCAGATCTCGTCCCAGGACGCGGCGGTGACGAGATTGCCGAACCACTGGTGCGCGATCTCGTGGGCGACCGTGGCAAACACGCCGCGTTCCGTCTCGGGGCTGCTTCGTGCCGGATCGAACAGCACGGAGTTCTCGCTGTACGAGATAAGCCCCCAATCCTCCATTGCGCCTTGCCGCACCGAAGGAACGGCAAGCTGGTCAAGTTTCGGCAATGCATAAGGGATGCCGAAGTAGGCATCGTAGAACGGCACCACCTGCTCCGTGACGCGCATCGCATAGGCAGCCTGCGCACGCTTCCCGGGCGCCGTCAGAATGCGGAGCGGCACGCCGGCGGCACGGCCTGCGAGCGTGTCGAAGTGACCGACCGATAAAGCGACCAGATAGCTCGGCATCGGCGGCGTGGGCTGGAAGCGGTGCAAGGTGGCTCCGCCATCCGGCCGCGATGTTGCGCCCGGCATGTTCGAAACGACCTCGAGGCCCCGCGGCGCGCGCACTGACAGCTCGAATACTGCGCGGAACGCCGGTTCGTCGAAATTGGGGAAAACGTCGCGCGCGTAGACGGACTCGAGTTGTGTCGCCAAAGTACGTCCGGGCTTGCCAGCGGTCGTGTAATCGGCGCGATAGAGACCATTGCCACTGCGGTTCACGCGGCCGCTGTACTCGATGTGCAGGGTGTAGCGACCGGGTGCGATAGGCATCGTGTCGGTCGGCGCGAGCGCCCAGCTCTGATCGATCGACCCGGGGCCGACATGAAGGGGGCGCATTCGGCCGTCGTGCGTGAGCTGGGCGCGCGAGGCGTTCAGATTGCGAGCGTGCAGCACCACCGCCTGTACCGGTTGGCGCACGTCGATGACGATATCGACACGCCCCGTGAATCCGTCGCGCGCGGGGTCGAGATCGAGTACCAGCACGTATCGCACCGGCACCACGGTCTTCGGCAGGTGCCCGGGGGCCGTTGCGAAATCGAAGCGTTCCTGCGCCGAGGCGTGCTGCGCCAATGCGACCGCCAGGCAGCCGGACACGGCGAGCGCAATCAGCAAGCAGCGTGGCATGGGCGCATCCCGTTCATACCGCGAAAGTTTGCGTCGAGCCGGCGCGGTCTGCAAGGCAGACATCGGACTGCCACTGACTCCAGCGGCCGTCCGCAGAATCCGATGCCCGGGCGATCGCGCCGACCGGCTTCCGTCTTGCAATCAGCGAGCCGGGCCCGACTTGGGACCGCGCACCGATCACGCTTGAAGCGATTTGAGCTGCGCCTTGAGCTCGCGCGCCGCCATCGCGTAACCGCCGTCGCTGCCGTCCACGAAGTGCACGTGGTTTCCGTTGTACGAGAATACGATGCAGGTGAGAAGCGCTTCGCGCGACCGGTGCATGCCGTAGGCCAGCCGCCCTTCGCGCCGCTGTGCTTCGAGGTAAGCGCGCAAGCGCTGATATTGGGCTTCGGTGCCATCCATCACCATGCGCAGAACGCCGTCGAACTTGCGGAAATCGGAGTTTTCCACCAGCTCGTCGATGTAGCGGCTCCAGCGCACCGTTTTGGTGTCCATCTTGCGAGCGAACAGGTAGACGCCCGCCAGGTTGAGCAATGCCATCCTCGCGAAGTACTTCATCCGTGCCCACAGCGTGAGCCGGCTCGACCGCACGCGCCACTCGTGGCTCAGCTCCCGGGGGTTGAACGAAAGGTGCATGTGGTCGGCGCGCAGCGGGTGATAGTTCGCGATGTCACCGTAGATCTGCGCGATCTGGTCGGATACGCCCCGGTAGCTGTACAAATTGTCATCGGCGTCGTCCGACACGGCCGCCACCAGCAGCGCCAGCTTGTGATCGTGGAAGCTCGGCACACCTTGCCAACGGCACTCGAAGCCTTCGAAACTGCCCTCGCACGGACCCCCGCTTTCCTCGATGCGCAGCACCCCGTCGGCCGACGGGTCCTTGACTCTGCGTTCGGCTTCTTCCCAGCCAGATCCGGAAAAGGTCGGTTGCGTAACGTGCGCGGACAGGCGAATCTTCGCCACCTGGACGCGCAGGCCGCTGTCGACCAGGCTCGACACCTGGACGACACCCACACGCAGCGCCAGCTCGAAGCTCTCGCGCGACAAACGCTGGGCCTCGCGCAACGCCGGAACGATGCGCTCCAGCAAGCTGGGAGGCACGGCGAACGTCGCGCCATCGCCGCCGAAGACGAACGGCATCTCGACGCTCCGGTCCACGTTGACCACTGCCGCTATGCACGCGACGCCAACCGTGTTGACCTTCTTGTAGGCGCCCGCTTCAATGGCCTTCGTCGAGCCGATCACATCGGCGACGACGATCCACCAGTCGCCTGGAACCTGGGTGTGCCGACCGATCTCGATGGTCTGGGCGAAGGACTCCAGAACCGGGAGATCGCGGTAGAAATTGACCGTCGTCATGCCTTATTTCCGAAGCGCCAGCGGTCCGCTGACGTGCGGGTTTCCCGCTTCGTAGAAGCGCAGGAGCCGCGTCGCTTCCTTCGAGATTCCGATGCGCACCGACGTCGCGACGGGACCCGGAGCACGCACCCCGGCGGCGAGCCACAGCGGGCTGCGCGAGCACAGGTCGATGCCGTCGAGGCGGCGATCGATCTTCATGGCTTCCGCGAGGCGGCCGGGGCCGCGCGCAAGGTCGGTGAGGCGAGACAGGCGGCGGCGGGCCTGCATGATGGCCACCCCCTCGATCGGCTCGAGCGCGCGCAGAAGCACGCCAGCGCCGATGCCGGGGACCTCGCCCGACACGTTCACGCAGAAATGCATGCCGTAGATGAAGTAGACATAGGCGTGCCCGCGCCGCAGGAACAGCGATCGGTTGCGATCCGTCTCGCCAATGTACGCGTGGCCGCTCGCGTCTCCCGGAACGTAGGCCTCGACTTCGACGATGCGTCCGCTCGTGCGGCCCTCGGGCGCATCGCGCACGAGTGTCTTGCCGATGAGAAAGCGCGCAAGTGCTTTCGTGTCGACCGGCAGCTCGGCGCGCTTCAACCGCCGCAGAAAAGGATCGGACCGCATCGCCAATTCGTCACTGTGAAGCGCGCCGACGCCGAGCGGACGGCGAATGCTATCGCCGTCGTTTTCCCCCACCCTTGCGCGCGGTCTTCACGGGTTGTTGGGCCTCCGCGATTTCCTGCCCGCTGCGCCCTTCCAGCTTGGGCGTGATGTTTTCGTCGATCCACTTCTGGTCCCACCACTCCACGGGCAGCACCGCGACCCCGTCGAGATAGATGCCGAAATGCAGGTGGTCGCCGGCGGCGAGCCCCGTCTCACCCGTCTTGCCCAGGACTTGCCGCTTGGCGACCGATTCGCCTTCCTTGACGTCGATGGAACTGAGATGGCCGTAGAGGCTGAAGAGGCCGAGGCCGTGATCGATGATGACGGCGTTGCCGTAGATGCCGAGGTCGCCGGTGAAGGCGACCTTGCCGCTGTTGGCGGCTTCGACCGGATAGTGCTTTGTAACCGAGAGGTCATACCCCAGGTGGTACGCGGTATCGATCGGCTCGCCGTTGTAGGTGTACGTGCGCTGGTCCGCGAAATTCGCCTCGACCTTCGAGTTGCTGAGCTGGGCGAAGGCGTCCTTCCATAGCATCGAGGGTGTGATCTTCGTCGTGATCGCGGTGATGCGGTCTTCGTTTTCCTTCCGCAGGCGCTTGTTCACCGCAACGAACACGTCCTTTGGCGCGCCCTGCCGCGCGGTCGCGTCGGCGAGGAGCGGCGCAACTTTGTTCTGCAGGAAGCTGTCCGATAAAGGCAGCGTGCTTTTCTTGTACCGGACGTTCTTGAGCTCGTAGGCAACGCGCAGCTCGCGCGTATTGCCGGCCTTGTCGGTGGCAACCAGCGTTGGCCTCGCGTCCGCCGGGGCGTTGTAAGGGTGGGCGAAGAGCGCAAGAAAGTGGTCCGGGTGGTCCTTGATCTGGCCGGGGAAGCCCGGGAAGAAGTAATCGCCGATCTTGACTCCGCTGGTCGCCGTGTCCGCCGACGCTTTGTAGACGATCATGCCGACGCCGCCGAAATTCACGTAGCGGTCGTCGGCGATGAGCTCGAGCGTGGGAGGCGTGATGTCGATCGTAATGCTTTTCTCCAGCACGACCTCGTTGCCTCTGAGGAAGTGCCACAGCGACGCATCTCGTGCGGTGACACGAAGCACGGCGGGGCCTTCCTTCACGCCGGACACCTTCGCCAATGCAACCGCAATTTTTTTCTCGCTGAGGGGTTGGTCGAATTGCTCGGAGGCGAGCTGATGCTCCGTTCCCCCCTGAGACAGCGTCGCCGTGACGGATTTGAGGCCTGCGCCTTGGTCAGCGACCTGGATCTCGAGGGGAGCCACGCCGAAGACGTCCGCGTTGGGCAAGACGGTGATCTGCGGCGGCACCGATTCGAAACGTGGCCGCAGAAAGTACGCGCCGCCGGCCATCGCGGCGATAACCATCAGGACGAAGACGACGACGATCGGGAGCTTGCTGCGAGGTCGGGCGGAGGAGAACGTGCTCATTCGGTCCTTCAGGGGGTGGCGAGGGCGGGTGACGACCGGCAGGATAACCCGGGACAGCCCCTTGCTGTGCCGCGAACCGAACTGTGTTCGCCAACAGACGGACGAAGCGTGGCACTCATGACACGCT